>OBAG01001419.1_pt1 | contig 14718 bp, 10 predicted proteins | sample 1517701 | NCBI WGS metagenome assembly OBAG01 (sample SAMN04571702, study PRJEB22368) | human gut metagenome | biome: human gut; material: stool | host: Homo sapiens | place: Luxembourg | collected 2012-09-07 | reverse complement strand
AGAATCATCACAAAGTGCCATTGCCACAGATTTAAATCCCATTTTTTTCAGGCTGTCCATTCCAGTCTCCGGCCAGGAAATTTTCTTGTCAAAATAGGTCCACGGAATTTGAAAAACAGTTCCCATACTCACTCTGGCAGCTCTTCGATAAAGAGGGTCGCAGCATCCTCCTGTAAGCAATACTGCATCCATATGTAAAGCTGCAGCGGAACGAAAAATCGCACCTATATTTGTTGGGTTTACCACATTTTCCAGCACTGCTACTCTGCAGGCATTTTGACAGATTTCCTCTACAGACGGAAGCTGACGCCGTTTCATGGCACATAGCATTCCTCTTGTCAGAGCAAAGCCTGTAAGCTTTACCAGCACATCATACTCTGCTGTATAAACCGGGGTTTCCGGAAACTGCGCCAGAATTTTCTTCGCCGCTCCTTCCAGGTCCTTATGCTCCACAAGAAAGGAAATCGGCTCATAGCCTGCATTGACTGCACGCTGAATTACCTTTGGACTTTCCGCTATAAAAAGCCCCGGCTTTGGTTCATAATATCTCAGCAGCTGTACCTCTGACAGGCTGGCATATAAGCCAAGCTCCGGCGTATTAAAGTCTTTTATTTCAATCCAATTAGTCATTTTTGCTCTCCTATTACCAGTCTGTCCACGCCGTTTTTTATATAAGCCTCCAAAACTTTTATATCCTTCAAAGCATCCATATCAATACCAAATAAAGAATTATATCTTCCCATCATATGCAAATGCTCCGGATACAAAAGTACATATTCCCTGCAGTATTCCGGACAGTTTTTTATCAGCTTCTGGCGACCTCTTTCACCATTTGCACAAACCGCAAATAACGGACAGTACTGCGACGTATTTGTCTGATAAAAAGGTATATGAAGACTGTTTTTTCCTATGGGAAACAACTGTGTATAACCACAGGTTTCCCATTCAAAGCGGCAGATTCCGTAGGTATTTCGCAGAAAATTTCTATAAAATTGTGCATTCAGGCTATTTTCTTTAAATAATTCTTGATCACCTGTTTTATAGGAAATGCGCGGATCCTTTTTTCGTTTATTAAGCAATGTGCCCAGGCAGGGACGCAGATTTTCCGTCTGATTTTTCAGGATTTCTGCCATTCCCCAGTCATTTACAACTACTTCAATCTGACAGTTATGCAGACGGCACCATTTATCAATTTCACACAGTAAGCGAGAAATAAAATCCAGCTTATATTCCCGTACATAAGAAAAAACAAGGGTTATTTTCAGGTGTTCTTTTACTGCCTTTTCCATCAGCTTAAACAACATATCCTGTTCCGGGAACAATAGGTGACAGAATTGATTCCCAATATACAAGCGTTCCGGTTTTCGTTCTGACTGCAAAAGCTTTTTACAAATACCAATACTGTTTTCGGCATATTTCTTGAGAAATTCTGCAAAAGAAAGCTGCAGATAATCAACATACATTTCCTTGTGATCCAGTTCTAATGCCAGCTCTGCATTCAGCTTCTCCCAAATTTCTTTTCTATCTGAATCTGCTTCTAATGAAACAGCCTGCACCTCTTCATCCCAGATCTGCATCTGCGTTTCTAAGCTCTCACACCTTACCTGATCCAATTCCCCTGGATAACCAGTCATATTTTTTGCCAGCCCACTGTCATCCTCTTCCAGCTTTAAGTGAATATATCTGCTGTACTGTCTTAGCAGGCTCTGTACAGCCTGCTTATAGTCCGGCTGATCAACGAAAACCCAGAATTTTTCATAAAATTCAGATGGCTCATCAGTCTCTTTTTTCAGGTCATAGAAGGAAATCTTTACTTCATTATATTCGCCTTTTTCCAGATCATAAAAGCAGAGCCTGAACAGCTGCTGCGGAACTGTGTTTGTCTTGTCTTTTCCGGCTTTTGTATTCCCGGAAGCCATCATTTGGTTTTCCTTGCACAGTCGAAAACCAAAGCCGGTTTCATCTAATTTTGTAATCCTTATCTCCCGGTCTCCTGCAAATCCGGCAAGAAGGCCGAACGGAATCATAGATACCATGTGTTACTCTGTCACTCTTTGCAGCATAATCTGATATGCCTCATATTCTCCTTTTGGCGCAGGAAGAAGCATGCCTGCTTCCATAAGAGCTGCACCGGCATAAACCTTTCCCGTTGTTTTTTCCAGGTAAAAAGCATCTTCAGCAAGTCCTCTTAGAGTTACATAAGCTGCCACCGGATTTGCTTCTGCAGTCAATCTGACTACACTTACCAGTGCCTGATTCTGATCTTCAGACACTACCATCCATGCAGCAAAATCATCCTGAAACGGATCAGAAAGGCGGTAATAATTTCCCTCACGGATCAGCTCCTGATGTTCCCGATATTTTGCGAGCTGCATGCGGATTTCTGCTTTTTCTTCCACGCTTAAAAGTGCAGGATTCAGCTCATATCCAAAAGTTCCTGACATTGCCACAACGCCTCTTGTATGAAGGCTTGTCACTCTTCCGGTCTGATGATTTGGCACTGCAGATACATGAGATCCCATAGCTGCCACCGGATAGAAGAAGGAGGTTCCATACTGAATTCTGGTACGATTAATGGCATCTGTATTATCACTGCACCAGATCTGAGGAGTATAATACAGCATTCCGGCATCAAATCTTCCACCGCCTCCGCTACAGCCTTCAATCAAAATATTCGGATATTTTGAGGTGAGTTTTTCCAGAAAATCATATACGCCAACAACATAATCATAGGTTACATTAGAAGCATATACATCTGCCATACTACGGTTCATATCCCATTTTACATACTCAATATTTCCCTGATCCAGTACTGCACAAATCTGCTCAAAAATATGGTTGCGAACCTCTTTTCTGGAAAAATCAAGAAGCAGCTGATTTCTGGAACGAATTGGATTTCGTCCCGGAATGGTAATCGCCCAATCAGGATGTTTTCGATAAAGCTCGCTGTCTTCGTTTACCATTTCCGGCTCGATCCAGATGCCGAATTTTACTCCTTCTGCATTTACACGCTCAATCAGTTGGGAAAGAGTTCCCCCTAATTTCTCCTCATTTACACACCAGTCACCCAGAGAAGAGTTGTCATCATTTCGCTTTCCGAACCAGCCATCGTCCATAACAACCATGTCAATTCCCAGCTCTTTTGCCTGTTTTGCAAGCTCCACAATGGTATCTCCGGTAAAGTCAAAGTACGCAGCTTCCCAGCTATTGATCAGAACCGGACGGTTTTCATGAACATATTTACCCTGACAGATATGGTTCATAATGCAGTGATGATACTGCTGGGAAAGTCTGGAAAAACCTTTGTTGGAGTATGACAAAATAACTTCCGGTGCTGTAAATTCAGCCCCTGGTGCAAGAGGATATGCAAACAGTTCATCCGTAAGGCCCATTTGAAGTCTGGTCTGATTATACTGATCCTTTTCTGCCTCACAAAGGAAATTCCCACTATACACAAGCAGCATTCCATAGCAGCTTCCGCTATCCTCATTTGCATTTTTTTGCGCAAGAATCACACCTGGATTATACTGGTGGCTGGAGGTTCCTCTGCGGCTTCCAATGCGAATACTTCCATGAGAAACCGGTACTCTCTCCATATTTCTTTCCATAGCATGTTTTCCATAAAATTTAATCAGGTCATAGTCTCCATGAAGGAAATCCAGGCATGCAGACTGGGCTTTTCTGATGGTTACAGAAGCTTCCCCTGCATTTTTAATGATCACACTTCTTGTAATAATATCCTCTTTTTCCAGTACGCCGTAAAGGAGGTGAATTTCCATATTTGTGTTTGGATCTGCCAGTAGAATTTCCAATGTTTCTGCCTCATTTTCCCTGGCACGTACTGCCGGAAGTCCGGATAAATTGTATTTTCCTTTTGTGATTTTATGACTTACATAGACTGGATCGCAGCACTGTGAACCGTCTGCGTTTTCAATATTTAATGCAAAATTACGGAAATCTCCGGTTCCAAGAGAAGGATATTCCTGTGGCAACGCATCCAGAGAATAGGTTCTGTCCATTTCTGCTGAATACGGATTTCCGGAAAAGCCACGGTCTGCATAGCTGAGAAGATAGCCCATTTCCCCTGCTGTTCTGGCGCCGTAGTACAGATGAAGCAGGTAATTATGCATATCTGCCTGCATCTGATAGGTGGAATGAGCGGTATTAAGGGTGAAAATGCGGGTTGATTCGTTGAATGTGATTGACATGGGTAGGAGCCTCCTTTTTTCTTATCAAGCGGATATTCCAGGTCCGCTTCGCTACTTGCTCATAACCGAATAACTGCTTCGCAGTTTATCAGAAGGAGCTTGCACTTCAATTCACGTTTAGTATAACATACCAAAATAAGCACTTAAATAGCAATCTTTTTCCTGTTTCATGGCTTTATAGTGCATTTTTGTTGTATAATGAAATATAATATCACATTAAGGTATATATTGTACCTATCCGTTGTCCCTGCATTTTCTGTTCTGTACAATTCTACTGTTTTTTCCTCCAAGTATCATACTGCCGTTGATTTTCTTCCACAATCTGATCAATTCCTGCAGCTTTTAATTCTGAAAGGAATAAAGGGACTTCGATATTGGGATCTACAGAACCAGTTTCAATAATTCCAATGTATTTTTCCACAACCTGATCCACCTGTGCAATCTGTATAGAAACATTTTCTGAATCAAACACATACCCCCAGGCTGGCGAAGTAAGAGAAATCTGGTCACTAAATTCCTTAACAGCCTGGTTATGATTAATATCTCCAGGCACCCAGGTATATGCACAAAGACGGTTCCCATATACGCCTCCGTTTACATAATAAGGAATCGTACTAATATCCATTCCCTCCGGAAAATCAATCAATTTTCCATTTTCGTTTTCTTCCACAACAACATAAGATTCTCCCTCAATTCCACGCTGTAATAAATTACTCACCGTACTGTCCGTATATAAAAGATTAAGAAACTCTATGACTTTTTTCGGTTTTTCACTGGTGACAGGAATACTCCACAAAACATTCTGACTTACATCTGTAGTACGAATTGCTTCCCTGGTAGGAATAAAAGTAACATCCAATTTGCTTTTTGAAGCATTTTCCACTTCTTCTCCTGGCACATTGTGGAAAAACCAACCCAGAATTTTATTGTCTCGCATCATAATATTGGAATCCATCTCAGAAATGCTGGTATTTGGATAGAAAAACCCAGCTTGATTCCAACGGTGCATACGTCTTGCAAACTGCATGAACTCTTTCGTTTCATAAAAATCAACTATTTTATTGCAGGCAGCAAGGGAAGCAGAAGTAATTTCTCCCTCCTGTCCAAGCATAAGAACACCTGTATTAATGTGACTGCCCAAAACATCAAAAGCAAATTCGGATTTTTCGAGAAGTCCCGCTCCGCTTGCCAGACTGCCTCCTATAATAAAGAAATCTTCTCCTTCTCCCTTTTTTACCCTATTAAAAAATGCTTCCAGCTCATCAAATGTATAACATTTTCCATCTTCCAATTGAAAATCATACTTTTCCATCATATCTGTACGGCAGATAAATCCATAACGCTGCCCTTCAGAATAAACCGGAGGAATTCCATAAAGCTGATTTTGATAATATCCACCCTTCAATTGAACACCGCAGGCCTCTTTTACGCTCTGTCCATATTGACTGATCAAATCATCAAGCGGCAAAAGATAACCATTGGAAACCAGATTTGACATATGCCCATACAGTGCCAGACTTAAATCCAGTTTTTCTCCTGAAGAAACGGCCAGGCTGGTTTCAAAAACCGGATTTTCCGTAACCTTCAGATGCACAGTAACACCAATAGCAGGTTCCGTAATCTGATTCAAAGCTTTTTCTACATCTTCAAGTCCTGATAATGCGGAATCAGAGGAAGGCCATTGCATGATAAGCTCATAATTCTCAGAATCAGCATAGGTCGTCTGAACTAAATACACTTGTATACTAAAGAAAAACAGTAGGATCCCCACTATCCAAACGCACTTCTTTGAAGTTAATAGCTTCGCAAAATCAGTCTTTATTTTCATGTGAATCTTCCTGCCTTTCTACATATTTTTGAGGCGAACATCCATAGAATTTTTTAAATGCCGTAGAAAAATATGGATAATTAAGATAGCCTACTTTTTCTGCTACTGTATGCGCGGTAAGACCTGAATCTAAAAGAAGACGAGCCGCCAAATGCATCCGTTCCTGTATAATATACTGCCCAATACTGGTTTCCTTTTCTTTTCTGAAAATACGATTCAGATAAATAGCATTCATATGACATTGATCTGCTAACTGATTTACAGAAAGCTCTGTATCTTCCAGATGATTGTGGATATATCGAAGACATTCCTGAATCACATCCTCACTATTCTTTTTGGTTCCCTGTATTTCATAAGCTTCCTGTTTTTGATTCTCAATCCAGCGTGCACCATATTGCTCCAGCTTTCGATTTACCTGTTTCTGCTGAATGTTTGTAACCACCTTCGTAAGTACATGCTCTATCTCTTCAGCCCGTGCCGGCATAAGAATATAATCCAGGCAATTTAACTTCACAGCTTCCTGTGCATAAGAAAAATTAGCATGACAGGTAAGGAAAATACATTCAATTTCATATTCATGCTCGCGTACCCAATGCATAAGCTGAATTCCGTTTTCTCCAGGCATTTCAATGTCGCAAAGCAGAATCTGAATATCTCCCCGCTTGATTTGTTCCCTGGCAGATGCGGCATCGTAAGCTGTGAAAACCTTATGGATGCCACATTTTTCCCAGTCAACGTCCTCACGAATCATATCCGCAGTCCATTTTTCATCATTTATAATCAAAACATTCACTTAAATCCCCTCCAATTCATAAGGAATGGAAATGGTAAAGGTAGTTCCCTCTCCCAGCTCAGACTCTACGGTAACTGATGCGCTTTTCCCATAAATATACTCAATTCTTCGAATGGAATTGCGAATTCCCAGATGTTCCTGATCTGTTTCTGTCCAGGAACGATGGTTAATCTTTTCCACAAACTCAGCAGGCATTCCATTTCCATCATCACTGATTTCGAAAGTCACCCACCCATTTTCATAATGAGCTGCAAGCACGATATGTATGCATTTACCGGCAGAGAGTGCATGCTTTACTACGTTTTCGATGAAATTATGAATCAAAAGAGGAGGAACCCGGACCAGACGGATTTCCGGATCTATATCATAAATAATGGACAGACCATCCGGATAACGAATCTGGGTTACTTCCACATAACCCTGGATCAGAGCCAGTTCCTTATCAAAAAGTTCCACATCATGATCATTTCGAAACAGATAACGGAAATAATCAGAAAGGTACAGGATTAATTTCCGGGCCGCATTTACGCCGTCAGGTGCCTTCAAAAGATAATACATAAGATTGAAGGTATTAAGCAAAAAATGAGGCCGTATCTGAAGCTTCAGATTATCCAATTCAAGTTTATTTTTTTCCAGTTCTTTTTCCATGTTATCAATTCGCAGATTCTCCATGCCGGTAACCATTTCATTAAAAGAATGATACGCTTCCTGAAATTCCGGTGTACTGGCGGATTTCAAAATAGTATAAGTTCGATTTCCTGTCTTAATTTCATGAAAGCCTTTATTTAATTCATTCAAGGGTTGAATGACCAAACGACGCATATAAATATAAATAAGAGGAACCGCAATTACAAATAAAAAAGCTACCGCAATAAATATCTGATTCAAATACGGAAGTCCTCTGTAGCATTCTTTTTGGCTGACTTCCATGCTCAAAACAACATCCATACGGGAGGAAACAGAGCTTGCCAAAATGTGTTCCTTATCTGTATTTGGAGTATTCTCTGAAAAAAATATAGTTTGTGAATCGTATCTGCCCTGATGCTTCATTTCCGCCTGAACAGAGTCTAGATTAACAATTGCTCCATAATAAAAATTCTTTTCACTGGCAAGACGAATTAATAAATTCTGTCCATTAATAGAAGCCAAATGCCACTTATTATCGCAATTTCTGCTGTTATTGATGTATATCTGAAGACTTTCAGAATCTGTCAAATCAGACTTAAGAGCTAAGATACAATCGGTATGCTTACCTCCTGCAACCAGAAAATATCCGGAAATAATCTCTTCTCTTTCCATCTGATCAGAGAGCGTATTATGGCAACGATATTTCGCATTTTCATATTCAAAATCCGAAGAATAAGGACTCTTCAGGATAGTACATTCCAGATCATTATTCAGAAGCTCATATAAATACAAATCCGCTTTTTCTGTATGGAAATCAATGGTATTCATATAAACATCTGTAATATTTTTCATGCTTAACTGAATCTGCTGGGCATAGCGATTAAAAAGCTCAAGAGAAGTCAGAATAGAAATAATATTCAGAGGAAGTACCAGCAGAAGAATGATCCAGAAGATTTTTAATGTAACAGATTGCTTCTGAAAAATTTTATTTTTCACGAAATAATTCCTCCAATATGGTGTAATGTGGCTTCAATGTTGACTGATTTTCAACAAGAAACAGGTTTTAAATAAAAACTATATCTACAGTTTAACATCAACCTAATTATGCGTAAAGAGAAATAATATATGCCTGAAAATATACATATTCATCAGGAAAAGACGGTCAAAAAGACCGCCTTTTCAAGCAAAAATCTAATTATTTAAGCTATCTCAAATGTATAAGTACCTGAAGCCAATTCATATTGCGCACAGGTCTGTCCGTTGTGCTCGGTCATACCTGCAAAGACTGCACCTTCCGGAACAGTAATTGCGTTTGCTGCATCCTCTGTAATCGGCAAATATAAGGTTGCAGTTGTGTTTGCAGGAACCTCTGCTTTGTACTGAGTCATAGTGCCATCCTCAGACGCTTCCCATCCGCTGTAGATAGTTCCATAGGCAGATTCAAAGGTACCGTTTGCATAAGTGAAGCTGCCACCTGTTACTGGCTGAAGAATAAAGTGTTTGTAGCCAGGATTTTCTGAATCATACTTAATGCCAAGCTGGGAATCCATCATCCAGGAAGTAACAGCCCCCAATGAATAGTGGTTAAAGGAGTTCATTCCATTGTTTCCGCCAAAACCATTTTCTACCGTGTAGGAATTCCATCTTTCCCAGATACTGGTAGCACCATTTACAACCGGATACAGCCAGGATGCATAATCTGTACACTCAAGCATCTTATAAGCAATATCTGCATGTCCATTGTCAGAAAGAGCATTAAGCAGGTTCGGGGTTGCATTAAATCCGGTAGTCAGTGTATACGGTGTCAGATCAGAACCGTCATCTGCTTTTGGATTCTCAACTGTGTCAACGTAATTTTCCACAAAGCGTTCTTTATTCTCATCAGAAACCACACCATAGCTCAGAGGAGATGCATAAGATGCCTGTGTATGAATGATTGTACCATCCGCAGAGCAGGATTTTCCGGTTTCTGCATCAATATAAATGCGATTCCATGCTTCTTTTGCTGCATCATACATTGCACTATACTTCTCTGCTTTTTCCGTATTTCCAGTTGCAGAAGCCATCTGGGAAACAACATTCAGCGCCCATGTGTACATTGCATTTCCAAGCATCTGTCCATCTGTGGTTACAACAGAAAGATGATCGCAAAGGAATCCTGTCTGAGAGGTAAGTGCAACTTCTTCCGTCTTTGCATCTTCTGCACCGTAAGTAAGCGGATTTGCCTCCAGATTTTCCATATATTTGTAAATGGCATCCATATTTTCATTCAAAATAGAAGTATCGCCATACTGCTCATACAGGAAATATGGAATAAACACGATGGCGCTGTTCCAGGTAATACCAAAGGACATTCCACTAATGTTTACCTCACCTGTTTCTGCATCATAAGATGGATAATTCGGTGAAGTATGGGTAGTCATACCGTCTTCACCCTGACTTGCACGAACGGTGTCCAGCCACTGGCGAAGGAACTGGTAAGTATTTGCATTATAGCTTCCTGCAAGTGCATATACGTTTGCATCGCCCATCCATCCCATACGCTCATTTCTCTGCGGGCAGTCTGTTGGAAGAGTAATGTAGTTGCTTGCCTCGGAATTCTGTCCATTTAAAAACAGTCTGTTTACAAGCTCATTAGAGCTATCGTAAGTTGCTGTATTATCAATAGAAGACAGAACCAGTGATTTCAGATTTTCTGCCGGAAGTGCCTCATCAAGTCCGGTGATCTCCAGGTAACGATATCCATGGAAAGTAAGATCCGGGGTAAAGGTCTGTTCTCCATCTTTCATAGTATAGAAATCTGTGGTAAGAGCGGCACGGTAATTTTCCTGGAGAAGGTTTCCTGAAAGTTCACCGTATTCTTCCAGATCCGGATAAAGGATTTCAGCCACACGTATTGTGATAGTTTCGCCTTCTTTTGCATATTCAGCAGGAATAGTAATCTGCGGAACAGCTGCCACGTTTTCCCCGAAGTCGTAAATATAGCTTCCGCTTCCTTCTTTTGTTTCTCCCACAAGAGTTGCATCCAGTTCACGAATCACATGCACTTCTTCGTCTTTGCGGACAACCAGATTCTGATCGGCAAATGCTTTTCTGGTTTCAATAGCTTCTGCCGAGCGCCAGCCAGCTGCTTCTGCGTCGTAATCTGCTGTAGAAAAATCTTCTACTGCTGCATCTGCAGTTGCATCATAAGTCTCACCTTCAAAAATGGAAGCAGCCTTTACAGGACCTTCTCCATAATACTGCCATGTACTGTCATCAGAGGTAATCACATCTGTAGTACCATCTTCGTAAGTAATTACAAGGTTTGCAAGCAGAGCCTCTTTATCTCCATAGTAATTATAAATTTTATCATCATAGGTTTCTGCGTGTCCGGTCCACCAGCCCTCGCCCATAACAGCGCCCATGGCATTGGAACCGGAAGTAACGTAATCTGTCACATCATACACATTGTATCCAATCTCATCACGATATTCCATGGAACCCTGCTTGAACCACTCATCAGGTGCTACTTCCTGACCATTGATGTAAAAGTTTCCGATCCCCTGAAATGCAAGGTAAAGTCTTGCAGAAGCAATATTATCTTTTGCTTCAAATTCAGTACGCACATAAGGTTCCGCACCATAGGAAGGATCTGCGTAGAAAAGATTTCCATTCTCGCCGCCAGTAACAGTAATCGTATTTCCCTCTACTGCAATTCCATCTTTTCCATCCCAAATGCTATATGTAGCACCTGTCTCCTGGCCGAAAAGTGTTCCGGTTCCGTATCCTGGATTCTGAAGCTCAAAGTCTGTAAAAATAGCAGTTTCACCTGGGTCTGCTGCAAAGCCGATGCTATTTAAGTTCGGCACAGACATAACATCTGAATTTCCCCAATCAGCAAGAACAATATCAGCAGATGGAGTTTTCTCACCTGTGAAGGCATTTTCAGACTCACCTGTCATAACGGTAGTTCCGTCAATGGAAACTGTTAAAGTACAGGTTTTCATATCCAGCTCCAGTTCATGCTGTTCATTTTTGTTTTCAGCAGTAATCAGATCATTTAAGTTTGTAGTAGGATTGTTCGCCAAATTGATTGTCATATATGGCTGATCCGGTGTATCTTCCTCAAAAAAGCCAACACGATAAATATTGATAGCTGCGCCTTCTTCAGTGCCTGCATTTGTTACATCCAGTTCTACACGGAAGTAATTTTCCCCTTCCAGCTGATACAGGTTGTAGAGTTTGTTGTTATAACGGAAGTCATTTGCACCGAAAATTACAGATGCTTTATTAGATCCTTCCGGAATCTGTACTTTTGTAGTGATGTCAAATAATGTAGTGCTTGCAGCATTTAAGGAAAGTTCATCTGCACCGATCCATTTTGCGCCGTTCCATGCATCCAGCTCTGTACTCAGTTTGGATGTCTCAAATGTAGAATCGGATGTCAAAGTGTTGCCTGCATTATCTTCTACAGTCAATGTCCAGTTGTAAATGGTGCAGGGCTCCAGTGCTTCACCTTCGTATGCAATATCTAAGGATACGTCGGATTCAACCTTTCCGGAATCCCATACCTGGGTGCCGTCTGCTTTGGTTACCACGATCTGGTAGCTTTTCTGTGCAGCCCCTGTTACGTCAGAGATCATCTGCCAGGAAAATACCGGATTCTGGGTATCGATACCGATAGGTGCCTGTTTTCCTTCTGTCTCCAGATTTATAAGAGCAGTGGATGTACTGACAGTATTATCTTCAGCCAGAATACTTATTGGGGTACTTACCGTCATGGAAAGTGCCAGAACTGCTGCAGCTGCGCACGCCGCTTTTTTCTTTACGGAATTACGATTCATATTTTCCTCCTTTGAAATCGTTTTGATAAAATATTTTTATCACATCAAAGGAAAAAAGCCCATTAAAAAAACAAACTGAAGATTTCGATTTTGAAACTTAATTCCAGGTTTTTTTAACAGTAAAAACGTAGTATAATATTGATACCACAGAACTTCCACAGGAGATTTTCAGCATATGAACAACAATTTCCACATTTTCCCAAGCGAGAACTTCATTGATCTGTGTCTCTATCAATATGGACACGAAAAATGTGCCCCCGGGCATTTATTTGGTCCAGCGACACGGAATCATTATCTGTTTCATTATGTGCTTTCCGGGACAGGAACTCTGATGGCTGCTGATTCCAGAGGAGAAAACCACAGCTACCAGATTCGCAGCGGACAGGGCTTCATGATTTTTCCCGGCCAAATTACTACGTATATTGCAGACGTAAATGTACCCTGGGAATATGTGTGGGTGGAATTTGACGGACTGCGGACTACGGAAATTCTGAATGTCTGCGGCTTCTCTGCCGATTCTCCTGTTTATCGTACCCGTTCTGCTGAGCTGCGGGAAAAAATGGCCAAAGAGCTTTTGTATATTTCTGAGCATTCAGACCAGTCTGTGTTTCATCTGATGGGACATCTGTATCTTTTTCTGGATTTACTGGCGCAGTCAGCTCCTGCACCAAAGCCTGCTGTCAACAGCAAAATGAGTGATTATTATATCAAAGAAGCGATTAATTTTATTGAACAGAACTTCCAGAATGATATTTCTATCGAAGATGTTGCCGCTGTGTGCGGTATTAACAGAAGTTATCTGGGACGAATTTTCCGCACCAGTACCGGCCGTTCCCCACAGGAGTTTCTGATCAGCTACCGCATGACAAAAGCGGCTGAGCTTCTGAAGCTGACGACTCTCTCTGTAAGTGATATCGGCTGCGCCGTAGGGTACGAAAACCCTCTCCATTTTTCACGGGCGTTCAAAAATGTGTATGGGGTTTCACCCAGAGAGTGGAGGAATTTGCATAAGTGAAAATAACGGGTATCACCGTTTCCAGGGATACCCGTTGGTTTTGTTTCTTTTATCCAATTACTTCATACTGCATCATCTCATATTTCAGCTTTGTGCCTTCTTTGATTTCTGCCGGCAGAAGTGCACGGGCTACCAGTTTAAGTTCCGGGAAATCTGCATCGGTTCGGCGCAGATTCGCATAATCTCCATCTATGGAAACCACCTCATAATACCAGGTTTCTAATATCATTTTCCTAATTCCTCCTGTTCTGCTGCCATCTCTGCGTTAATAGTATCTTCACTTGCAGCCATTGCCTGTAAGGTCATGGTCAGAAGCTTCTCCAAATCCCAGCCAAGCTGCTGTGCGCCTCTTTCGATTACCTCACGGGAGCATCCAGCAGCAAAGCCTTTGCTCTTGTATTTTTTCTTGAGAGATTTCAGCTCCATATCCTTGGTACTCTTAGATGGGCGCATCAGTGCTGCTGCCCAGATAAGTCCGGTAAGCTCGTCTGCTGCAAAAAGTACTTTTTCCATCTCGTGCTCCGGTTCAACATCAAGAGTTGTTCCACAACCAACGGTAATGCCATATCCATGAGATACAACTGCATGAATCACATCCTCGCCTACTCCGGCTTCACGAAGCATTTCAGGCGCTTTCAGGCAATGCTCTTCTGGGTAAAGTTCAAAATCAATATCGTGAAGAAGTCCCACGATTCCCCAGTATTCTGCGTCGGCACCATAGCCAAGCTCATTGGCATACCATTTCATAACAGCTTCTACAGTCAGGGCATGCTGAATATGAAATGGATCTTTGTTGTATTTTTTCAGTAATTTAAATGCCTCATCTCTTGCAATTGTTTCCATCTTCTGTCTCTCCTTTATGTCTGTTGTTCTTAATCTCTCATATGATTTCAAAGCACTTTCACTTCGGCATCATTTTGTACCGACTAATTTTCGCTTCATAGCGAAACGCAAATTTACATTGGACAGCGGTTTCTTCCTGGCATGTCCTCGCCTTTTACGTATCTGGCATTGAACTCCATGTTGATCTGACGGAGTTCCTTTTTGCCTTCAATGTAATCCTGATACATTTCTGCAAGTCCGGCCATGCAGCCATCACAGTTTGCCTCTATGTTTCCCAGGGATTCTGCAACTATTTTTTCCCGCTCCTCGCGGGTTGTCTCTGAAATTAAATATCCAGCCATCTTATACCTCCAAAATAACAGCTCTGTATTATTTTTACCACTATACAACATTAAAGTGAATTTGTACATAAGTTTCTTTTATTTCATTCACACAATTCCGGCAATATTAAAATAAGAGAAAGAATCTCTTCAGACCCTTCCTCTTAAATAAACTTTCCTGTTATCTGCAAGCGACACGGCACTTGTACCACGCACGCCTGCAAACCCTTTTATAAATTATTTCAGGATTTCATCCTT
>OBAG01001399.1_pt1 | contig 14860 bp, 9 predicted proteins | sample 1517701 | NCBI WGS metagenome assembly OBAG01 (sample SAMN04571702, study PRJEB22368) | human gut metagenome | biome: human gut; material: stool | host: Homo sapiens | place: Luxembourg | collected 2012-09-07 | reverse complement strand
GCCTGACGGGATTCAATCTCTGCTTTCTTCTCCTGTGTCACGTCCATGGATGCCAGCAATACTTTTATCAGTTTTCCATCCTCCCATTCCAAAGGAATATAAGAAGCAATTTTATAAGTCTTTTCATCCAGGCTGCAATACTCAAACTTATAAATATCATTTTCACTTTTCAGTTTTTTCCGAATATTATCCGGGGCTATCAGGATATCTATAGCTTCCAATGGTTCCAGTGTCTTATATTTTTCAAGAACCTGCATCTGAAAATCATGATAAAATCCCAGAGGTTTATATATCATCTGTCCATTCAGATTGTAGAATTCATATCTGTCATTTTCCAGATCACAGACAACAAAGCGGTCAACCAGACGCACAATACTCTGAATCAGCTGCTCCATGGAAGCATTATCCGCTGCCATCTGCAGATGCCGTGCGCTCTCTACCTTTGCCTCTGTGATATCACGCAGAAAGATCATGGCATATTCTGAATCCTCTATTTCGCCACGTATGACCACATTGCGGACCCATCGTTCTTCTCCATTCAGAGTGATACGGCACTCTAAAGCCAATTCGGTTTCCAGACCCTTCAGCCTTTCTGCAATATAACCACGGTCGTAAAAAGAGGATACCGCCTTCTTATCTGTCTCCACAACATAGGAATCCACAAAATGCCGGATCAGTTCATCCCACGTATGACTCTGTTCAAAGACGGTCATCAGGGACGGTTCAACCTTAAAGGTATCAAAAGTATTCGCTTCCAGATTCACATAATACTCGCACAGATCTGCTTTCGTAAAAGCCCGGTGGAAAGCAGCAGATTTTTGTGCCTGCATGATTTCTTTTTTCTCCGCATCAATGTTAATAAAAATCCCGGCAATCCTGCTGGCAGAACCATCCAGACGGCGTATTACTTCTGCCGATGCCCGAAACCACTGGTATTGATTATCCTTCATTCTCATACGATACTCTACCTGGTATTTTATCTGGTTCGTCTTATCCTTAATTGCCGCCTGAAGCTGCACCATTACTCTTTCTTTATCCTGTGGATGCAGAAGATCTGACCAGGATTCCAGTTTATTCGGAAAGTCCAGAGTGTCATGATAGCCAAGCATTTTTCGGAATTCATGACTCCAGTTTGCATTCACAATCTCACTGTTTTCGTCACAGTCAAAATACCAGAAGCCGGAATAGATAGCCTCATTGAGCAGTGCCAAATTTACATGATCCCAGTTGACCTGTACGGACATAACCCAGATCTGTCTGCCCGCCTCATCTGTCGCATCCTCTTTACAAAGCCGTACATTATTCACTGTACCGTCTGCTGCAAGGATCTGTGCTTCCCCTGTTCCGTGAAGCTGCAAAAAACGGTCTCGCTCCAGTATATCTTCCTCGTCATAAAAGAAGTTTCTCAATGAGCCTTTTGTCTGTTCCATGAAAGTATCGAATGTATATCCTGTACTATGCAACAGCAGATTATCCACAGACAAAATAGACAGGTTTTGGTCATAAGATCCTGTCATTATACCTACCCCGCCATTATTTTCCAGTGTTTTCTGTACGGCCTGTGACATGGCCTGTGTCTGCCCCGTTACAGTCTCACCTAAGGAATATATTTTGTCTTCATAATTTTTCATTTTATAAAAGTCCTCTCTCCGTCTTATGCCTTCTTCATCCTGCTTTTATCTGTATACAGAAAACCTGTCCCTGCTAGTTTCGTTACCCATTTTTGCATACAAAAAGGACATCTGCCAAAATCTGCCAGTGTCCCTACTATATTCTTTAAAATCACACATCTATATAGTATAAAAGGTATCGGAATCTCTTCTGTTCAAACAGCTTTTCCATATATTATGATGATATGGAAACAGTGGCAACCGGCTGACATGGTCAAGCTTTCTGACTTTAGTCCCTTCTGGCTTTGCGTCCCTGCCTTTCAACAGGTTTGCCTTTAAAATAATTTTCAGTTTTTCCAAAAATAAAATACCATGTGGCTTTTCTTACGTCAATAATATTTTGGTGGAAAATTTACATATATTTTAACCGAATCAAGTAACTCCCCTGTGGAGGTTACGAAAAGCAATAAGCAGTGGGTGAGGACCTGCTGTTTATTTTTCTAATCCCACGGAAAAAATGCCCATTCGCCATTTCCAACATACCATCTTTCATACCGCCGATAAAATCGAATCTATAAACATGGAAAGTTACTGTCCAGCTAACCCCTGAACAGTAACGGTTCCAATACACACTTTTTATTCCGTAGGGTTCTTTCCGGTTTTCCACATAAACTGCTAGTAAAACTGGTATCTTTTTTCTTAAAAGCGAAATCTCTGCAACATTCCTGACAAATCAGAGGGGATACTGCAATGTATAATGTGCATTGCCGGTATCCCCTCTGATTTATTCAACCATTATTCACAATTTTTTATTTCATTTTAACTTTTCTGACATTTGACCATTCACTGAATGTTTTTGAATTATCCTCAGAAGTACGGTTCCATGCATGTAAACCAATATAATAAGTGCCTGATTTAACATTCTTAAATGTAACAGTTACTGTATTTCCTTTTATCTTTTTTACATAATAATTTTCTCCGGAAACAGCAGGGCATTTCTGTCCGTTAGTTTTGGTAAGGGTATCACTGAGAACTACATCATAGCCCTGAGCGTTTTTGCTCTTCGTATATTTTACTGTCACTGTGGAGCCTTTAACAGTTACCTTACTGATCACAGGTGCTTGTGGCGTAATGGCACTCACATCTACTTTATGGATCTCAGACCACTGTCCAAATACTTTTTTGCCATCTTCACCCTTAAGCCATGCGTGGCATGCTACATACCAGGTTCCCTTATCCATATATGCAAATGCAGACTTCAGTTCTTCCTGATTTTTCAGGACCTTTGTATACTGTCCTGTTTTGAGCATATCCTCAGAGGTGCCGATCACATAATCATATTTCAGAGCACCCTTACACTCTTCATTCAGCACCATTTTTACGGAGTTTTGGGAAACAGATACATTCTTTATAACTGCTTTTGCAGGTCTGGTATAATTTCCGTCTGAATCTGTGATACTTCCGTCTGTACTGTAGGTATTTCCTTTTGTATCTGTTACAGTTTCATCTTTATTTACAGTTGGCTTTTTACCATCTGCATCAGGTGTCAGCTTCGTGCCATCCGGAAGTGTTACAGTTCCATCTGAACTGATCACGATTCCTTCCGGTGTAACAAGGTTTCCATTTCTATCTTCCTCAGTTCCCTCCGGGTAAGCATCCGGTATCGGAGTAACAGTTGGTACCGGCGTTACTGTTGGATTCACTGATGGTGACGGATTTACCGATGGTGATGGATTTACGGTCTGTATGATTGTGGTATCTGATATAGTACAGTTCTGAATTTTATCATCTGGTGTTTTTGTAATGTCACTCCAATATGTATCCGGAGCAGATTCACTGTTGGAAGTTATTTTTTTACCATTTACTGCTGTTCCTTTTGTAGAAGGAGATATAGTGACAGATTCAGTATACGCTTTACCTGGCTCCGCATTTTTGTTCATAAATGAATAAGCAGAACCCCCCTCCAGATATGCTTTTGCTGTTTCTACATTTCCGGTGCCCTCAACTGCATTGCCACCGTTATCACCATCTCCTCGTCCTGCAACAGCAATCAACGTTCCTGCTCCGGAAATCGTTCCGTTGTCAAGAATCACCGCTGCACCGCCAACTGAAGTAGTTGCTATGTTTCCTCCGCCGTATGCTGCAAGCTGGCTGCCCTCGCCAATAGTAAGTGTTCCGCTGCTGACTTTCAAGGCCGGCTGTCCGCTGTAGCTTTTTCCTGTGGCAGGATCTGTTCCTGTGGCAGCTTCATCACCTTTGATATATACTTTTCCTTCTACCTTTACATTTCCGCTTATCACAACAACAGGTGATGTATTGTGACGTGCCTGTGTTCCATTGGGAAGGAAATTAGTGTTGGAGTAGATCATGGAATTCTTTATGGTCGCTCCATCATTCAGAATCAGCTGTCCATTAATGGAAGTACCTGTCAGGAATTTTCCGCTATAATCATCGTGATTGACAGATATTGTTCCACCATTTTCTACTTCAATCTGTCCATATATGGAAGAATCTCTCAGATTCAATGTTCCGCCATTTTCTACTTTTATCTTCACACTGCTGAGAACCTTCATATTGACCATTGTAAGATCACATCCAGCCGGTATGATCAATGTCTGGGTTGTAGCTTCTCCCTCTGAAACAGCATATCCCAGTTCTCCATATGTACCGCTGGTGTGAGAGCCATACCAGGCTTTAATCTCTGCCGGGACTGTTACAATATCATCTGTATCATTAAAATCAGGAATTACCCATGGATCCATATCATACATGTATTTTCCATCTGCAGTCTTGGTTGCATTTTCAAGCTTCAGATGATCTGCCAGTTTTTCCTTAGTACTGTAAACCTTGAAAGTAAGCTCATTACTTGTTACTGTACGCCCTGATTCATCAGTTACTGTAACATTGACAGGATATGTACCGATTTTAGCAGGAGTTCCGCTGAGAGACAGAGAACTGTCATATGTGGAATACATCCCTGCCATCCCACTTTCACTGTCAATGTTTACCTTTGTATTCTTTGTGTCAATTTTTACACCTGTTTCTTTTAACTCCTTCCAGTCAGCTTCAACAGGTTCCTGCCCATCCGGAAGATCAGCTGCTTCCACAACTACATTACTGTTTTTGTTGGATGAAACAGAAGTGGATGCCCCTGAAACTGCATCGTATTTCTGCTGCCCTGTAACAGCGCTTTCGAAGTATCCTTTTAATCTGACATGAAGAGTGTTCACTCCGTTAGATGCACCGTTAATATTAGTTTCACCGGAATCAGCTGTAACAACTTTGAAGTCATTTCCTTCTGCAGTTACCTTAAGATAAAGTTCTTTATATCCATCACTTTTTATTGTAATGACATTTCCAGTATGAAGTACAGTTGAATCAAATACAACACGATTATTACTGCTGTCTGGACAATATGCTTTTCTGCCATATAATGCTATTGCATAATCTGTTTTATCCCATACTGTCCCATCTACAGATATTTCTTTGATTTTACTGATATAATCAGAAACATTATTTTCATCAGCTGGTTTAATGATCTTGTAGTCTGTACCTGAAATTTCCACTTGATCTCCCGCAAATGTTGGCGCATCTTTGGTCTGTTCAGTTTCAGACTGTGAAGTTACTTTTTCAACGTTCCAGTGTTTTCCGGTTCCTGTTACCTTTAAAGTAAGATCCTTGTATCCGGTACTGGTGATTACAATCTCATTACCCACTTCAAGTCTATCTGGAGATAGTCCAACATAACCGTCTGAGTCTTTTTTAATATATGTTGTTCCTGTAAGATTCCACGAATAAGTTACTTCATTCCACTCTGTTCCATTAATAGATATTCCTGTAATTTGCTCAACATACCTTGAGTTAAGAGAAGTTTTTAGTTTACAAACATTCGCAAAAGAACCACTTTCATATTCTGCTATCACCTCCGGCGGTTCTTTCACACTTTGTGTACCCTCATCCTGAGCCACCTGTACATTCTCCTGCTCATCCGCAAAATCCGGTGTTCCCGATCCATCACTAAAGGAATCATCATCTGCCTCCTGTGTGATCGCTGAATCCGTAGTCATTGAATCTGTAAATATGTCTGCTGCACATACCGGTACAGAAGCAATCATGTTTGCCGCAATTGCCATAGACATCAGAATTGCCATTCTTTTCTTCATCTGTTTCTTTATCCTCCTGTAATATGATATCAGGGGCCAAAGATGTTTCGACCCTGACTTGAAGCTATCTGTGTATCATCTCATTTCAGATGAAGCGGATAAAATCATCCGATTCACCCCATTTCTGCAGTGGAAATTTAAATGATCAAATCACGCAATAGTTTGCTTTGGTTAACTCTGTTGGTTAGTATATTCAAACCTGCGTGAAAATGCAAGAGAATTATTCTGCATCTGTTGAGAAAGTATCTCATAAATCAAGCAGTATCCTGTTGACAAATTTTTATCATTTCACAGCAAGATAAGACAGAATAGAGCAATTATGGCAATTCCATAAAATAATGCAGGTAATAAATCAGGTAACATCCTGCTATCAGTCTGAAAATATCATCTTCTATCTCTTTTTCGCTGCTGTTTAAAGTAATTTTGTTTCTTTGAAGCCCCATTGTATCCGCGAGATTCTCAACCCGTTGCCTGTCATATTCTTTTTCATCCAAAAGAACAGACTTCTCATAAACCCTGAATTTTCCGGTTTCATCACATTCCAGTCTCAGATGCAGTTCAGGGAGTTTTCCGGGTTTAAAGGTTATCTCACTGTATGTCATAGATTGTCTTACTTTTGTGATTCCCTGTTTCACTGCCAGTATGATCCATTCATCCAATACAGGTCCTTTATACATAGGAAGTCCATATTGCAGATGTAATTGGGCCGCCTTGCTGATGCAAGCATTTCTGGTACGGTTATTCAGACGTTTATAAACATTGCTGCCCTCAACCGGGTAGTATTTCTTCAGTATCTTCTCTTCGGCTTTTGTCCATGGATCATTGGTTTTCCTGCTTAATCCCAGAATCATCGCTCTGTATTTGCATGCCTGAAGAGATCTTTCAGGAATAAGAGTATGCACATATCCGGCACCTTTTTCTTCATAATATCGGGAAATGATCGCATCCTCTTCCTGTGTCCATGGAAGTCTGTTATTGTCTGATCTGACATTTAAGTACTTAGCTCTGGACTGACAGGCAGTCAGAGTTCTCCCTTCCAATCGTTCTGCTGCCTTCCTGCCTTCCGCTTTGTAATATGTTCTTATAATTTCATCTTCTTCTGCAGTCCATTCTTTTCTTCCCTGTATGCAAAGACCTAATTTGGCAGCTCTTTTATTACATGCCTCTTTGGATCTTCCCTCCAGTCTTTTCTGAACTTCAGCACCTTCTGTCGGATAATAATTTCTCAGAATTTCATCTTCGCTGCTGCTCCATTTTCTGTTTGCCCCGGAATAAGTAAGTCCTAATGCAGCAGCTCTTCCTCTGCAGGATTCTGCTGATCTCTGATTTAAGCGATAACGTACCTTACTGCCCTCCGCAGCATAATACTCTCTGAGTATTTTATCCTCTGCCTCTGTCCATAATCTGACATATTTAACATCATTCTGTACAGTTGCTGAAGAGGAAATGTTTTTGGATATTTCCATTTTTGATGCCTGGATCCTGCAGCTTTTTGCAGTTCTTCCGGATAATCTTTCACAGACCTGATCTCCTTCTGCGGGATAGTACTTTCTTAATATTTCGATTTCATCGGCTGTCCATCTTTTTTTCGTATTTGCCATGTCTTACACCTGTTTTATATATTATTTCAAACTGAAATATTCACTACTTCTTACTTTTCGTAACCTTCGCAAAAGAATTCCATATGTGAGTGCAATATCTACATAGAAATTCCTGAATGTACAACATATTCATACCCTGTCTCCGTAGTATAAGTTTTTTCCTGTCCCAGTGCCGGAATAACAGATTCAGGGCTGTGCAGACTTCCACTTTTAAATACGATCATCACTTCTGCTTTCTTTTCATTAACCGGAGTTATTTCTATATTATTGATTGTGTTTTCAATCATGGCTCTGGTGATATCTTTGGGTTTTACGCAGGAATATTCCTTTGCATAGTCTAATATCCTGTCCATCTGATCTGTCAATTCTGTTTTTGAAAGAGGTTTCATGCTTTTCAATTGTTCCAGATTCGCTTTTGTCTCTGCTATCTGCTGTGTAAAAACCTTGTTTCTGCTTAAAAATTCTGCATCAGAAATGTAGCCGCCCATATTGTAATCCAGCAGCTTATCTCTCTTCTGTTCCAGTACGATTATTTCATGCTGTATGTTGTCAATTTTTTCTTCAGTTCCTTCTGTTTTGTTAATCTCTTTCTCATAAAGTTCCAGATACTTATGCAATATACTTTTATTGCTTTGAGCCAGATTGTTATAAACATCCGATATCATCTCCAGCAGGATTTCTTCTTTTACCGGTTTTGATCTGCAGGAAACTGCGCCCTGTTTTATGCGATGACTGCATACCCAGGTCTTTGCAGCTTTTCCGCGGACATTTCTGACTTTCAGCCAGTATGCAGCTCCATCTTCCGCACAATGTATAAGTCCGGTAAAAAGGTTGTCCTGCTTATAGGAAGTTTTTTTCAACTTGATATTTTTACTTCTTTCTTCCATAATCCTGTTTGCATCTTCCCACAGTTTTTCATCCACAATTGCAGGGACATGGGTACCATCGTCTTTATACATCACCCATTCATCTTCAGGCAGGAATTTCTGTTTCTTAGTAAAGAGATCAACTATTTTTACTTTTCCACCAACATAGTAACCCTTATATTTAGGATTTCGGATAATATTGGCAATCACATGGCTGTCAATCTTTCCCCCTTTATAATTTCTGTATCCACATTCCCATAAAAATTGTTCCAGTGAATGGGTAGACCAGTTTCCCAGAGCATATTTTTCAAAAATAAGCTGTACCATTTTTGCCTCTTCGGGATTCAAAAACAATTTTCCGTTTCGCTTGTCCCATCCATATATATGTGAATTACCAAGAACCACACCGTTCTGTATGGATCTTGCATGACCGAAACGCACACGACTTGAAAGTTTTCTGCTTTCTTCCTGTGCAATACCGGACATAATTGACAGCCTGAGTTCCGAATCCTCATCTAATGTATTGATATTGTCATTCCTAAACCAGACAGCAGTTCCACAGTCCAGAAGCTCTCTTGTATATCGTATACTGTCTAATACGTTTCGGGCAAAACGGGTAATCTCTTTAGTTATGATAAGATCAATTTTCCCGGCTTTTGCATCCTGGAGCATTCTCTGGAATTCCTCTCTGTGGGTTACGGTAATACCGGAGATTCCTTCGTCTATATAACCATCCACAAGCGTCCAATTCTTTACGTCTGAAATCAATTGTTCAAAAAAAGTCCACTGATGCTCAATAGAGGTTTTCTGTTCCTCCTTATCCGTACTGACTCGGGCATAATACGCCACATTCAGTTTCAGATCAAATATATTTTTCTGCCGGGATTTCAGTTCCTCACGTGTTGCATAAATATCCATCTTATTCCTTTCCAATCAACTGATTCGCTGGCAATATTCATCTGAACTGTCCATCTGTTCTCCATTCTTCGCGACTACTGTATTGAATGTACTCAAGGTTATAATGTCTTTCTGGATACTGCTGTGCAGTTTTTCGGAAATCTGTCCATTATCAAGCATTTTGTCATTAATCATTGTCAGTACAACCTGTTCCAATGTCATAAGCATTCCTCCTGTTCTGTATGTTATAATGTGCAATTTGGCACAGAACTATCCAGCGGTAATATGATGAATTTCACAAAATTATTATAACTGATTCAAAGATAATTGTTTTTGAGACGAAAAAAAGCAGCTAACCTATTTTTCATAGACTAACTGCTTAAAGTACGTAAAAAACCAGAAAGATCTAACAGTTCAAAAGATTCTTTCCGGTTTTTTACACATATAAAGCGAGGGCATCGCTCAATCATCTAATTTGATGATTTTACGACACCCCCATCCCTTCAGATATATATCAGGAAGACAGTTCTATCTGCTTCATTTCTTCCAGAAAATCACGGATATAGGATACTGCCAAATCAAGGGCCTCCTGTCCAAGTTCTGCGGAAGAATCTTTCGGATCAAAAGGTCCAAACCAGCCGCTTGGAGCAATTTCTTTGGTATCTCTCACAAGACGTACGATACCACCCTTGAAATTAACTGCCTGGATATAAGCCGCTTTCATATTCTCAGAAGGATCCTGTGCATTGATAGGCTTGCTAAGTTCCAGATGTACTGATTCCGGAGCAATTGCCATCATAGCTGAGGTCTCCAGAACATCACCATGGCCGCCATCAAATTTCTTGTCAAGTTGAGCCACCAGACTCCACCAGTCTACACTTGCACATACGCCCCCTTTGTGATATACCTCCAGAGCCGCCCGATCAATGGATGGAGTATTGCCGCCATGGCCATTCAGAACTACAAAACGTTTTGCGCCATGCTGCATCAAAGAGTCCATAATGCCATGCAGAACCATATACAGTCCCTCATAACCAATATTAATACTTCCCTCAAAGCTTAAGTGATAAGGACATACACCGTATGGAACAGTAGGTGCTACGATTACGTTATCTACATCCTCCACATGATCCGCCAGATAGGACGGTACCATAAAGTCCGTTCCCAACGCACCCTGTGTTCCGTGCTGCTCGGTGCTTCCCACCGGAATCACAATAATCGGATCCTTCTCAAAAGCCTCTTTTGCTTGTGCTGTAGTCATTTTTGCAAGATACATTTTAAATACGCCTCCTAACTTTTATACTGTAAAATGACGATCAATAGTCTCCTGCGGCGGAGTTTCTGTAAATTTACTTACTACAATCATTACAATAGAAGCAATGATCGTAGTTGGGAACAGTGCATGGAATCCCATAGCCAACGCCTTGACAGACGGATTCAGTGTAAAGAGCAACAGTGAAATAATACCTACTATAACCGATGCGATTGCTCCCTTCGCTGTTGCTTTCTTCCAGTAAATTCCAAACAGAATCGGCACTACAAAAATTGCCATTCCTGAAAATGCAAACAGGTTAATTTCAAAAATACTGCCTGGCTGGAATACACCAAAGCAAATTACGATGATACCGATGATTACAGTTACTACCTTGGACAACTTCATAACATTCTCATCTGTAGCATCCTTATTGATAATCTTCTGATAAATATCACGGGTAACAGCACCGGTAGTCGTTACCAGAATACCATCGATTGTGGACATACCTGCTGCCACAATACCTGCGATGAAAATGGAAGCCAGGAAAGGATTCATGCCTCTCTGCAGAATCATAGGAATAATCTGATCTGCCTTCTCAATATTCTGAATGGAAGCAATACCATTTACACCGGCCCACTCAATCAGAGTTGCAGAGAAAAACATACCTGCAGTACCAAGAAGAATTGCTTTGAACATGGTCTTATGATCCTTCATGGCAAAGAACTTGGTAAACAGGTGAGGCTGTCCCATGGTAAAGAACGACCATAGCACAATGTTGGATACATAATAAGTCCAAGGCATATAACCGTTAGCACCCGGGAAGGTCAGATAAGCCTCATTCATACTCTGAAGTGTATGGTTAATGTTAGAGAAACCTCCACCCATTACTACAGATACAATAAATGTAACCACTGCAGTAGCAATCATCAGAGATCCCTGGATAACATCCGTCATCATGGCACCTTTCATACCACCGCTCATACAGTAGAGGATAACGATAATACCCATTCCCACAACACCTACCCATTCAGGCAGTCCGGTAAATACATGTACAATAACACCTGCTCCGATAATCTGTGCGCCCATCATCGGAACCAGGAAGAAGAGCATCATTACGCCCAAAACACCGCTCATATTCTTGGAGTGATAACGGTCTGTCAGGTAATCGGCCATAGTCAGGAAACCATATTTATGACCAAGAGTAATCAGCTTACGGCCAATAAGAAGAGCCGGAAGAATCATACAGAACACAGCTCCAGGTACAGAGATAGCCATTCCTGCATAGCCTACACCGTAAATGGTTCCCGGTGTACCAAGAAATGTTCCCATGGAAAACTGGGTTGAGAAATATGCAATACCACTTACTACCACGCCAGCCTTTCCACTCAATACAAAGAAATCGCCAATATTATTCGTCTTACGTCCTGCGTACCAACCAATAAATGCCATAATTCCAAGATAAAGTACCAGAACTGTATAGAAAGGAATCGGTGCTGGCTGAATTACTGCTGCTCCATTCATTTATTTGTCCTCCTCATCATAAGTGTGATATTCTTTTCTCTTCATACACATGCGATAATAAACAATAATCAGCACAAATGTAATGGCAGTGTGAACAATCCATCCGAATATATAGAGTGGAACACCACCAAATGCGGGAATATACGTCTCGCTGTAGAAAAACGGGAACGGAATCATAATTAATACAAACATAATCAGAAAAATAATCAACCATGTCCGTTCGAAGTGTTTCTCAAAAAGTTTCTTCATAGCCTTTTTCCTCCTTTGCTTTCGAAAGAAAATCTATATACTATGATTTTCTTTCGATTTTTTGTTAAGTATATACTTTACTTTATATTTTCCATTATACATGCTATAATAAATTTGTAAAGTTTTTACTTATATTTTTATGAAAAAAATATAAAACATTGCATGCGCCATGCAAAGAAAGGACATCGTGTAATATCTATGGATATTTTAGAGCATCTTCAAAAACTTTATCCTGCCCTGACAAAAAAGCAGAAAACAATCGCAGATTATCTAATTGCTAATCCGGAGGAAATCAGCTACATTACACTGGCACAGCTAAGCCATCAGACCGGTACCTCCGAGCTGACTTTGCTTCGTTTTTGTCAAAAACTGGGGTACTCCAACTTTCTGGACTTAAAGGAGCAGTTTCGGGACTATACCCAAAAAATGATTAAGCAGGCCTCCTCTTCTTCCTTTTTTCTGCCAGAGCGTACCTCAGGCGAAGACACCGAGCGGGAACAAATGCTTCATGAAATCTGCAATACAGAGGCCGCAGTTTTCTCTGATTTTATTACCAACATCAATCTGGAATCTGTCATAAAGGCTTCTGATGAAATCCGGAAAAGCACCCGTATCTACATCTTTGCCCATGATATTTCTCTGGTTCCCGGCAAATTTTTACAGAGCCGTTTGGAAATTCTGTACTTGAATTCTGCGTTGATTGATTTATCGGATCTGGAAGTCACCCAGAAGATTATCCAACAGCTGACGGATGGTGACCTGGTAATCTTTTTCTCTTTCCCCCGCTATTATTTTCCGATTGGAAATATTGCTAAAAAAGCAGCTAAATCAGGGGTACCGATTCTGACCATCACAGACAGTGATACTTCACCGGCAGCTGCGCACAGCACACTATTGCTTCTCTGTCCCACATCTACGAAGCTGTTTTATAACTCTATGACTGCACCTATGGCTATGCTCAATATTCTGGCATCCTGTCTTGTCATCGATAGTGTATCACCATCTGAACGGCAGATTTTTATCGACACTTTGCCATCCTGATTTTTAGCCCAAAAACAAAACCGGATATACAGGTTTCCAACAGAAAGCCATATATCCGGTTTCGTTTTTATTTTCTTTTTACTTCTCATAGGTGCCTTTTCGAATCACCTCTCCATGCTTCATAAAGATCTTTCCCCTGGCTACATAAGTATCCAGCGTCAGATCCTGATCAAACAGCAACAGATCCGCATCGGCCCCCTCTGCCACAGTTCCCTTGATTCCCAGTAAATCCAGCCCCTCTGCCACCTGACAGGTCATATAAGGCAGTGCTTCCTCCAGAGTCATTCCCAGAACCTGTACCATATATTTCAACTCTTTATAAAGTGCATCCACACCAGATACACCTATCTCCAGAAGGCTGCCGTCCTCAGCATAATTAGACCAGCTTCCGTGTCCGTCAGAGCTCATTGTGATATGCTCTGTGGGCAGTCCCCGCTTTTTAGCCTCCAGAACACATTCTCCCGGTGAAGTGTGCATACCGCAGGTCAGATCAATATAACCTCCCCGCTTCAGAAATTCGTAGCCCTCTTCCAGCAACTTTTCATTCCGGTTGACATGAGTGGGACGGAAAATCCGTACAGGAACAGAACTCACCTCCAATGCCCGGAATACCGGCGCAAGACCATCTTTGTCATCTCCCATGTGAAGCACCACAATGCCTGGCTTTCCACTGAGCATTCCCGCCACACGAGCTTTACTTGCAATCTGAACCAACTGATCACCAGTCACATTAGGTGCCCGGTGATCAGATATCGCCAGCTTCACACCCAAAATCTCATTCACGAATACGATGTCCCTGTCTGTTTCACCTGTGATAGTCGGGCTGGGATATCCGTAAGCACCTGTGAGCATATAAGCACTCACGCCCTCCTCACAGAGTACCCGGGTCTTCGCATAAAGATTGTCCACACTCCTGGTGATACCATCCGTACCCAGAAGTCCCACCACTGTTGTGATACCGTTCTCTACCAGTTCTGACATCTGTAATTCCGGTGTCCGCGTATGAAAGCTTCCCTCTCCACCGCCTCCGGTAATATGTACATGTTGATCTAAAAATCCAGGAGTAAGAATCTTGCCCTCTGCATCCAGCACCTCGCACTCCACAGGCAATTCTCTGATGGAATCCTGTATACATTCAATCTTTCCCCCGCAAATCAAAAGATCCTTTTTACCGAGATATTCCGGTGCGTAAATCTCTGCATTCTTTACCAATAACATAACTGTTCCCCTTTTTCCCGTAGCTGTTCATTACGCAGATACTCCAAACTATCATGAACAGTTACTTTTCTTTTTTCGTTTCTACTCAAAGTATATACGATGGAATCCGTTTTGTCTATGAAAGTTCTGAATAATTAGCTATATATCTCCACCATCAAGGTACATCCGATATAAATGTTTGTCCCATTGGCAGCTTTCCTGGAGAAGTAATTTCTAATCGGTTGTCATATACCGCCACCTGTATCGTACCATAATGAATTATCAAAAATAAAATCTAAGGTGGACAGATTGCTTTGTCTATTGTAATATATGCTGTATGGAATTTTACGAGGAGGATTTATCATGGAAGAAAAAATACTTAATTTTATTCTGGAATGTGCAGAAGTCCAGAAATTGGTTCCATTCTCACTTATCGAAGAAGAATTTAATCTTATTCTGG
>OBAG01001385.1_pt1 | contig 15000 bp, 8 predicted proteins | sample 1517701 | NCBI WGS metagenome assembly OBAG01 (sample SAMN04571702, study PRJEB22368) | human gut metagenome | biome: human gut; material: stool | host: Homo sapiens | place: Luxembourg | collected 2012-09-07 | reverse complement strand
CCTTCCTGCTCAACTGCCAGTGGGATGCAGCCGAGCTGGAGCATCGTCTCCCCGCGCACATGAAGCGCTATATTGCCGAGAACGACATCCAGTTCTACACCATTGACGGTATCTCGATCGGTAAGGAGATCGGCCTTGGCGGCCGCATCAACACCGTGCTGCAGGCGGCCTTCTTCAAGCTGTCGGGCATTATCCCGGCGGACAAGGCGGTCACCCTGATGAAGGAAGCGGCCAAGAAGTCCTACGGCAAGAAGGGTGACAAGGTTGTTCAGATGAACTACGACGCGATCGACCGCGGTATTGACGGTGCGGTCAAGGTCGAGGTTCCCGCCTCCTGGAAGGACGCGAAGGATGAGAAGGCGGCTGAGGCTAAGACGGCCGGAACGGCTGCGGTTGCCTCTTATATTGATTCGATCCTGAAGCCGGTCAACGCACAGCGCGGCAACAAGCTGCCGGTTTCGGCCTTTGTGGATTATGCGGATGGCACTGTGCCGCTCGGAACCGCCGCTTATGAGAAGCGCGGCATCGCGGTCGACGTGCCGGAGTGGAATCCTGACAATTGTATCCAGTGTAACTTCTGTTCTTATGTATGTCCGCATGCTGCGATCCGTCCGGTTGCCATGACCGAGGAGGAGGCTGCCGCTGCTCCGGCTGCGACCAAGACTCTGCCGATGACCGGCGTTGCCGACCTCAAGTTCACGATGACGATTACGGTTCTCGATTGTACCGGCTGCGGCTCCTGCGCCAACGTCTGCCCCGGCAAGAAGGGGGAGAAGGCCCTGGTCATGAAGTCGCTCGACAGCCAGATCGAGCAGCAGGAGGTTTACGCTTACGGTCAGTCGCTGCCTGAGAAGGCTGCGGTTGCCGAGAAGTTCAAGCCCACCACGGTCAAGGGAAGCCAGTTTAAGCAGCCGCTGCTTGAGTTCTCGGGCGCCTGCGCCGGCTGCGGCGAGACGCCGTATGCCAAGCTGGCCACCCAGCTCTTCGGCGACCGGATGTACATTGCCAACGCCACCGGCTGCTCCTCGATCTGGGGCGGTTCGGCGCCCTCCACGCCTTACACCGTGAATAAGGAAGGCAGAGGTCCGGCCTGGCAGAACTCCCTGTTTGAGGATAACGCCGAGTTTGGTTACGGTATGTACCTGGCCAACCGTGCGATCCGCGGCCGTCTGGCCGACGCGGCCAAGAAGCTGGCCGAGATTACCGACGGCGAGCTGAAGACCGCGGCTGAGGTATGGCTTGCTTCCATGAACGACGGTGCGAAGAACACCGCCGATGCGGCCGCTTTCAAGGCTGCGCTGGAGGCTGCCAAGGTCGACGGCGAGGCTGCCGAGCTGGTCGCCGAGCTGAAGGCCGATGCCGATTATCTTGCCAAGAAGTCCTTCTGGATTCTGGGCGGCGACGGCTGGGCTTATGATATCGGCTTCGGCGGTCTGGATCACGTTATTGCTTCGGGCGAGGATGTCAACATTCTGGTCTTTGATACCGAGGTTTACTCCAACACGGGCGGACAGGCCTCCAAGGCGACCCCGACCGGTGCAATTGCACAGTTCGCGGCTGCCGGTAAGCAGGTTAAGAAGAAGGACCTGGCCTCCATTGCGATGAGCTACGGCTATGTCTACGTCGCGCAGGTTGCGCAGGGCGCCGACATGAACCAGTGCATCAAGGCCTTTGCGGAGGCGGAGAGCTATCATGGCCCGTCGATCATTATTGCCTACGCGCCCTGTATCAACCACGGTATCCGCGGCGGCATGGGCATCAGCCAGACCGAGGAGAAGCGCGCGGTTGCTGCCGGCTACTGGAATCTCTTCCGTTATGATCCGCGCAAGGTCGACGCGGGCGAGGATGCTTTCTTCCTCGATTCCAAGGCGCCGTCCGCCGATTACAGAGAGTTCATTCTGAACGAGGTTCGTTACAGCTCGCTGCAGCGTTCGAACCCGGCCCGTGCAGAGGAACTGTTTGCTGAGGCGGAGCAGAACGCTGAGAAGCGTTTGGCCTACCTGGAGAAGCTGAAGACGCTTTACGGCAAAACCGAGTAAAAATCAGTCTGAATAATAAAACGCTTCCGCGGTTTTTCGCGGAAGCGTTTTTTGTCGGGATAAAACGGGAGGTCGACCGGTCGGCCGTAGCCTCAAAGTGCGAGGCCTCTTTTCGGAAACTGCTGCTGTCCGGGGCTGCGTCTCAAACCGAGAGGCATATACCGGGATGAATTATACTATATTATAATGTAAGGGGAACAAGCCTCTCCCCTTGCGATATATATTTTGATATGGCGGATATTCCAAAACGATATGTGACCGGATGGCGCAAAATTCCGCGTTTTGCGCGTGAAAAATTGTGTTTTCCCCGGTGGCAGACACTATATGATGGGGAGAAAATCATTCGACTTGTGCAAACTGCACAATGTAAATTATTTCTTTCGTGCAAAACGGCGAATATTGGTTTTTTGGATATGGATTTTATATGATCGGCGACCCCCAGAATATGTATATTATTGCCAAAAACTCAGTAATTTATAATAATAAAATCTTGATAAACACTTGCTTTTTTATGAAAAAGGTATATAATAGAGTTGAAAAAAAGCTGGAATGTCGACTTTCGTCGACGGTTATGTACATATTGACAAAAGATGAGATCAACATTATAATTATTTGTACAATTCCCTTAATGGGCGTTTGTACGCTTTCACGAAAAATGGCGGAGGCGATTGGCAGGCTCCGACATGGCATTGGGAAAAATGAAATGGGTAAATAAAGTACTTGCTTACTTTATTATATATATGTAGTTTAACATTTAAACTAAGCATTATGACTGGAGGAAACGAAACATGAGCAAGAACCTGAAACGCGTTGCCGCATTAGTGATCGCTCTGTCCATTTGCACTTCGATGTTTGCAATGTTGAGCGCACACGCTTATGAGGCGACAATCAGCGGATGGCCCACGAAATCTCTGGACAGCAGGTACACCTGGTTTGCCGATGGTGTCGTCACAGAGGAAGAGAAAGAGGCTACCCGGTCTGCTGCGGCAGATGAACTCGCTTACCAGAACGACGTGCTCGGTTTTAAAATCGGCACGAAGGAAGACGGCTCCACCGAATGGGCGATGGATGACGGCAGCTGGAGTCGGATGGTAGCGGTTCAGATCGAAAACAAATACGGATTGCTGCCGGCCGGCACCAACATGTCGGACATCACGGACAATGTCGGCAACCCCTGGGGCGATGCTTCGCGTGTTTGGGCTCTGGTCTCCTGCCCGTTTGTCGGAACGGCGTTCTCGGTTAAGGGCAACTTTGCCGTTAACTATCCGTCGTCCGGAAATGTACCGGCACTGAGCAACGAGTTCACGGTGGAAGGCGTCACCTATCAGGTATATTGGGACAGCTATGTAACCAATACCAACGGCGACTTCCAGACCGTCTCCCTCTATCCGGGCGGCAAGTCCGCCACGGTCGAGGTAACCGGAAACAAGTTCCGTTATGCGATGGCCGCTTACAACCAGAATAATAAGCGCGCCAACCTGACGGTCGGTTATCCTGCCAGCCGTACCCTGAACACGGATGACGGCGGTATCTTCTATCAGCGGTTTATCGGGCCGGCCGGCGAAGCACTGATCGCGGTCAACGCCTCTACCGTCGGTGACGGAGAGCTGACTGGTGCTTATGTGATTCCGGCGGAGATGATGAGCTACTTCGAAAAGCTGGGTGCGGACAACAAGGCGCGTCTGGCGATCACTGGCGCTCCGACCGGAGATGCGGTGAACGGCAGACAGGCGTTTGAGAACGGTACGCTGTCGGCGGCCGGATTCCAGTCCAACACGAAAGAGATCACCGGGTTCTCCTTCTCGGGCGAGCCGGTCTCTGCTGTGATTGATGAAGAGAATCTGACGATCGACGCTTTCGTTGGTGAGAACGTGAGTTTGTCCGGACTCAACCCGGTGATCACGCACACCGGAAAAACTGTCACGCCGACTGGCGCGCAGGATTTCTCCAACCCGGTGGCCTACACCGTCACGGCGGAGGATGGCTCCACCAAGACCTACACGGTTACGGTTTATCAGTTGAAGGATTGCGACATCACCTCTTTTGTGATTGACGGCGTTTCGGCCAAGATCGATTATGCGACCAAGACGATTACGGCAATCGTCAGCGGCGACTACGATCTGAAGCAGGCTACCGCCGAGATCAAGACGGTGAATGCCAACGCTACTGTAACCCCGGCCAGCGGAGCTGCTGTGGATCTTTCCGCTTCCTGGACCAACGGTGTTACCTTCAAAGCGACCTCGGGTTCTTCCAGCTCTACATATACGGTTCAGATTCGCAACAAGAGCAAGGATGCATCCATCACAAGTTTTGTGATTCCGGATGGTCAGCTGAAATATCAGGGAAAGAACGGCGCGGTTTCCGCGACGATCACCGGCACTCTGATCAGCCTCGTGATGGAGTACGGCAACACTACCTCGCAGCAGACGATCGCGGAGGTTCAGCTCGCGGAAGGCGCGACTATCTCTCCCGACCCGTCGGTGAAGCGCAGGCAGACCGGTACGAAATATGTTGTCACGGCAGAGGCCGGCAACACGCTGACCTATACGGTGAACGCCTCCATGGACACCACAGATCAGACCTTTGCTCCTGTCACGGACGATGAGCTTGGCCTGACGGTGAACTTCATGACCGGTCGTTTCAATCGCAAGACAACCGAAAAGGCTCGTCAGGCGATTTTGGAAGAGTACAACAACCAGCGCGCGATGGGTACGGATCCCGGTACGCCTGTCGGCAAGATCGAGGGTTGGGATTCTCTGCTCAACCGGCAGTTCTTCGATGACGGTTATCCGGCTTCCCACAATATGAATCTTGGAAAGGATGCGCACGGCTCGGCTCTGATCATGATCGACGTGCCGAACGGTAAGGCCTATACCCTGAAGGGTCAGATGCTGAACATGTGGACCTGGGGCGCCAAGGATGAGGACGGCAATGAGGATTGGCTGTTCGCCAAGGCTGGTGCACCGGCGGTTAATGAGTTCCACATGGATGGAAAGACTTATCAGCAGTTTGCACATACCTACGCTTACTATTCCGACAACGGAAGCGCGATCGTTCGCCACGGTATCGGTACCTTCTCGGCCAGCAAGCAGGTGGCTGCTCTGGAGAATTCGTACTGGTACAGTGGTGAGAAGCACACCCTTTCGGATGTTACCTATGCTTTCCGTCAGGCGTATGAGCGTGCGAACATCATCGGCTATAACCCCGGTATTGCGGATGGCGGCGCCTCTTCTCTGCTGACGTATGAGAATGGCGGCGGTCTGCAGTTCACTCAGATTGGTGAAACCGACAATACTTTCCGCGAGCTTGTTGAAAAGAACTCTAAGGGTGAAACCACAACTACGATTTCTGAGGGCACATTCCCGAACTATGTTCTGTATCAGGTGTTTACCGGTTCCGGCAAGCTGAATGATACCGAGCGTTCTTCTGCAAACAAAACGATTATCATCAAGGGCACCAATGCACTTGGCGTAGACAACGGCGGCGGTATCGCACTCTTCGGCGATATCAAAACGATGTATGAGTCTCTGCCAGGCGAAAAGGTGGATGTAACTGTCGACGGTATTACATTTAAATACAATCGTACCCTTGGCACGCCGACCAATTATCTTATCAACGATGATGGCGACATCATCATGACCTTCGTTAAAAATACGCTTACCGAAGAGGAAAATGATGAGGGCGAGATGGTTCCGGCTTTTGAGGAAGAGCTGGGCTACTATATTGCTCCCGGCGGGGATCTTTCGAAGATCCAGTGGATTGACGGTGATTATGTCAGCAATGACAACACACTGCGTGAGGTTTCGGTCGGTGTCGACGGCGTTGAGTATTATATTGCCAACAACGGCGATTACTATCCGGTAGATAATCCTGAGGATGAAAACGCCCGTAAATTTACGGAGAATGCCGTTTATATCAACTATCCGGCAGGCGTGGACATTGACGTCATGAATATCCAGTTCACCAAGATCGTAGCAAACGATGCTTATGCCACCGTAAGAGAGCCGGCTACCCTGGATACGGGTGCATTTGAGCCGGTCGACTGCGAGATGTCCGGTACGATTCGGATTGAGGCTGAGAATGAATCTTCCCGTGGCTATCGTGTCTATATCTTCCAGAACGGCGTCCCGATTGAGAACGAATCGGAGTGGGGCTTCTGGACCAAGGAGCCTCTGAGATATCCTTACTGGAGCGATGATCTGGGCAAGTGGGTATATGATAAGGATCCGAACGAAGGCCTGCTGATCCGGACTGAATGGGGATACTACACGGATGGTATCAAGGATGAAGCGCATTGGGTCTTTGTCGCCAATCAGGATTGGGATCCGTACAACCCGATTGACGGATGGAAGGTATATGTCAAGACGCACTGGAATGTGGATATCGACTTCTAATCCGATTTCAATAAGGCTTTAGGCACTTTGACTATCTGCATTTCACCATATGACCGATCACAATAATTAAGGAGGAAAGATAATGAAAAAAATCGCATCATTGTTCTTGGCACTTATCATGGTCTTTTCCATATGTGCGTTTAATGCGAGCGCGTCGATCACCAATGCAAATGACGTTGGTGCCGTTGGAGATGAGATTTCTTTGGCGCCCGGTTTTACCGAAAGTCAGTTGAAGCGGGTTCGTCAGTTAATCAAAGAGGAGTATAACCGCGGAATTCTGACTCGCAGCGTTAAGCATAAGGGCAAGGCCTGGTTTGACTATGGCAACAGTACCGGAGAGTATGTCCATGCCTGGGTCGGTTCCGAGCGGACGACCGGCGAGGGTGTAACACTCGCGGCGGCAGCTTGTATGAATCAGGACTTCACCGGTGGTTATTCCGATTCTCTGGAGGTTTTGGGTCAGGGTGCAAACTGGTGCTGCATCCTGGTTACGCCGGAGTCTTTGGCAAAGGGCGAGGCCTACACTGTTCGCGACGGTATTGCGAACAAATGGGGTTCCGAAGGCGGCACCAACTCCTTCTGGGGACTGCCGACTTCTAACCAGTATTGGGTTGGCTCCACCTGCTATCAGCAGTTTGAGAGAGGCTATGCAGTATCCGAGAAGGCGCAGCTGATTTTCACAGAGTTCTATGCTGCGGATGAAGAGGGCTATGTACCGCCGCCGGCTTTGCCGGGTCCCGGATCGAACAGCAGCTATGATTATGATTGGGGCGAGCCGGATCCTCCGAAGGACGGCATACAGACTACCGATCCTACCGTTCCGGATCTTCCGGGCGGTGTTACGATCACTGTAAAAAAGCCTGAAGCTCCTACTCAGCCTCAGGATGGTCAGCCTCAGGATGGCGAGCATCAGGATGGTCAGCCTCAGGATGGTCAGCCTCAGGATGGCGAGAACCAGACCGGCGAGGGTGCAACGGGAGAGGTTGTTTCCAAGGCTGGCAACGCTTCCTCCAAGAAAAGCGGCGCGGTAACGACCACCACGACCTACTTCCTGGGCATGGAGCTGACTCCGGAGCTGCAGCGCAACCTGATTATCGGCGGTATCGCTCTTGCGGTGCTGATTATCGCAATCGTTGTTGTGATTATTGTTCTGGTCAAGAAGAAGAAGGCTAAGGCCGCTGCGGCAGAAACTCCGGCGGAGAATGCTCCTGCGGATGAGGCCGCGGCGGAAGAAGCGCCGAAGGATGAGGCCGCGGCGGAAGAAGCGCCGAAGGATGAGGAAAACAAATAAGCTTTTCCCCACTTTCAAAGATTGACGAAATGCAGAAAATGGAGCGGTGTCGCTGGACACGGCGGCACCGCTCCCGCTCTACCTTGCCGGCGCTTTCCGGCAGCTCAAAATATTCGATATAAGGCCGGAGGTTGCACAATGGCAATAGAAGTAAATTTGACCAAGGTCAGAGAAATGACCGACAAAATCGCGGCGGGTATCCACAATACCAAGCTGCGCAATATGTTTAACAATTGCTTTTACAGCACGATCGAGACAACGACCAAGTACCATGCGGATGGTTCGACCTACGTTTTTACCGGGGATATCCCGGCTATGTGGCTGCGCGACTCAAGTGCGCAGGTGATGCATTATCTGCGGGTTTGCGATTGCCCCGGAATTAAAGAGGCGATTGCAGGCCTTGTCAAAAAGCAGATGTTCTATATTTCGCTCGATCCTTATGCCAACGCCTTTAATGAAGAGGATAACGGCGCGGGTCATGGCGGAGACAAAACCAATTTCAATGAGAACAAGGGCTGGATCTGGGAGCGCAAGTATGAGATTGACTCGCTTTGCTACCCGGTCTGGATTTCATATAAATACTGGAAGAAAACCGGAGACGCCGGCATTTTCGATGACCAGTATAAAAAGAGCACCAAAACAATCATGGATTTGTTCAAAACCGAGCAGGATCATGAGAAAAACTCTCCCTACCGGTTTGAACGCTTCGGCTGTCCGGAGACTGACACGCTCCCCCGCGAGGGTAAGGGCGCCGAGGTTGTGCCGACTGGGATGACCTGGTCCGGCTTCCGTCCGAGCGACGACGCCTGCGTGTACGGCTATCTGGTTCCGGCCAACATGTTCGCGGTGGTCATCCTCGGCTATCTGGAGGAAATTTACAAGACTGTGTATGCAGATGACGCTCTCAGCAGTGAGGCTGCGGCTCTGAAGGCACAGATTCAGGATGGCATCGAGAAATATGCTATTTTTGAGGATCCCGATTTTGGTAAGGTTTACGCTTATGAGGTGGACGGCAAGGGCAATGCAATCTTCATGGATGACGCCAATGTTCCCAGCCTGCTCTCCCTCCCCTATCTCGGCTATTGCGAGATCGACGATCCGATTTATCAGAACACAAGAAAGCTGATCCTCTCTAAAAAGAACAAGTATTATTATGAAGGCTCCTTTGCCAAGGGCATCGGCAGTCCGCACACGCCGGAGGGATATATCTGGCACATCGCCCTGGTGATGCAGGCGTTGACCTCTCATGATGATGCCGAACGGGCGGCCATGCTCAACCAGATTATGGCGTGTGACGGCGGAACCGAGGTCATGCATGAGGGATTTGACTGCAACGATCCTACGGTTTATACGAGAGAGTGGTTTGCCTGGGCCAATTCCCTGCTTGCATACTTCATCCTCGATTCGATTGACAAAATAAACGACTACGTGAAGGAATAAGGGAGAAAAGACATGATCGACAAGACACTTTTTCTCGGCACCGATTTTGTTGGAGAGGCGCACGATTTCCTCGCCACGGTCCGCAAGGGCTTCTGGAATGAGGATGGCTGCTTCGCCAAGGAGAAGCTGATTGGCAATGCGAAGGCTTTTCTCTGGCCCTACGGTGGCCATGCGGAGGCGATTGCCGCCCAGTATGAAACCTATCCCGACTGCGCCCATGCCAAGGCCCTCTATCTGGAGACGCTTGACGGCATCCGGCCGTATCAGGTTTGTCGGGACGATGGCTACCTCGCATATGCGGCGGCCAACGGCGGCTCGGGCGATGTGTACTATGACGACAACGCCTGGCTGGTCATCATTTATATGAATGCATATAAGGCTTTTGGCGATGCCAAATGGCTTGATCTGGCCGAACGGACCCTCCACTTCTGCTACAGTGCCTGGGACGAGAAGCTGGGCGGCGGCCTCTATTGGCAGGAGAACAATAAAAACGGCAAGAACACCTGCATCAACTCCCCGATCGCCAAGGTTTCGGCCGAGCTTTATAAAATCACCAAGAAGCAGGAATATCTGGACTGGTCCAAGAAGATCTACGCCTGGACCAAGGAGAACCTCATGGATCCGGAGGATGGCCTGTACTTTGATAATATCAACCTCGAGGGACGGGTGGATAAGACGAAATTCTCCTACAACACCGGCTGCATGATCGGTGCCGGCGCCCACCTGTACGACATCACCGGAGAGGAGAGCTATCTGAACGACGCCAAGCGTTCGGCGGCCTCTGCTCTGAACGGCGGATTTGGACAGGTGATGGAGGATGGGTACTATCGCCTGAAGGGTGCGGTGCCGTGGTTTAATACCTGGCTGCTTGACGGCTATATGGCGCTTTATCCCTTTGATTCCAACGATGATTATATCTACAGCTTTGCTTCGGCTGCTGCCTATGCACTGAAATGCAAGACCCCCAGCGGCTTCATTCCGGCCGATTGGCATTCGGAAAATTATCCGGATTCCGATGTGCATATTCTGGATCAGTCGGGAACAGCACGGATTCTGTATGATATCGGCCTTTGGGCGAAGAAATACGGAAAAGAGATCTGAGTCTGAAAGGTTTCAGCGATGAGGCCTTACATATAGATATACATTCTGATCCGATAAATTCACTAAGGAAAGGGAGATCCCATTATGAGCAAACGAATACTGGCGGCTTTGATGGCTATGGCACTCATGGTGTCGGTCTTTGCCGGGTGTAGAACCGTTACCACGGGCGAGGAGGAACCGATAGACGAAGAATCCTCCGTCACGGCAGAGGTCTCTTCCAAGAAGCCGGCCACCTCGTCGAAGGCATCGACTTCTTCCAAGAGAAAACGCTCTTCTTCGAAGAAGACTACAACAACACAAAGTCAGGGAACGGCCAACAATGTTGTGATTCCGGACTTGATGAAGGAAACCTTCTATCCCAACGGCTGGATTGATCCTACTACTTATACGGTAATAGCGCCGTCCAGCAGCAACAATCCGACGGAAAGCACGGATGATCGCACGCCCGATCCCGGCACCAGTGTGTATGATGGATATACCGAATATGGTACGTTTGCTGATACACTGTTCCAGGCACTTTCCAGCCGTGTCTGGATGCCGGATGGCCAGCGTATCTGGGATGACATGGTTGAGCAGTCCGGAAATCCGATCACCCTGTGGGGATATGGCGCATATCTGGAGGCAACGGGAGCTGCCTATGCCTATAAGAAGACGGATTCCTACAAGAGCGAATATGAAAAAGCGCTGAAAAATGTTATGGTTTATCAGTCTTCGGACAAAGTAAATACCGGACGCGGCGCGGCTTCGGGTACATATCTGGCCCTGACCTGCTGGCCGGGCGGTGCCGATTCCGAGATCTTTTACGATGATGATGTCTGGGTATTGAAAGAGTATATGCACGCATACGAGCTGCTTGGTAATCAGGATTATCTGACCAAAGCGGACAAAATGCTGAAGTATATTCTGGAGACCTCCTGGAATACAACCTGGGCCGGCGGCGGTCTTGAGTGGATGGATCGTCTGTACAGAGGTTCCGGTTCTGAAAATGTTCAGAAGAACACCTGTATCAACGCCCCGGCTATGGATGCGACTCTGGAAATGTATGACATCACCGGCGGTACGAACAATTATTATGTAGAAGAAGCGCAGAAGATTTTCTCCTGGACTAACAGCAATCTGGTTCAGCTCTATGACAAGGTTATTGATCAAGAGGCCGGCACAAAAGAAAAGCGCGCTTATATCTATGATAAGCTGGTCTTCAACGGCGCAGATAATATTTCGCTTGATAAATTTGAGCTGCCCTATAACCATGGTATGATGATCGCGGCTGCTGCCCGGTTGTATAAAGCAACCAACGATAAGGATTATCTGGATTACGCGAAGATTTTTGCTGACAGTGCATATGACAAGTGGCTGCCGCGGAATACCTTTGCCAGCAACTCTGACTGGGGTAACCCCTGGACCAACAGCTCCAGCCCGTGGTTTAACTCTTATCTGATAGAGGGCTTCCTCACACTGGAGAAGTGTGATGCGAGCACCGGTAAGAAGTATGTTGACGCTGCCAAAAATGCGCTGGCGATTGCCTGCACATACAAAAACTATGGCGACGGCACCGGTTGGTTCGCAGCGAACTGGTCCAGCACAGCGGCACCTAAGGCTAAAGAGATCAATGTTATGAATCAGTCTGCAACTGCACGGTCGCTTTATATGATCGCTTCTCGCGTTGCAGAGAGATCTTCGACAAAATAATTTTTACTTGTTGCTTTACAAGGTATACAGTCCCATCTGAATGGGGTGGGGCTGTATACCGCATACTTGACCGTGAGGATTGGTGAATTAACAGGTGTTCAGGAAAATAGGATCGCTTTTGCTTGCGGTTATTTTAACCTTTTCTTTGACAGCATGTGGTAATTTGTCAGAGGAAGCTGCTTCGCAAACGCCGAGCGCCTCTTCTGATAAATTCAGCAGCGCTGTCATCACGCATTTTACAGGGTATGGTGAGCAGGCGGACACCCTCATGTCCACACTGAAGGACAGCTTCTGGATGCTCAGGACGGACAAGATGGTCTCCCAGATCGGGGATAAGGATCCGGTTACTCTGTGGGGCTATGCCGCTTATATGGAGTCGGCCGGCCTTTGGTACGAGCTGCATCCGGAGGATGCGGAGATTCGTGCGGAGTATCTCAAGGCTCTGCAGGGTGTGGAGAATTACCGCACCACCTGGCGGACAGATGGACTGCAGGTTTATCAGTGCTGGGCAGGCGAGGGTAAGGCCGAGTGCTTCTATGATGACGATGTCTGGGTTGTACTGGAGTTCCTTCATGCATATGCTTTGCTGGGGGATGCCCACTGGCTGGATCAGGCCAAAGGAACAGCGGGCTTTTGCTATTCCGGTTGGGATGAGAAGGTTGGCGGCGGTGTCTACTGGAAAGAGGATGACAAGGCCAGCAAGAATACCTGCATTAACGCGCCTTTGGCACTGGCCTCCTGCGAACTGTATCAGGCAACCGGAGAGCAGATCTATCTTGATTGGGCGATTCGGCTTTACAGCTGGACCAAGGATACGCTGCTCGACCCGGAGGACAACACCTTCTGGGACAACATCAGCATAAACGGCAATGTCGACAAAAACAAGTATACCTATAACACCGGCAATATGATCGGTGCGGCCGCCGCTTTGTATGAAATCACCGGGGAGGCAGGATACCTCTCTGACGCGCTGGCTTATGCCGAGGGCGCTTACAACCGCTTTGGAAAGCTGACCGAGGTGGACAAAGCTGACGAGCCGGTTTATATCTGCGATTCCAATTCCTGGTTTGGCGGTTCGCTGCTGAAGGGGTATCTCAAGCTGGCGGAGGTTTATGCCGACACCGACCCCAAGTATGTGGACAGCTATGCGCAGTGTCTGGCTTACTGCTGCCTGATTTCCAACGACAACCGGGGGTATATCCTTTCCGGCTGGGTGGAAAGCGGCATTTCTCACAAGCCTGATTTGCTGAATCAGGCCGGCAATGCGCGTCTGCTTTTGCTGTTGCAGCTCTGGCAAAACGCGGGAAACTGAGTTTGTATCCTTCCGGTATAGTTCCGGTTTGATAATTTATTTTTAGGAAAGAAAGGAATGAGCATTCTTTATGGCAAAGAGACTGATCAGTGTTGCCCTGTGCCTCGTCATGGTACTGAGCTTCGGCGCCGTGCTGACCTCCTGTGGGGATGACAGCAACAAGTCGAGCGGCAACGAAGGCGAGTTCATGCCGGAGAATCTGGACGTAACGGTCTGGGGCGCATTCGGTGAGGATTATTGGGAGGCCTGGCAGCGGGATTACCCCCAGATCAACATCGACTACTCCACTTCGAGCGACAGCAGCCTGGCTACTCTGGCGGCGGCAATCGCTGCGAACAATCAGCCCGATATGTTCTACACCAACAACGCGACCAAAGCCCCTCTGGGTGAGGCTGTCGCAAAGGGTCTGGTACAGCCCCTGGATGAGTATTTTGACCGCGATCCCGGGTACAAAAAGTCGGATCTGCCGAGCTGGTATGCCGACTTTGTAACCTTCCCGGATGCGGATGGCAACAACCACATCTACGGTGTGTACACCGACGTGTCGGTGGCCTGCCTCGTCTGGAACAAGGAGCTGTTTGAGAAAGAGGGTCTCGATCCCGAGCAGCCGCCCAAGACCTGGTCTGAGATGCAGACCATGGCGAAGAAGCTGACCAAGACGGATGCCAGCGGCGTTGTTACGCAGGCCGGCTTCCTGGACTATCATCACTGGTATCAGCACTGGCGCCTGACCTACGGTGATTCCTATCAGGATCGTTTCACCGGTGAGGTCAACGTTACCAACGATAATGGCAAGTTTGCCTCGGTTCTCAACTTCCTGCTCTCCTTCCCGGCCAGCTTCGGCGGCGCCGACAAGGTTTCGGAGGACACTTCGTGGGAGAAAGGCAATGTTGCCATGGGTATTTCGGATATCGGATATGCACAGAAGATGGGCAACGGCTTCAAGATCGGTATTGCGCCGATGCCGTATAACGACGATCCGCAGTATGGCCTGACCGAGGCTGCGATCCCCGGCTATGCCTGGCAGTGGTACGGCATCCCGACCGGTGCCAAGAACCCGGATGGCGGCTGGCTCTTCTGCCGTTGGGCGGTTACCGAGGGCAGCGCCGGCGTGCAGGAGCGCTCGATTCTGGCCAACCCGGATACCTGGTCCGGCGTGGTATGGCTTGTCCATGCGCCGACCAGAGAGCGTCTGTACACCGATTACCTGAGCGAGGCGCGTGCGGATATTCAGGAGAACCTGAGGACCCGCGACGAGATCTTCTCGAAGATCAGCATCGACCGTCCTGTAAACGCTCCGATCAACGCCGACTTTGAGACGGTTATCGAGGGCAGAAGCAACGATGTTATCGACGGCATTTCGACGGTAACCGACGCTTTGCAGGAGATTCAGGAGACGGGCGAATATCTCTACAGAAGATATAAGCAGGACGTCGCCAACTAAATGTAAGATGATGCGTTCGCCCGACTCTGTAACAGGGTCGGGCGACGCGCGCAACTTTATATTGAAGCGCAGAAAGGGGGAAATGTCTCCCGTTCGGCGCTTGAGAAATCCGGTTCCGGCCTTCCGGTCTGACGGAAGGCGGTATTGTTTTTTTAAAACCCATGAATTTAGGAGCGTGAAGCGGTGAGATTTGCCCCAATCAGGACAATAGCTGTGCTTTTGGCAGCGATCGTTTTCGCAGCCGGGCTCTCCGCCTGCAGCGAGAGGGTCGTTTACACCGGCGCGTTTTC
>OBAG01001344.1_pt1 | contig 15398 bp, 12 predicted proteins | sample 1517701 | NCBI WGS metagenome assembly OBAG01 (sample SAMN04571702, study PRJEB22368) | human gut metagenome | biome: human gut; material: stool | host: Homo sapiens | place: Luxembourg | collected 2012-09-07 | reverse complement strand
ACCGGAATCAAGCCAACGTATGGTACGGTTTCCCGTTACGGGCTGATTGCTTACGGTTCTTCACTTGACCAGATTGGTCCAATTGCTAAAGATGTAACCGACTGCGCAACAATTTTGGAAGCAATTTCTTCCTATGATAAGAAGGACAGCACCAGTGTGGCACGTGAGGATACCGATTTCACATCGGCACTTGTAGATGACGTAAAGGGAATGAAAATTGGTATTCCAAAAGACTACTTTGGAGAAGGACTTGATTCCGAGGTAAAGGATGCGATTTTCAAGGCAGCAGAAGTTTTGAAACAAAAAGGAGCAATTGTCGAGGAATTTGACTTAAGTCTTGTTGAGTATGCAATTCCGGCGTATTATGTCATTGCTTCCGCTGAGGCAAGTTCCAACTTGTCCCGCTTTGACGGTGTAAAATACGGTTACCGCACAGAAGAATACGAAGGACTTCATAATATGTACAAAAAGACACGTTCGGAAGGATTTGGTCCGGAAGTAAAAAGAAGGATCATGCTGGGTTCCTTTGTCTTAAGCAGTGGTTATTATGATGCTTATTACTTGAAGGCACTGCGTACCAAAGCATTGATAAAAAAAGCGTTTGATCGCGCATTTGAAAAATATGATGTGATTTTATCACCGGCAGCACCAACGACGGCACCTAAAATTGGAGACAGTTTAAGTGACCCATTGAAAATGTACTTGGGTGACATTTATACGATTTCTGTAAACCTTGCCGGACTGCCGGGAATGACAGTCCCTTGTGGAACGGATAAAAATGGTCTGCCGATTGGTTTGCAGCTTATCGCTGATTGTTTTAATGAGAAGAAAATGATTCAGACGGCATACACATATGAACAGGCAAAGGAGGCGGAGTAATCATGGCAAAACAGTACGAAACAGTGATTGGACTGGAAGTCCATGTGGAATTAGCAACGAAAACGAAAATTTTCTGCGGCTGCTCAACGGCATTTGGCGGTGCGCCAAATACTCATACCTGTCCGGTGTGTACCGGTATGCCGGGTTCTTTGCCGGTATTAAATAAGCAGGTTGTAGAATATGCAATGGCAGTTGGTCTGGCATTAAACTGTGACATTAACCAGTATTGTAAATTTGACCGTAAAAACTATTTTTATCCGGATAACCCGCAGAACTATCAGATTTCCCAGTTGTATCTGCCACAGCCGGCGGCAAAAAAAATGTTGGTATCCATGAAATTCATATGGAAGAGGATGCCGGAAAACTGGTACATGATGACTGGGCAGACTGTTCCCTCGTGGATTATAACCGTTCCGGTGTACCTTTGATTGAAATTGTGTCAGAGCCGGATATGCGAAGTGCAGATGAAGTAATTGCGTATCTGGAAAAACTTCGTATGACCATTCAGTACCTTGGCGCATCCGATTGCAAATTAAATGAAGGTTCCATGCGTGCGGATGTCAACTTGTCAGTGCGTGAGGTTGGTGCGAGTGAATTTGGTACCCGTACCGAGATGAAAAACTTGAATTCCTTTAAAGCAATTGCCCGCGCCATTGAAGGAGAACGTGCGCGCCAGATTGAGTTGTTGGAAGACGGCAAAAAAGTTGTGCAGGAAACAAGACGATGGGATGACAATAAAGAATATTCCTATGCCATGCGTTCCAAAGAGGATGCGCAGGATTACCGTTACTTCCCGGACCCGGATTTGACACCGATTGTCATTTCCGATGAATGGATTCAGAAGATTAAGGACAGCGAACCGGAGTTTCAGGAGCAAAAGGCAGCACGCTACGAAAAAGAATTTGATATTCCTGCCTATGACATTTCGATTCTTACGGCGAGCAAGAAGATGGCAGATTTGTTTGAGCAGACGGTTTCACTTGGAGCAAATCCAAAGAAAGCATCAAACTGGCTGATGGGCGAGACAATGCGCCTTTTAAAAGAAAAGGAAATGGAGCCGGAAGATATTACTTTTGCCCCAGAGAATCTCGCAAAGTTAATTGCCCTTGCGGATAAAGGAACGATTAACTCCACCGTAGCAAAAGAAGTCTTCGAAGTTGTTTTCACAGAGAATACAGACCCGGAGCAGTATGTCAAAGAGCATGGACTTGGTACGGTCAGTGACGAGGGAGCTCTGCGCGAAACGATTGAGAAGATTGTAGAGGAAAATCCACAGTCTGTTGCCGATTATCAGGCAGGGAAGAAAAAAGCAATTGGTTTCTTGGTTGGCCAGACGATGAAAGCGATGCAGGGTAAAGCAAATCCGGGTATGGTAAATCAGATATTGACGGAGATTCTTGATCGGAAATAATAGATCTGGAATATTTGACAATAAAATGACACGTATGATAAAATGATGGTATCTGTGAAGTGATTCGCAGATGCCATTATTTATTTTAAGGGGGTATCTTATATGAAAAAAAGATGTTTTAGGCTGTTCGCCGGGGGGTTAGCGCTTGCGGTTATGATGACCTACACGGTTATCTGGAATCCGAGCCAGGCAAAGATGACAAAGAGCAAAGATGTAAAAAAAGTTGAGGTTACGAATGTCCAAGGCAAAAATATCACACTTGGTAAAGGCAAGAAACTGAAACTTTCCGTGAATGTTATTCTAAAAAAAGGAAGTAAGGCAAGCAAAGCGGTCAAGTTTGCGTCTTCCAAAAAATCGGTTGTTACGGTTTCTAAAAAGGGCGTTTTGAAAGCAAAAAAAATAGGAAAAGCTAAGATTACAGTGAAATCCAAAGCGAATCCGGCGAAACAGGTAAAATTTACTGTTACCGTTGCAAAAAAGAATGTTTTGATTAAAAAAATCAGCATGAAGAAAAAGTTAACACTCCATATGCCATTGGTTGAAGAAGAGGACGATTCCGATGATGATTCAGATGATGACACAGAGGATTCTGATGAGGATTCTGATGAGGATTCGGATGATGAAGACGATGAGGATGAAGATGATGAGGACGAAGAAGATTATGAATTTGAACCTCGCATTTCTCCATCCAATGCAACAAACCAGACATTGAAATGGACCAGTTCCAATAAAAAAGTGGTTAAAGTAGATGAGGATGGTTATGTTTATATCGTAGATGCCGGTAAGGCAGTGATTACGGCAATGGCAACTGACGGAAGCGGTGTAAAAGCAAAATGTACCGTTACTGTTATAGATGATGCAGATACAGATGATGAAGATGACGATGAATAATGGAGGCTTATTATGATTGAGATGAGAAGAGAAAAACGCTGGCCGGCAAAATTGAATTTGGAAATTTCCAATTTATTTAAGCAGGATCATGTAAAGGTGGAAAATATTAATGCACCGATTGAGGTAATTGATGTTTCCAAAGCGGGCATTGGTTTTCGTTCAGCCAGTGTACTGCCGATGGGGTATTACTTTAATGCGAGACTTACTTTGGCAGAAAACGATTCGCTCAATTGTGTTGTTCGAATTATCCGTCAGCAGAAAAGCGGAGATGACTATATTTATGGATGTGAAATTGTAGGAACGGCATCCATTATGGATTATGTAATTAATGATTATGCTGCGTCTCTGCAGAAATAATAAGAATGAAACAATGCACCGGTGCTTAGAAGGAGACTTTTTTGCACCGGTGTTTTTATTTTGAAAAAAATTTTTACAAACCCTATTGACAAAGGCAACACAAGGTGGTATCTTTAGTTTAGTCAATGATTAGCACTCTTTAATAGTGAGTGCTAACAAAAAGGAAGCGAGGTGGTATTTTGGAACTGAATGAGAGAAAACAAAAGATACTCGAAGCGATTATTCGTAATTATATGGAGACAGGCGAGCCGGTTGGTTCCCGAACCGTTTCCAAGTACACGGATTTGAATCTTAGTTCCGCAACCATCCGTAATGAAATGTCGGATCTGGAAGAGATGGGTTACATTTTACAGCCACACACTTCTGCCGGCAGAATTCCTTCGGATAAAGCATACCGACTATATGTAGACACGATTTTACAGAGAAAAGATGAAGAAGTGTCTGAGATGAAGGAGTTGATGGTCGAGAAGGCAGACAAGATTGACCTTCTGTTACAGCAGGTTGCAAAGTTACTTGCACAGAATACGAATTACACTTCCATGGTGACCAAGCCAAAGTATCAGCATAAGCGGATTAAGTTTATCCAGCTAAATCAGATGAGTGAACGACAGCTGCTTGTGATTGTTGTTCTTGATAACAACCACGTAAGCAACAAGTTCATTAACCTTATGACGGATGCCGATGAGAATGTGATTGCTCAGATGAATTTTTTGATGAACACGGCACTCACCGGACTTGATTTTACTGAGATTAACATGGCGATTATGCAGCAAATCAAGGAAAAAGCAGGGGAATACGGAGAATTGGCATCCAGCATTTTGGATTGTATTTCGGAAGTTATGACAGAAGAGGATGACTCAGAGATTTACACATCGGGTGCCACGAATATTTTGAAATATCCGGAGTTATCGGATAAGGAGAAAATGACCGGACTGCTTTCCACATTTGAAGAAAAACAGATGTTGTCAGCATGGGCCAACGATGAACCACCGGAGGATGACAAAGAACATGGCATTCAGGTGTACATTGGTGAGGAATCACCGGTAGAGTCAATGAAAGATTGTTCCGTTGTAACTGCCACGTACCGAATTAAAGAAGGCGTTTATGGAAAGATAGGTATTGTCGGACCAAAGCGTATGGACTACGAAAAAGTAGTTGGCACATTGGAAAACTGCATGCAGCAGCTAGATGACATATTTAAAAAGAAATAGCGAGGTGAAGTGAATTGGCTGAAGAGATGAAAAACGAAGACGTTAAAGAAGAAGTAAAGGAAGAAGAAACCGTAGAAGAAACGGTGGAACAAGCCGATAAAGAAGAAACAAAAGAAAAGAAAAAAACGGAAAAGTCAGAAAAAGCGGTTAAGAAGAAAGCAAAAAAAGACAAAAAAGATGAAAAGATTGAAGAGTTGAATGACCGCCTGATGAGAAATCTGGCAGAGTTTGAAAACTTTAGAAACCGCTCGGAAAAAGAAAAAAGTGCCATGTTTGAAATTGGTGCGAAGTCAGTTGTTGAAAAGATGCTTCCGGTTGTGGATAACTTGGAGCGAGGTTTTGACGGACTTTCCGATGAAGAAAAAGAGACACCATTTGCCAAAGGAATTGAGGCCGTTTACAAACAGCTTCTTACTGGATTAGAAGAAATCGGTGTGACACCGATTGAGGCAGTTGGTAAAGAATTTGACCCGAATTTCCATAATGCCGTTATGCATGATGAAGATGATTCAGATGCATCCAATCAGGTCATTGAGGAATTCCAAAAGGGTTATATGTATAAAGATTCAGTAGTCAGACACAGTATGGTTAAAGTGTTAAACTAATAAAGAAAATAACAGTCATGGTATAGACAGAAAGGAAGTATTATTATGAGCAAGATTATTGGTATTGACTTAGGAACAACAAACAGTTGTGTAGCAGTAATGGAAGGCGGCAAACCGGTTGTTGTAGCAAACGCTGAGGGCGCAAGAACAACTCCATCTGTTGTAGCATTTACAAAGACTGGTGAGCGTTTAGTTGGTGAGCCGGCAAAACGTCAGGCAGTAACAAACGCAGAGAAGACGATTTCTTCTATTAAGAGACATATGGGTACGGATTACCGTGCAACAATTGATGACAAGAAATACACACCACAGGAAATTTCCGCTATGATTCTTCAGAAATTGAAAAGTGATGCAGAGAATTACCTTGGTGGTGAGAAGGTAACAGAGGCTGTAATTACAGTTCCTGCTTACTTTAACGACGCACAGCGTCAGGCAACCAAAGATGCAGGTAAAATTGCAGGTTTGGATGTAAAACGTATTATCAACGAGCCAACAGCTGCAGCACTTGCTTATGGTTTGGATAATGAAGGCGAGCAGAAGATTATGGTATATGACCTTGGTGGTGGTACATTTGATGTTTCCATCATTGAGATTGGTGATGGTGTCATCGAAGTACTTTCTACTTCCGGTGATAACAAACTTGGTGGTGACGACTTTGATAATAAAGTATGTGACTACATGGTTTCTGAATTTAAGAAGGCAGAGGGCGTTGACCTTTCTACTGATAAGATGGCAATGCAGCGTTTGAAAGAAGCAGCAGAGAAAGCAAAGAAAGAGTTGTCTTCTGCAACTACAACAAACATTAACCTGCCATTTATCACAGCTACAGCTGAGGGACCAAAGCACTTTGATATGAACTTAACACGTGCAAAATTCGATGAATTGACCGCTGACCTTGTAGAGAGAACAGCAACACCGGTTCAGAACGCATTGAAAGATGCCGGTATTACCGCTTCTGAATTAGGAAAAGTATTGTTAGTTGGTGGTTCAACACGTATCCCTGCTGTACAGGATAAAGTAAAACAGTTGACCGGACATGAGCCAAACAAATCCTTGAACCCGGATGAGTGTGTAGCACTTGGTGCTTCGATTCAGGGTGGTAAACTGGCTGGAGATTCCGGTGCCGGCGACATCCTTCTTCTGGATGTAACTCCATTGTCACTTGCTATCGAGACAATGGGTGGTGTGGCTACCAAACTTATCGAGAGAAATACAACAATTCCTACTAAGAAGAGTCAGATTTTCTCTACCGCAGCAGATAACCAGACCGCTGTAGACATTAACGTAGTACAGGGCGAGAGACAGTTCGCTAGAGATAATAAATCTCTTGGACAGTTCCGCTTGGATGGTATTCCTCCGGCAATGCGTGGAGTACCACAGATTGAGGTTACATTTGATATCGATGCCAATGGTATTGTAAATGTATCCGCTAAGGACTTGGGAACAGGAAAAGAACAGCACATCACAATTACTGCTGGTTCTAACATGAATGATGAAGAAATCGAAAAAGCAGTTAAAGAAGCTGCTGAATTCGAAGCACAGGATAAGAAGAGAAAAGAAGGCATTGATGCCCGCAACGAAGCTGACAGTATGGTATTCCAGACTGAGAAAGCATTGCAGGACGTTGGCGATGGCGTAGATGCAGCAGAGAAAGAAAAAGTACAGGCTGAGATTGATAAAGTAAAAGCAATCTTGGAGCGTACAACACCGGAGAACATGAGCGATGCCGATGTTGATGAGTTGAAAGCAGCAAAAGAATCTTTGATGACAAATGCACAGCAGGTATTCGCAAAAGTATACGAGCAGGCACAGCAGGCTGCCGGTGGTGCACAGGGAGCAGGCCCTGACATGAGCGGTGCAGGTGCCGGACCAAACCCTGGAGCGGGAGCAGCACAGGATAACAGTGGCGACGATGTAGTGGATGGAGACTACCGCGAACTGTAATTTGTTGCGAAGAATCACGGCTCATTAGGAAACCAGAAACCGTGAGAAGGGCGAATGCCCGCGATGATGAGAATCACGCGGGTTATTTGCACGTAAAAGGATAGAAAGAGAGTGGAGGAGACATGGCAGACAAGAGAGATTATTACGAAGTCCTTGGCGTAGACAAGAATGCCGATGAGGCAGCGCTGAAAAAGGCCTATCGTGTATTAGCCAAAAAGTACCACCCCGATACGAATCCGGGTGATAAAGAAGCAGAAGCAAAATTCAAGGAAGCTTCTGAGGCTTATGCCGTATTAAGTGACCCGGAAAAGAGACGCCAGTATGATCAGTTTGGTCATGCCGCTTTTGATGGTGGTGCCGGTGGCGGCGGTGGATTCACCAATATGAATATGGATGATATCTTTGGCAGTTTCGGAGATATTTTCGGAGATTTATTCGGTGGAGGATTTGGCGGCGGCAGAAGCCGGCGTGCAGATCCGAATGCCCCACAGCGCGGAGCAAATCTGCGGACACAGGTAAAAATTACATTTGAAGAAGCTTGCTTTGGTACGGAAAAAGAAATTGAAATTCCATCCAAAGTTGAATGTAAAACTTGTGGGGGAAGCGGAGCCAAAGCAGGAACCAGCCCGGTCAAATGTGAGCGATGCGGCGGACGAGGACAGATTGTTCAGACACAGCAGTCACTTTTCGGAATGGTGCAGAATGTTACTACATGTCCGGCTTGTGGCGGTAAAGGTACAATTATTAAGGAAAAATGTCCGGCTTGTCACGGACAGGGTTATACAAGCAAAAAAGAGAAATTGCAGGTCAGCATTCCGGCAGGAATCGACCACGGACAGAGCGTTCGTCTGCGTGGCAAAGGAGAACCGGGTAAAAATGGCGGTGCCCGCGGTGATTTGCTTGTAGAAGTATATGTAGAACGCCACAAAGATTTCCAGCGCATGGATTATGATATTTACTCAACCGTACGGATTTCTTATCCAAGAGCTGTTCTTGGCGGAGATGTGGTTATCCCGACAATTGATGGCGATGTCGCATACAATGTAAAGGCAGGAACGCAGACCGGTACAAGAGTTCGTTTGCGTGGTAAGGGAGTTCCGTCCCTTCGTAACCGCAAAATGCGAGGCAACCATTATGTGGATTTGGTTGTGGATGTGCCGACAAAGCTTACCAAAGAGCAGAAAAAACTGTTAGAGCAGTTGGATAAGTCGTTTGAGGACGAGGAAAATAAGAAAAATAAAAAGCACAAAAAATAATCGTATAGGAAAGAAGCCTTCTGTTTATACTAATCGAAAACAGGAGGCTTTTTTTATGATACAGACATTTCGAATTAATACGATACGAGGAAGAGAGATTTTAGATTCCAGAGGAAATCCAACGATTGAGGTAGAGGTAAAATTGTGCGGAGGGGCAGCGGGCAGAGCATCCGTTCCCTCCGGAGCGTCTACGGGGGCGTTTGAAGCAGTGGAACTGCGAGACAGTGAATTGCCGCGTTACCGTGGAAATGGCGTAAAGCGTGCGGTAGAAAATATTAATGACATTCTTGCCGATAAATTGGAAGGGAAAAATGCATTAAATCAGGTGGAAATTGATACGCTGATGATACGTGAAGATGGTACCGCAAACAAAGCAAAACTGGGTGCTAATGCAATTTTGGGTACATCGCTTGCTGTGGCAAAGGCGGCAGCAAAACAGCTCGGTGTTCCGTTGTATCAGTATCTGGGCGGACCAAACGCGCGTGTTATGCCGATTCCGATGATGAATATTATGAATGGCGGAAAACATGCGGACAGTAGTTTAACGATTCAGGAGTTTATGATTATGCCGATAGGAGCATCTTCTTTTCACCAGTGTTTGGAGTGGTGCGTGAATGTATACGCTACCTTGAAGAAACTGTTGGCAGAAAAGGGATTTGCCACCTCCATTGGTGATGAGGGTGGATTCGCACCGCATCTTGCTCATGAGGACGAGGCGCTTTCTTTTATTACAGGGGCTATTGAAAAAGCAGGATACCGTCCGGGCGAGGATTTTTCGATTGCTATGGATGGTGCCAGCACAGAAATGTATGAGGAGGCTGTGAAAGCAGGAAGACCGGGCGAGTATTTGTTCTGGAAATCCGGTGAGTACAAAAGTACTGATGAAATGATTGATTTTTGGTGTGATTTGTGCCGCAAGTACCCAATTGTTTCCATTGAAGACGGGCTGGCAGAAGAGGATTGGTCGGGCTGGCAGAAACTCATGGATAAATTAGGAGATAAAGTGCAGCTTGTTGGTGATGATTTGTTTGTTACAAATACCAAACGTATCGAAAAGGGAATTAAACTTCAGGCGGCAAATGCGGTTTTAATCAAGCCAAATCAGATTGGAACCGTGACAGAAACTCTCGAGGCGATTCGAATGACACAGACGACCGGATGGAATGCCATTGTCAGTCATCGCTCAGGTGAAACGGAAGACACTACGATTGCAGACATTGCAGTCGGCATGAATGCCGGACAGATTAAAACCGGTGCGCCGGCGCGCACGGACCGAGTGGCTAAGTATAACCAGCTTCTTAGAATTGAAGAAGAACTTGGCGAGTGCGCTGTGTATGGTGGGTAAAGAAAGAACCGAAAAAAGTAAAATAAATCTGCCGAAAAACACAAAATAGAATAGCCGAAAAAAGTAAAATAAATTTGCCGAAAAATACAAAATACGCTTGCAGTAAGTCATGAATATGTAGTAAAATATATTTAATGGTACGAGGGGGAATAATTATGGAGTATATAAGAAGAATTGTTGATGACGTAATAGATAAGAGAACGGAGGCATTTAATGCAGTTAGTATAACTGGTCCAAAGGGGTGTGGGAAAACAAGGACAGCGAAAGAGCGTTGCAAAACGGTTATCGAATTTCAAGATGAGGATAAAAGAGATGGTTATATTGCTGTAGCAGAAACCGCTCCCAAACTATTTCTTAAAAACCCCAAACCGATTTTATTTGATGAGTGGCAAGATGCAGTTAAAATCTGGGGCACCATAAGGAAAGCATGTGATGATAGTCCGGAGAAAGTTGGCGAGTATTATTTGACGGGCTCTGCAAGTAAAAAAATCAGTACACCGCATACGGGGACAGGAAGAATAACAGAAGTAACAATGTATCCTATGACTTTGTTTGAGACAGGTGAATCCAATGGGGAAATATCTTTGTCTAAAATTTTAAATGAGAAAAATTATGATATTGATGGCATCGTGTCTGATTTGAAATTGGAAAATTTATTTTTTGCCGCTTGCAGAGGTGGTTGGCCAAGGTGTATGGCATTAACAAAGGATACTGCTAAATTAGAAATTGCAAAAGATTATTATAGGCAAATCTATCAAAAGGATATATCAGCGATAGATGGCATAAATAGAAACCCAGAATGGGCGAGAAGTTTGTTGTGGTCCTATGCAAGAAATATGGCTACAAGTGCAAAACGAAAAAATATTTTTGCAGATGTAAAAGCAACACAGAATGTTACAGATATAACTCTTGCATCGTATGTTGATGCATTGGAAGCTTTGTTTGTAGTCAAAGATATTGATGCATGGACGCCACATCTTCGTTCGAAAACAGCAATTAGATCTGCCAAAAAGCATATATTTATTGACCCTTCAATCGGTCTTGCAGCATTAGGAATCAATCCGAATTATTTTATAAATGATTTGGATTTGTTTGGACACGTATTTGAAAATATGGTGCTTAGAGATTTATTGGTCTATGCTGAAAAACACAATGCACGTCTTTTACATTATACGGATGATACAGGTCTGGAAGCAGATGCAGTATATCAGATGGCTGATGGAAAATATGCACTTGTTGAGATAAAAATAGGGGCAAATAAAATACCGGAAGCTGAGAAATCGCTATTGAAATTCAAGGATGTATTCAAAAATACAATCAAAAGGCTTTGGCAAGTGAAAAACATCCACGAGATGTATATAGAGAACCTTCAGCGTTAATTGTAATTTGTGCAAATGCGAATATGGCGTATACAACAGATTCAGGGGTAAAGATTATACCTGTTGGTTGTTTAAAAGACTAAAAAACAGTCGCTTTGATTTTAAGCAAGGCGACTGTTTTTTAACATGGTGATATTTTTGACCTGTGTATAAATTTATTTGCATGGGAAAGCCCGTTTCATTAAATTATACAATCCGTGCAGATAAACGACATTTTGGTGGCCGCCACCTCCGCGGTTTACAGCATCTCCGCCCATGGTTTCATAATAAATGTGCGGAACATTATTTTTTTCCAAGGCCTTATGGTAAAGGATAGGATTGTTACCTACCGTTGTGTCATTTTTCCCTTTTACAATCATAACTAACGTGTTTTCTTTATAAGCATCCGGCAGTGTGAAAGTATCTTCGGTAAAAATCCCTTTTTCTGCACTATATGGGAGAACGCCAGGAGCGGGACAAAAGGCACCGATATAACCAAATTTATCCGGATGTTTAAATCCTGCATTCAAAGCTTCTCTGCCACCCATTGAGAATCCCCAGACGGCTGTATTGAGACGTCCGGTTTTGACACTGTAATGTTTGTTAATAGCAGGCATTAAGCATTTTACGATATCATTGACACAGTTATCATAGGCGTCATAGGTTTCTTGGCTGTAACCGTTTCCCTGACCGGATTCATTTGCACAAATATTAGGAAATACCATAATGACTTCATCCATTACATCATTGGCATAGCCGTTCCAAACAACATCTGTGGCACCATCTTGAGCAAGATTATAGATGCCCCAGCCATAACCGTGTAAACCGTAGACAACCGGATATTTTTTCTTTGGATTGTATCCATCCGGAAGTCCAACTAAGGCTTTTCTGGTCACTGTTTTTCCTTCTGCTACAGCAGTGGACTCGTATTCGAATTCTTCCGTTGTTCCTTTTACTCCATCTTTTCTTAATGCACCTGCCGGAACAGTTACATTTGGTTTGAAAATATTTTTCATAAAATTGTAGAAACCATGCTGGTAAACTGCTTTTTCATGGTTGCCACTGCCGCTGCCGCTTGGATCACCACCCATCGTTTCGTAGTAAACATGAGGTGTGTTTGTTTTTTGCAGAGCCTGATGATACAAAAGTGGGTGCTGTTTTACAACATCATCTTTAAATCCTTTTGTTATCTGTACATAAGTGTCATTTAAATATTCGCTTGGCAGCGTAAATGTGGAATCCGTATAAAATCCGGGTTCAGTAACTCCATTCATCGTGTAAGGCAAAAGACCCGGAGCCGGACAAAAAGCACCAATGTAACCAAATAAATCCGGTCGCTCAAATCCAATTTGCAAACTCACACGTCCGCCCATGGAAAATCCGCATACAGCAGTATTTTCACGACCTGTCAGTGTGGAATATTTTTTGTTGATAGCAGGCATAAGGCACTTTGTTAAGTCGTTGATGAAGTTGTCATAGGCTTTATAGTGTTCCAAACTGAAGCCGGTTCCTTTTCCTTCTTTGTTTGCACAAACATTAGCAAAAACAACAATGGAATCTTTCATATCATCATTTGCCATAGCGTTCCAGGCAACATATTGTGTATTATCTCCGGTAAGAGAATATTCGTTACCGAAAATACCGTGCTGCATATAGATGACCGGATATTTTTTTGACTCGGTATATCCTTTTGGCAGTGCAACGCGTGCATGACGTTTTACGGTTTCGCCCTCTGACACTTCTGTAGAATCGTAGTAGAATTCTTCCAGAGTGCCACTGTTAGCCTCGTTTTTATTCATGAATCCGGATGGCAGATCAGAATAATCCGGATTTTCTTTTGGACGCGGGGTGGCAGTAGGCTTCGGAGAGCCGGTTGGAGTAGGGGGCAGTGTTGGTGTGGCTGATGCTGTTGGTGCAGTCGTTGGTTTTTCACCGGTATTTCCGGAATTTGTGGCTGCCGGCTGCGCACTTGCAATCGACTTTTTATTTGATACTTTGCTCTTTATTATAATTGTAACGACCCCAATCTTCTTAGTTTTTTTCTTAAGTTTTTCCTTTACGGTAATTTTTGTTTTTCCGGCTTTTTTTGCGGTAACAACTCCTTTTTTGTTTACCGAAACTTTTTTGTTAGAAGCCTTAAATGTGTACTTCGCTTTTTTCTTTTTTCCCTTTATTGTAATCTTTTTCTTTTGTCCTACGGTTAATGTGATTTTTGTTTTTGCTAACTTTGCCTTTGCAAAAACATCTGCCGAGAACAACGGGTTCAGGGCAGATGCTAAAAGTGCAAAGGACAAACTGAAGCAGAGAAATGTTTTTTTCATGTTTCAGAATCCCCTTTCTTTTTTACTTGAAAATACGTTTTAAGAAATTATACAAACCATGATGATAAACGGTTGCCCAGTGGCCACCGTTTCCTTTGCCTGCAGGGTCGCCGCCCATTGTTTCATAGTAGGAACATGGGATGCCGGCAGCCTTTAGTGCATTGTAATAATTGGTTGGATTACTGCCAACAACTGTGTCAGTAGCACCTTTTGTAATCTGAATATAAGTGCTGTTTATGTACTCATCGGCAAGTTTTAAATCCGCTTTTGTAAGCATGTCACCGCCATCTAAAGCACCCGGTGCCGGGTTAAATAATCCGATACCGCTAAATAAATCAGGACGTCTTATACCAATGTTCAATGTCTCGCGTCCGCCCATAGAAAATCCACAAACCGCCGTGTTTTCTCGTCCGGTCAGTGTGGAATATTCTTTATTAATGGCAGGCATTAATACTTTTGTTAAGTCATTAATGATGTAGTCATAATAAGAGGCTGTTTTTGCATCTGTGTTAAAACTGCTTTTTCCTTCTTCGTTACAGCATACACATGGGTAAACGACGATACATTCTTTGACATCACCATTGGCAATGGCATTCCATACCACATACTGTGTACCTGCACCATCGTTAAGAATTCCGTTTCCGACCATGGATTCCGGCGTGTCACTTAATCCGTGGAGCATATAAACAACCGGATATTTTTTCGTTTTTGAATAGTCTTTTGGAAGAACAACCATAGCATAGCGGTCAATTGGTGTCTTTTTTGCAGATTCATCGTCACTGATGTATTCTGTTGATTCATATTCAAAGCGTTCTACTTCTCCTTTGTTAGCCTGATTTTTTGCGGTATAACCTTTTGGAATATTCGAAAATTCAGGGTTCTCAGGAAATGGAGTAGGGGTGACTTTTGGAGTCGGTGTTGCAGTTGCAGTAGCGGTAGCGGTCGGTTCGGTAGTTGGTTCATTGCTCGGAGACGCCGCCGGGGTAGCTGTAACGACAGGTGTTGGCGTATTAAGTGCCGGAACCGTCGTGTTTTGTGCTATTTTCTTTTTGATAGTAACCGTAATGGTTCCCACCTTTCTTGTTTTTTTCTTCAACTTCTCTTTTACGGTAATTTTAACTTTGCCGGCTTTTTTTGCCGTGATAACGCCGGATTTACTTACGGAAGCTTTTTTGTTGGAAGCTTTGAAAGAATATTTTGCTTTTTTCTTTTTTGATTTTATCGAAATCTTTTTCTTTTGTCCAACGGTTAATGTAAGTTTCTTTTTGACCAGTTTTGCTTTTGCAGCCGCTGTTGCCGGAGTAAAGGCACTAAGTGTCGATACGGCAAGCGCAAAGCATAAACCGATGCTGATGGTTTGTTTTTTTAATATGTTCATGATAAATCCTCCTCATATAATTTTATGGTTATACTTTAGCATAGTGTGATTAGCATGAACATGATTTATCATGTCCAAAATATGAATTATTCACGCTTTTTGTAGAGGATGATTTGACTACTGTTCACTATTATGCAACAAATACGGAATTAACTCCGATTGATAAATGGATTGTAAAGATTCAATTGGAAGATTTATAAAAACTTTGAGCGTAGAACGCCCCTTCTATTGGGGGTGTCGTTTTACGCTCTTTTTATATGCCGAAATTTGGCGTGTTTTGCATAATTTATGACTCTTTTTGAGGGGCGTAAGTCGCTTGACAATTGTAAGCAAATATATTGACTTTGTACTTTGATTGTGCTAGTATATATACAAACAAGGGTGGGGCGCAGATGTTCTCCTTGTAGTGATAGAAATAAAAGAATTTAGGTAATTAAGGAGG
>OBAG01001340.1_pt1 | contig 15439 bp, 10 predicted proteins | sample 1517701 | NCBI WGS metagenome assembly OBAG01 (sample SAMN04571702, study PRJEB22368) | human gut metagenome | biome: human gut; material: stool | host: Homo sapiens | place: Luxembourg | collected 2012-09-07 | reverse complement strand
CGTAACGTGGCGGCAGGCATCACCAGCTTTGACGTTGACGAAGAGGGCTTTATCTATACGGTAACACAGTCCTCTTCCTCTGAGACGGACCGTGTGAAAAAGGTGAACCCTGCCGGATATAACCTGTTCACTTCGCTGGATGTGACATTCGGCGACCTGGACTCGGTCTATGACTCCACCGCCAACGAGAACTACACCACCCAAATGGTGGACATCGACATCGACGACGACGGACGCATCAACTGCCTGGATCTGGAGACCGGACGTGTGTTCCAGTACGACGAGGACGGCAATCTGCTGTTCATTCTGGGAACGACTGCCGACCAGATCGGCGGCTTTTCCATGAAGGTCTCCGCCGTGGAGACTATGGGAAAGAACATCTACGTTTCCGATGCCATGAAGAACACCGTCACCATCTTCACCGAGACGGAATTCGGCGGCATCGTCCATGATGCGGTATCCCTGTACAATGCCGGCTATTATGCGGAGGCGCTGGAGCCGTGGCGTGAGGTGCTGAAACGGGACGGCAACTCCCAGATGGCATACATCGGCATCTCGTCGGCGCTTTATAATGAGGGCGACTATGCCGGGGCAATGAAATATGCCAAGCTGGCGCAGTCCCGCAATTTGTACGATAAGGCATTCGAGGGCTATCGCTCTGAATGGCTGAACAAGAATTTCACCTGGATCATCCTGGTGGTTGTGGTGCTGATCGCTGCGGCGGTATTCTTCCACTTCCGCAACAAAAAGAAGAAAAAGAACCAGCCGAAGAATCTGGTTGAAATGCTGCACGAGGGAGAGGAGGAGTGATGCTGCTATGATGGATCTGACACAAAAGCAATGGGTCAAGCACAGTGTGTTCCACCCGTTTGAGGGCTTTGAGGATCTGCGCTGGAAAAAAGGCGGCTCGGTGCTGTACGCCACCATCGTGGTGCTGCTCTGGTTCGTGGCACAGATCATCCACGATAACCTGGTGGGCTATCAATTCGCCGTTACCAATACCAAGATGTTCAGCATCGTCCCGTATATCGTCCAGACGATCGCCGTATTTCTGGTATTCGTCATCGGCAACTGGTCGATCTGCACCCTGCTGGACGGCGAGGGCACGATCAAGAAAATCTATATCTACAGTGCCTATTCGCTGATACCCTACGTTGCCGGACTGTATATCCGGACGATCTTGTCCCATGTACTGATTCAGGACGAGGTGATCTTCATCACCTGCGTCACGGTAATCAGTACGGCATGGTCTGTGCTCCTGATGTTCAATGCCATTAAGGCGGTGCATCAGTATTCGATCGGCAAGACCATTCTGGCACTGCTGCTCACCTTTGTAGCAATGCTTATCATTCTGATATTGCTGGTGTTGCTGGTGGCATTGTTCCAGCAGGTATACGTGTTCATTTCCTCCGTCTACACGGAGATCACCTATCGGGTAAGAGTATAGAAAGGACGGTGGAACAACCTTGAAGAATTGGAAAAAATGGGCTGCCGGACTTTTTGCGCTGAGCCTTTGCCTGACGTCGGTCTCTCTGCCGGCTGCGGCGGAGGGGGAAGAGGATATCGCCCTCATCGCTGACACCTCAGAAGAGACACCGGTGGCAGACGGCACACCCGATGAGACCGCCGGGGACGGCGAGGCGGATGCCGAAGAAGAGGCGACCCGCACGGAGACCCAGGAAGAAATCGAAATTACGGCAGAGCAGGTCACCCAGTATATGCAGAAGAAGAACTCCTGCGACGGCATCACATTCTACTACCGTCCGGAGGACTATGAGGATACCATTTCCGACGAGGATGTGGTGGATCTGCTGGACGACATCGAGCTGGCAGGCATCGACGATGCCACCGGCGAGGTGGTCTGCACCCTGGAAGAGGACAGCGACAACAGCGACTTCGTGGTATTTTTAAGCCCGGAGAGCCGCTGGCTGGTGTACATGGACCCGGAATATACCAAGGTCACCATGGTGCGCCAGATCGTTTCTTCCCTGGACAACGAGCTGCTGTTCCGCTCCCGGGACAACAAGACCCTGGAGCTGTACAACAAGGACTACGACGAAGTGGAACGCAGCTATACCACAGACGGCAAGGCGAAGGACGGCAAGGTCACTTATACCAACGAGGACGGCTGGCAGGTGGTGCTGGCAGATACCTATGATGCCGTGATCTCCTCTGCACGGTTCGTCACGGAAAACGACAAGCTGGCGCTGTATGTGGACGATGACACCGCAGTCATCGGACTCTACGACAAGGCGAAAGATAAAATGTGGTGGTCTACGCCCGAAAACGTGGGACACGACAAGACCGCAACCAATACCATTGTAGAGGACCTGTCCTCTTCGCTGAAAATGGTCTACGGCGAACCGGATGCCCGGAGTACTACCAATATGCGCTCCAGGGGCGACGCCAAAATTAAGGTCAAGGACAAGAGCAGCGGCGTGAAGATCACCTATTCCTTCAAAAAGGCAGGCATCACCGTTCCGGTGACCTACACCCTGGAGGATGACTACCTGGAGGCAAAGATCGACACTGCCGACATCGAGGAAGAAGATACCTCACAGTCCGGAAAGCTGGTCACATCCCTTTCCGTGCTCAGCAGCTTCGGCGCAGCGTCCTCTGCGGACACGGGCTATTTCGTGATCCCGGACGGCAGCGGCGCACTAATCCGTTTCAACAACGGGAAGAAAACGGCGAAATCCTATACCGGCTATGTGTACGGTTCGGATGTCACCGCCGTGGCACAGACCGAGCCGGCTGTGACTGAGCAGGTCTATCTGCCCATGTACGGCATCGTCAACGGCGACAACGCCATGATGGTGGTCTGCACCGAGGGCGACTCCAACGCCAAGCTGACCGCAAGCGTCAGCGGACAGTCCAAGAGCAGTTTCAACATCTGCGGCTTTGACTTCACCGTCCGGGATTCGGATACCTACTATATGTCCGGCGACAACAGCACGGCGCTCACCGTGTTTGAGGACGGCGACATGAAAACCGATACGCTGGCGGTGCGGTATTATCCGCTGGAGACCGAGGACACCCCGGATTACACCGATGTGGCTGAGGCATACCGGAACTACCTTACCGAAGAGGCAGGGGTGACTGATACGGCAGAGGACACCGACCCCGGACTGTACCTCAACTTCTACGGCGGCACCATAAAGGAGAAATCCGTGCTGGGCGTGCCGGTGAAAATGAAAACAGCGCTCACCAGCTTTGAGCAGGCGGAGCAGATTTTGCAGGATCTGTCGGACGGCGGCGCCGAGAATATGAAGGTGCAGTATTACAACTGGACCAACGCCGGCATTTCCGGCAAGGTGGATCTGAAGGCAAAGGCTGCCGGCTGCCTGGGCGGAAACAGCGACTGGAAGGCGCTGCAGAGCTATGCGGATTTCAACGGCGTGACTCTGTATCCGGCAACGGACAATGAGACGTTCAAGTCCGGCAACGGGTACTACACCTTTACCGATACTACCGTCCGCATCTCCGGTTCCTATGCCCGCATCTATGACTACAACCTGGCATACGGCACACAGAGTACGGCAAACAAGCCCCTGTCCCTGCTGTCTCCGGCGACCTTCACCGAGATCGCTGAAAAGCTCACCGGGAACTATCAGGATAAATCCCTGTCCCGTGTCTCCCTGGGCAGTCTGACCACAGCCCTCTACGGGGACTACGGCAAGCAGGAGATCTCACGGGATAAGGCACAGCAGCTGCTGGAAGAGTCCTATCAGAAGATCACAGACGGAGACATCACCCTGCTGGCAGACGGGGCAAACGCCTATGCGCTGCCCTATGTTCAGGAGATCACCGATGTGCCGCTGCAGTCCAGCGGATTCGATGTGTTTGATGAGGACATCCCGTTCTATCAGATCGTGATGCACGGACTGAAATCCTATGCCGGCAGCGCCGTGAATGCCTCGGCAACGCCGGAAGAGACCGTGCTGCTCTCCATTGCATCCGGCAGCAGCCTGCACTTCGACATGATCGGCGAAGAGACCAGCACGCTGAAAGACACTGTGCTGGACGGTCTCTATTATGCCAGCGCCGAAAGCTGGACCGATTATGCGGCACAGAGCTATGCGTTCTCCGAGGCGGTGCTTTCCGGACTGGGCGACCAGACCATCACCGGCTATGAGAGAAACGGCGATGTCATTACCACCACATATGCAAACGGCACGGTGGTAGAAACCGACCTGTCGAAACAGATCGTCACCGTAGACGGCAAGGCTTATGCCATGGCGGATTATGTGGAAGAAGGGAGCTGGAACGAAGCATGAAAATGGCATATGAAAAACGAAAGAGTATGTACGGCTACTGCTTCATTGCGCTGTGGTTTATCGGCGCACTCATATTCTTTCTGATCCCGGTGGTGGAATCCCTGTTCTACTCGTTCCGGGAAGTCAGCCCGGACACCGGCGGCATGGTCGGTCCGTTTGTGGGACTGGACAACTATAACTATGCGTTCAACGTAGACCCGAACTACCGCCAGTACCTGGTCAAGGTGCTGAAAGACACCGCCTGGAAAACGCCGCTGATTCTGGTGTTCTCCCTGTTCGTGGCAGTCATTCTGAACCAGAAGTTCAAGGGACGGACCTTCTCCCGTGCCGTGTTCTTCCTCCCGGTCATCATTGCCACCGGTCCGGTGTACAACATCATCAACGGCAACCTGCAAAGCACCGGCAACAGCGATGCCAGCCAGTTTTCCACCATGTTCTCCACTGACCTGCTGGGTCAGCTGATGGAGTTCCTGGGCATCTACGGCATCTCCGACAGTATGCAGACCACCATTGAAACGGTGTCGGACAACATCTTCGGCATCGTCTGGAACTCCGGCATCCAGATTCTGATCTTCCTGGCGGCGCTCCAGAACATTCCGGTCTCCGCCAAGGAGGCGGCGCAGATGGAGGGTGCGACGGCGTGGGAATACTTCTGGAAGATCACCCTGCCCTATGTCAGCCCCATGATCCTGGCGTGCTTTATCTTTACCATCATTGATTCCTTTACCGACCCGAACAACGTGGTCATGGGTCGTATCCTCGACCTGCAAAGCGACTGGCAGTACGGCCCGGCATCGGCAATGGCGTGGGTATACTTCGCCATCGTGTTGGCGGCGGTGGGTATCATTACCGCAATCCTCAACAAGTTCATTTACTACGAAGTAGACTAAAAAGGAGATGTCAGTTATGGAAACAACAAAAAATAAGCCGCTGGCATCCCCGAAAGCGGATGCCCAGGTGGGCAACGGCATGAGCAAGCGTGAGGCTCGGAAGATCCGCATGAAGAGCATGAACAAATCTGAGATTGCCTATATGCGCCGGAAACGGGTGTTTGAGGCAGTCTGGCCGTTTTTCCGGTTCTTCATCCTCTTCGGACTCTGCTTTGTCATCCTCTATCCGCTGATCTATATGATCAGCTGTGCGTTCCGTGACCCCACGGACATGAGCGACCCCACCGTTATGTGGATTCCTCGTCACCTCACCTGGAGCGTTATCAAGGACACCGCCAATGTCATGGACATCTGGAACACGCTGAAAACCACGCTCCTGCTGAATGTGGGCTGCTCGCTGGTACAGGTGGCATCCTGCGCACTGGCAGGCTATGGCTTCGCCCGGTTCAAGTTCAAGGGAAAGGGCATTCTCTTCGGCATCGTTGTCATGATGATCCTGGTGCCGTCGCAGATCATCTCCATTCCCCAGTACATGATGTTCCGGAACTTCGGTTTCGGCAGCCTGTCGGTAAACCTCATCAACTCCAAGCTCTGTATGTACCTGCCGGCAGCCATGGGCAACGGCATCCGTGCCGGACTGATGATCTTCATTTTCCGTCAGTTCTTCAAGGGCTTGCCCAAGGAACTGGAAGATGCCGCATATCTGGACGGCTGCGGTCCGCTCCGCACCTTCGTCCAGGTCATGATCCCCAACGCATCCTCCTCGTTTCTGACCGTGTTCCTGTTCTCCGTAGTCTGGTACTGGAATGACTACTATGTCAGCTCCACCTTCTTCACCAAGAACCAGACCATTGCGCTGATGCTGAAAAATCTGAGCACCCTGCTTTCCCAGCAGCTGTTCAACAACGCAGATGTCAGCCCCAGAGAACAGATCGTCTGGATGGAGGCAGGCTGTCTGATCGCAATTCTGCCCATTCTGATTATGTATGTGTTCCTCCAGAAGTATTTCACCGAAGGTATCGAACGCTCCGGTCTGGTTGGTTAACATTTCGAAATAAGATGTACCCGGTCTTTTGCAGACGGGTTCTGAAAGGCGCTTTCCGCTGGGAGAGCGCCTTTTGGTTTTTCTATCTATCCTTATATAGAAAGAGACCAAATGTTCCGCACCCCTTTTCCCGAATCTGCATACGTTAAGGATGTAAGGGCAGCGCTGTGTGCTGTCCGGAAATCTATTTTTCAGGAATGCCTTGCGGCAGTGCTTTCAACAGGTTTTCCACGTAGAAATGAGTGGAAAAGTTGAAAACCTGTTGAAAACATCACTTTTTCACTGTGGAAAACCGCAGAAATGCGGAGCGGAGGGAAAAACTATGACATCCGACAATGTGATTCTTGTGGCAGGCGGAGACCTGCGGCAGCAGTACGCCGCCCGGCGGCTGCGGCAAAAGACCGGGGCAGACGTATGGACGCTGGGACTTCCGGCGCAGTCCGGGCTGCACAGTGCGGAAACGCTGGAGGAAGTGCCGGCGTATGACGTTCTGGTGCTGCCTGTTCCGGCGAGTCCGGACGGAACAACTGTCCCGGCACCGTTCGGAAAGGCGGCGCTCCCGCTGGAGACGCTGGCGGCGCACGGCAAGCCCGGGGCGCTGGTGCTGGGCGGAGCGTGCGGCGGCATTCTTCCGTGGCTGGAATCCCGGGGACTGGCGGCGGCGGACTATCTCCGCCGGGAGGAACTCTGCCTGGCGAATGCCGTGCCGTCTGCGGAGGGCGCCATCCAGATCGCCATGGAAGAGACCGCCCGGACGCTGCACGGCACGGCAGCGCTGGTGATCGGCTACGGCAGGATCGGCATGGCGCTTGCGCCACGGCTGCGTGGTCTGGGGATGGATGTGACCGTCTGCGCCAGACGGTGCGAGACCCGGGCGCTGGCAGAGATGCAGGGATTCGCCGCTGTGCCGACGGAACAGCTCCCGGCTGCGGCAAAGGCAGCCCTGGTGATCTTCAACACCGTCCCGGCGCTGGTGCTGGATGAAACTGTGCTGAAAGGGCTGCCGCAGGAAACCTTGGTGATCGACCTGGCGTCCCGTCCCGGCGGCACGGACTTCGAGGCGGCAAAACGCCTGAGAACACGTGTGGTGTGGGCATTGTCCCTTCCGCCGGAAATGCGGCGTTGACACACGCTGGAAAGGGGTTCCAGGCGTCAAAAATGTTGAAAAGTCGGTGGAAAGACTGTTGAATTGAGAATTCCAGGCTGAAAATTGTGAAAAAGCGACAAAAACGGGGATAATATCCAGCAAAGAATCTAAAGAAAATTGAGTCAATGGGCTTGACACGGGCGCGATAATATGTTAAAATACGTATGTAAATTGTTTACGAGGGCTTTTTATAGGTGCTTGTAAGCATGAAGATTGCCGCAGCGTGCGTCTTTCGGGTATGGAAGCGGGATTGCCCGGATGCGAATGCGACTGTTGGGGTTGGATGAATCACATCCATGCAGACGGCAATGAAACTCAACTAAAAGAGAGGTAAAGAGAAATGAAGAAGACATTCAACAGACTTCTTGCTGCAACTGTCGCAATTCCGGTTGCACTGGGTCAGATTCTTGCAATTTCTGCAAACGCTGCGGAAGCTCCGGCAGCAATGCAGGTCACCGCAGATCAGCTGCTGAAGGTAAACCCGGAGACTGGTTTCCCGACTGACGCTGAGGGCGATACCATTGAATACACAGTAGAGTCCGACTGGAACACTGTACTGGGTAAGAAGGTAGAGTCTGCTGCAAACGGCAAGACCATCACCCTGAATGCTAAGGATCTGGTTGCTGGTTTCAACACCAACAACTACTACGCTGGACTGCTGAAGGACATCGTAAACGCTTCTGAAAATCCGACCGCTACGGTAGAAAACGGCGTTGTAACGATCTCCGGCACTGCTGATCTGGAAAGCTATCTGGCTCCGCAGCTGAAGGACAAGCTGGCTGGCATGAGCGGCTATGAGAACGTAACTCTGGATACTTCCATCCTGAAGGGCGTTGCTTACACCGCAAAGATCACCACTGATCTGGCAAACAGCAAGGAAGTAAAGGCTGACCTGAGCTTCACAGCCGGCGGCAAGACCTACACTGTAGATACTGCTACAGATTACATGAACGCTGTATATGACAGCCTGGAATCCCAGGTTGAGGCTGCTGTTGACCAGAAGGTCAAGGATCTGGCAAAGCAGTACGGCATGACAGAAGATGAAGTTCGTGCAAACGCTGACTTCGACATCGCAGGCGACCTGGCAGCTCTGAAGGCTGAGACCGACAAGCTGGGCAGCAAGATCGACACCGTGAAGAAGAAGTATGACGCTGCAAAGAACCTGTCTACTGCAACTAAGACATACGGCACTGCTGACGAGGCAATCGCAGCTGGTGTTAACTATGCTGTAAAGAAGGGCATCCAGTCCGCAGCGAACCTGCCGACAACCGTTAATGGTCTGGTTGGCAAGTACGGCGCACAGTTCGACAAGGCTGTTTCTTCTGTAAACAGCAGCCTGCAGGATGCCGGCGTAAATGTTGAGATCGCTGTAAAGTCCGGCGATGTTGCTGCTCTGCTGAACGGCGCATCCAATGTAACTGTTGGCGCAGCTGCCGGCACTTACACCGCTACTTTCGAAGTTGCTGATGCTGAATACGATGCAGTTGTTGCATATGTAAAGGCTGAAGTTGCAAAGAGCGACAAGCTGGCAAACAAGGAAGTTGAAAGCGTAGAGACCACCAAGACTGTTACCGTTAAGGGCGCAGCTGCTGGCACTGCATCTTTCAACGTTGAGCGTGACGTTGTTGTTGTTCTGAAGGATAAGGAAACCACAACTTCCACTTCTGAAACAACTGATACTACAGAGACCACTGTAACAACTGCAACTGGCTCTGACACAGATACCAACACGCAGACTACTGTAACAACTGTATCTGGCTCTGAAACAAACACTGAGACGAATACTGAGACCAACACTGAGACCAACACCAATACCAATACAGAAACTAACACTGAGACCAACACAGAAACCAATACTGAGACCAACACAGAAACCAATACCGAAACTGGAACCGGCACTGGCACAGGTACAACCGAGACTCTGCCGACTGGCGTTTCTTCTGTAGAGGTTAAGCTGGTTGACGCTGAGACCGCTGAGGACATCTACCTGTCCAACGAAGAGTCCTTCGACGTTGCTGGTTTGATCGAGTCCGTAACTCTGCACCTGGAAGACGGTACTGACTATCAGGTACAGGATCCGGCAACTGCAATTGACTTTGCAATGACTCCGGCCGAGGCTTATGCAACTGTTGACCAGAAGGCTGGCGCAGGCAAGGTTTACTTCAACGGCGAAGTTGGTCTGAAGTACAAGGGCGAAGAAGATCTGACCATCAGCGAAACCGTTAAGGTTGCTGTAGCTCTGAAGGGCGATACAAATCTGGATGGTAAGGTAACAAGTACTGACCTGTACGACACCATGCTGTACATCGCACTGAAGGGTGCTGGTGAGAAGGAATACTTCGACACCGTAAAGAATGGCACTGCACTGGAGACCAAGCTGGCTTACCTGGCATCTGATATTGATACCGAGTCCAAGGCTGGCGCAAACACAGACGATGCTAAGCTGGATTCCACCGATATGCTGTACACTCAGGTATACCAGGCATACAACGGTGCTGGTGAACACATCGACTGGGCAGAGGCTCTGAAGATCGCTAACGGCGGTAAGTAAGAATCTCTTTTCCCGCAACTCTTATTTAAGCTTGTATATGTTGGTGGTGTGAGGTGCATATCACACCGCTGATATATCACATATAATTTTATTCTTGAAAGGAAATAGAAACAATGAAGACTACATTGAAAAAGACAATGGCAGCTCTTTCTGCTGCTGCTGTTGTAGCTGCATCCGCTGCTGTTATGGCTATTCCGACAAGTGCTGCAGGTATGTCCCTGACTATCGGTAGTGCTACTATGACTCTGGCTGAACTGAAGGCTGCTGATTACAAGGTAACTCTGCCGATCGGTTCTACCGCTGAATTCAACAGCGTAGGCGTAGGCGTTACCCTGGGTGAAGGCCTGTCCTATGTTGAAGATGGTATGGAAACAACTGCTAAGGGCGCATCTGGCCTGGCAGTAGAGAGCAACGGCTTCGTATTCATGCCGTTCAGCTATGCAAGCGTTCCGCTTAAGACCCTGAAGCCGGGTCAGTTCGCTCAGATCACCGTTAAGGTAACTGACGCAGCTAAGGCTGGCGATGTATTCAACCTGACCATTGCTGGTAAGGATTCTGACGGTACTGTTATGGAATACAAGAACGGTGTAACCGGTGAAACTGGTGAGGCTGGTTCTGGCGCAGGCACCATCACTATCGTTGCAGATGCAACCGATGCTCCGACTGAAGCACCGACAACTGCTCCGGTAGCAACTGGCACAACTGCTGCTACTACAACCACTAAGAAGGCTGCTGCTGCTAAGTCCACTTCTTCTCCGAAGACTGGCGACGCTCTGCCGGTAGCTGGCGTAGCTGTAGCTGTAGCTGTAATCGGTGGCGTAGCACTGGTAGCTAAGAAGAGAAAGTAAGCTTTCGCTGCGATAGCAGCAAATAGCGCAACTGAATCTTAACGCATTTTATGCGTGAAAAGAGGGCATCTCCTTCGGGAGGTGTCCTCTTTGTTTTTTCCTGCGCATAGAGTATAGCGAGGTGATAGCATCATGATCGCAATTTATGCCCGTCAGTCGGTGGAGCGCCCCGATTCCATTTCCATTGCCATGCAGGTGGAACACTGCCGCCGCATCTGTCCTGCCGAGGCGGAGGTGCGTGTGTTTACTGACCGGGGCTTTACCGGAACCAACACCCACCGCCCGGCGTTCCGGGAAATGCTGGAGGCGGTGGAACAGGGCGAAGTGAAAAGCGTCTATGTGTATAAGCTGGATCGGATTTCCCGTTCCCTCTGCGACTTCGCCGCAATGATGCAGACGTTCCGCCGCCGGAATGTGACGCTCCACTCCGTCCGGGAGAGTTTCGACACACGGACGGAGATCGGTGGAATGCTGCTGAATCTGCTGATGATGTTTGCGGAGCTGGAGCAGAAAACCATCGCCGGTAGAGTCCGGGACAATTACTACGCCAGAGCCGCCCAGCAGCTGGCACTGGGCGGAACGCCGCCGTATGGATACACCGGGAAAAACGTCCGCATCTCCGCCACTATTCTGGAAGTTCAGCCCGACGAGGCGGCGCAGGTGCAGGCGTTTTATACGGGCTACGGCATCGCCGGGCAGAACGTGGAACAGCTGGTGCAGGCGGCAAACCGTTCCGGCAGCCGCACCCGAAACGGGGCGAACTGGTCGAACAGCGCCGTTTTGCGTATCCTGCGCAGCCCGGTGTATGTCCGGGGCGACCTCCGGAGCGCTGTCTTTTTGCAGGAACAGGGCGTGGAACTGACCCATCCGCTGGAACAGTACTGCCAGGGCAACGGCTACCTGGTCTACGGCAGTCCAGCCGCACGCCACGGCGCAAAGCTGACCCGGCTGCAGGGAGAACATATGGCGGCAGGACTTCACCCCGGCATCGTGGACAGCGACCTGTGGCTGAGCGTCCAGGAACGGCTGGCGGCTCGTGGCGGCTGTACCAACCGTGGCACAGGTCATCGCTCCTGGCTCCAGGGGCTGGCGGTCTGCGGTCTCTGCGGCGCACATTGCTACGCCCGAAACAACGGCAAGGGCGCAGCGTATACCTATTTCGTCTGCCGGGGCAAGCGCCAGGGCATCTGTCCCGGCATCCCCGGTCTGCGCACCCAGTGGGTGGAGGACGCCGTTTCGCCCATTCTGGCACAGCAGGCAGAACAGCTTTTGCCCTATGCGGAGACAACGCCCCAGCTCGACCCGGCGGCGGTGGCGCTGGAGGAACTGGAACAGCGGATGCGCTGCCTGGCGGCGGAATTGTCCCAGCCCACGGCGGCGGCAGATTTTCTCCGGGAAGAGCTGAACCGCCTGGCACAGGAGCGCCGGGAACTGGAACAGCAGCTGCGCCGGGAATCGACCGGACGAACGGAAACACCTGCCGGCAGCTGGGCGGCGTGGTGGGAGACTGCCGGGCTGGAACAGCGCAGACAGGCGGCGGCATTGCTGCTCCGGGAGGTGCGGCTCTATCCCGACCACGGCGAGGCGGTTTTGCACTGAAAATGTGCCAACGCCGCACCGCCGCTCCGGGAAAGGTTGCACCCATGACCGCCGGGGAGATCATCGCAGACACCATTTGCAACATTCTCGAAGAGAGGAGACTCGCCCATGAACGACTTGACAGGTGAGCGGATCGGGTTTGTGGTGACCGGTTCGTTCTGTACCTTTTCCGCCGCATTCGCAGAGGCGGCAAAGCTCCGGGCAGCCGGGGCAGAGCTGACGCCGATCTTTTCCGAACACGCCGCCGGGACGGACACCCGTTTCGGAAAGGCGGCAGACCGGGTGGCAGAGCTGGAGGAGATCTGCGGCAGAAAAGCCATCCGCACCATCCCCGACGCCGAACCGCTGGGGCCGAAAAATATGCTGGATCTGCTGGTGGTTGCGCCGTGTACCGCCAACACCGCCGCCAAGCTTGCCTACGGCATCACCGACAATACGGCAACCATGGCGGTGAAATCCATGCTCCGGCGGCAAAAACCGGTGGTTCTCGCCGTGGCAACCAACGATGCCCTGGGCGCATCGGCGAAAAACATCGGGCTGCTGCTGAATACCCGGCACTATTACTTCGTTCCCCTGCGCCAGGATGCGCCCCGGGAAAAGCCCACTTCCCTGGTGGCAGACTTCTCCCGGCTGCCGGAGACGGTGGCGCTGGCACGGGAGGGCAAACAGATTCAGCCCATTTTTGGATGAAAACCGGGTCAGACAGCAGGCTTTTTGCAGAGATCCGGCGCTTTTCCCGAAAATTCCGGCAGTCGCCACACGCAGGACACAAAACAGAAAACTTTATGTGATATACTGATCGGTAGGGTCTGGCTCGTCCGGACTCTGCCGATTTTTGGGATAGAGGTGTTCTGTTTTGGCATGGATCATATTAAAACAGGCGATACTGATGCTGCTGCTGAATGTGGTGGGCATCATCGCCTATCGGACAAAGGTCGTCGATAAAAACGGCGGCAGGCAGTTCTCCAACTTCGTGCTGGAGATCGTGACGCCGGTGCTGGTGGTGAACGCCTATGCCGATGTGGAGTATGAGTCCCGGCTGGTGGTGAATATGCTGTGGACGTTCCTGCTGGCTGCGGCGGCGTATGGGATATTCATTGCGGCGGTGTATCTGCTGATCCGTCCGAAGCCGGGGCGTGAGACGGAGATCGAGCGTTTTTCCGCCATCTACAGCAACTGCGGCTTTATGGGCATTCCGCTCGCCAGCGCCATTCTGGGGAATGAGGGTGTGTTCTATACCACGGCATTCCTGAGCGTGTTCTTCTGCTTTGCCTGGACGCATGGCATCATGCTGCTGACCGGGCAGCACGACCGGAAGGCTCTGCTGAAAAAGCTCTGTTCGCCCACCATGATCGGCATTGTCATCGGACTGCTCCTGTTCTTCTTCCGCATTCCGCTCCCCGATCTGCTGGAAAAGACCTTCGGCTATGTGGCAAGCATGAACACGCCTATGGCGATGGTGGCGTCCGGCATCAGCGTGGCGCAGGCGGACCTGTTCCATGCGCTGAAAAATCCCCGGGTGTACTACGTCAGCGCCGTAAAGCTGCTGATCGTGCCGCTGCTCCTGGGGCTGCTGTTCCTGCCGCTGGGCTTTATTCCCCAGGAGATCCGCCTGGTGGTACTGCTGCTGATGGCTGCGCCCTCTGCGGCAATGTGTACGCTCCAGTGCCAGAAGCACAGCATGAACGACGCCTATGCCTCCCACATTTTCGCCGTCACCACTCTGGTCTCCATGCTGACCATGCCGCTGGTGGTAAAGCTGTTCACCTGGGCGGCAGAAAAGTTTTGAAGAATCGTTTCCCTCTGTGAGGCGAGCAGTTTTCCTTTTTCTGGGCGAAAGAAAAACTTGGCATATGGTCACTCCGACAGGGAAAAATATACGATTTTCAAGAAAAATATACGATTTTCACGAAAACAGATTGACATTTCCATGACAAGTATGGTACAATGAAAGCATATGTAGATGGGTACGGGCACAGGCAAACACTCCGGTGTACCGGAAAGTCGCATAGAATACAACAGATACTATTTTGAAACGCAGGAGGTACTCTATGAAATTTTCTGACGGACTCTGGCTCAACCAGAGAGGCTATGACGTTTCCTATGCTGTTCAGGCGTATGATGTCACAACCACAAAGAACACCATCAAAATTTATGCAACATCCAGTGCGATCTGGAACCGTGCGATGACACTGGGCGGCGTGACCTTTGAGATCACCTATACCGCCGTTGCACCGGACGTGATCCGTGTGCATATCTGCCACCACAAGGGCAGCCTGAAGAACAAGCCCCAGTTTGACCTGAATCTGCCGGAGGGCTATGTGCCGGATGAGATCCACGAGGAAGAGGGCTTTGTTTCCATGACTGCCGGTCATACCACAGTCAAGGTAAAGAAGGGCACAGACGGCTGGGACGTGTCGTTCTCCCGTGACGGAAAGCGGCTCACCGGCGGCGGCTGGCGCTCTACCTCCTATATCCAGGAGAACAAGTTCCACCGTGACGCACGCCTGGCTGTCCAGACCGATGACGATTTCTTCAACTATCCCCAGGACGCACACAACACCTTTATCCGGGAGCAGCTGACCCTGGATGTAGGCGAATGCGTCTATGGTTTCGGCGAAAAGTTCACCACCTTCGTGAAGAACGGTCAGAACGTGGAGAACTGGAACTCTGACGGCGGCACCTGCTCCGAGCAGAGCTATAAGTGCATCCCGTTCTATATCACCTCCAACAAGTACGGCGTGCTGGTCAACACCGCAGACAAGGTCTCCTTTGAAGTGGCATCTGATACCATCAACAAGGTCTCCTTTACCGTACCGGGCGAAGAGCTGGACTACTTCTTCATCGGCGGTGAGAATCTGGAAGAGGTTCTGGTGAACTACACCGATCTGACCGGCAAGCCGGCACTGCCGCCGGCAAAGACTTTCGGTTTGTGGCTGTCCACCTCGTTCACCACCACCTATGATGAAGAGACAGTTACCTCCTTCATCGACGGCATGGCAGAACGGGATATTCCGCTCCAGATGTTCCACTTCGACTGCTTCTGGATGAAGGAATACCAGTGGACTGACTTCGAGTGGGA
>OBAG01001338.1_pt1 | contig 15440 bp, 7 predicted proteins | sample 1517701 | NCBI WGS metagenome assembly OBAG01 (sample SAMN04571702, study PRJEB22368) | human gut metagenome | biome: human gut; material: stool | host: Homo sapiens | place: Luxembourg | collected 2012-09-07 | reverse complement strand
TGCATGGGCCTCTTTTCCAGTCACATAGATCGTTCCGTCATCCTGAGCATTTTCTGCCATCTCCGGCGTGACCAGATAACCCTCGACATAGCGTGCCGGGATTCCGAAGCAGCGGTACATCAGAACAGCCGCCGATGCATAATGCACGGAATAGCCTTTCTTCTCCGTCATCAGAAAATCGGTCACAAAATTTCCGGTCTTTGCATCTGTTTTCTGATCTTCTCCGGATGCATCTGTATTCTTCGGATCGATCTCTTCTGTATAAGTGATGTTCTCATTTAAATATCCGGTAATCCTGGTATTTGCCTCTTCATAGGAAATATGAGACGTAACATTTTCGCTGTCTTTCTCATCCGAATCAGAAGCAAGCACTTTTGTAAGCATCTGTTTCAGAGAATCCGGTACCTGCAGATAGTGGTCATATACATATGCATTGTAGCTGTTTTCGCATTTTTTGTATTCTGCAAATGCCTCCGTATCCTGATCCTGATAATATGCGGATGCGATCTGCGGATACTTTCTGATCAGATTGCTGTGTACCGGAAACGAAATCGTCTTTTGCGGCCGGAATCCTTCCGGGATCAGGCGGTCATCTCCAAAACTTCGGACATTTTCCAGAGTATCCGGAAGCGTACTCAGCTCATACGGCACATAAGCATATTTCCGGCTCGCACCAATGGTCGTGACAGTCATATTTCCGGTGTCATCGTCTGCAGGATTTTCCAGCTGATAAAGAGCGGTAAGCTGCTGAAGCCCGGAAACGTTTTCTTTGTGAAGCCAGTAAAACAGATCCTTTTTATCATAAATTTCATCTGCATCCTGTTGTTTCCAGCCGTCTTCTGTGTAAATACTGCCGACAAATCCACGAAGATAGAGAGAATCCGGATGTTCCATGGTCACTTTCAGAGCGGCTTCATCGGTCAGTTTCAGGTTTCCAAGCCCCCGGAACTGTCCTTCCGGCAGGGAATCCACCGTCTTTTTCCCATAACGGATCTGTTCTGCAAATTTCTGTACTTTCTGCGAGAACGGATTGTCTGGCCGGCTGCCGTCACTGCCGCAAATAACACAAGCAGCATCACATCTATCTGTAACTGTGCCAGACCTTTTTCTTTTTTCCGAAAGGCAACAAGGCAGAGAAAACCTGCATAGATCAGAAGCACCGGAAAAAGAACTGCTTCTTTCTGCCAGATCAGAAGCAGAACTCCCGGAATAAGGCTGACGAGAATCGTTCCGATGCAGCTTTTGCTGACCCTTAAAAATTCCAGAAGAGCTGCCAGAACCATGCCTGCTGTTACATAAAAAACAGCTGTGACAAATGGCTGCAAAGGTTCGGAAATCGTAAGTGCATAATCCGGCTCAAAGGTTCGCATATTTCTCCCGATCGTCTCAAGCAGCCCGTTTCCGGCGATCAGTGCTCCCTGAAAGATCCAGCCCTTTCGGATCGTAAAGCTGATCAGAAAACAAAGAACTGCCGCTGCCAGAATTTCATGCACGCTTTTCCGTATGAATTTCTTTTCTTTTTGTCCATTTATAAGAACGGCCATCACAAGTAGAATCGCTCCCACACTGCCAGAAAGAGTCATCGCCAGAGATGCCCTGCAAAACTGCATCACCATAAGATACCATCCGACATAAATGCAGAAACAGGCAAGTGCTTCTCCGACATTTTCTTTCTGGTTTTCCGGCTTCTCTGCAACCTGAACGTACAGTTCTGTTTCTTGCTTTTTTTGAATTTTTCTGTGTTTCTTCATGTTTCACTCCTAAATCAGCAGGATACCGACATCTTCTCCTGGCCGTACGGTCTGGAAACTGCACTGCCATGCAAAGAGATCTGCCAGATTTCCCGGATCTTCTGCGGTAAAATAGAGAATATGTCCAAATGGCTGCTCCTGATATTTCTGTGCATATTCCTGCAAGCCTGTGAATGTTTTTTCTTTTCTCTCCAGTGAAAGTAAGCCGTGTATGATCTGGGCAAGGTTATCTGCGGAGTCGATTTCTTCCATACAAAGTTGCTCTTTTTTCTGATCGTACCAGCCGATCTTGTGATGCATCCCTTTCTCCGTCAGATTTTCGGAAACGGAGATCAATTTTTCCATCAGTTCTGCCTGATCTGAAGTTCTGCTATCCCCGGTCAGTTTTGCTGTCTCAAAAAACAGAAGCACTGCATTTTCTACCGGAAGTCCCGGTTCCTTCACATAAAGTTCTCCCAGTTTCTGTGAGATTTTCCAGTGAATCATCTTCGTGCTGTCACCTGGCTGGTATTCCCGGATCCCGAAGGTTTCTCCCGGATCGTCCCCTTTTTTCTGTTCGGAATATTGTATGCTTTCCCAGTCGGTCGTAAAACTGTCTCCGACCTGTACTTCCACCGTTTTCATTTCTGGAAGCACGATCATGGTATCGCTGATGTTAAGCTTCTGCTCGCTCAAAAACAGTCCCAGCATGTCACTGACCAGAAGTTTCTGCACGGATATTCTGATGGCCCCGCAGCAGTTACTGCAAACACTCCATTTCGTTTCTGTCTTTTCTTTCCCCGCTGCCATACTGTCAAGATGGCAGATTTCTTTCTCTCCGGTCAGCAGATTTTGAAACAGAAGTTCTGCCCTTAAGCGTCCTGCCGGCAGCAGGCTGTGGTTTTCAAAGATCAGTTTCCCGTAAACCTGCTGTTCTTTTTCTGCCATGTCCGGCACTTCAAAATAGCAGGTTACTTTATTTTTCATGGCAATCGAAAGAAAAAAGCAGAAAAAGCAGAGCAGAACGGTTGCCACAGCTGCAATTCCTATGGTGATGCTCGCACTTACCAGATATGCAAGCACCAGAAACAGCATCCAGATGCCGGCAAGGATTCTGGATTTTTTCATGTTCTCCTCCTATCTGATCTCCGGAATGGAAACCTGATGTGTGATCTGCTCCATGATCTCCTCTGCCTGGATACCCGCAACTTTGGCACGCGGATGCAGGATCACGCGGTGTGCACATACCTTTGCAAATACGCGAAGGACATCATCCGGGATCACATAATCACGTCCGTTTATGTAAGCGGATGCTTTTGCCATGTTGTTGAGGGCCAGTGCTCCTCGCGGGCTGACGCCGAGCTGGATCTTGTCGTTCTGTCTGGTCGCTTCTACAAGCAGTGTGATGTATCTGAGGATATCATCTGCCACTTCTACCTCTTTTACTTCCTGCTGAAGCTGCTGTACTTCTTCTCGAGATGAGATCATCTGAAGCAAATCCAGCGGCTGCTCCGTCTGACGATCCCGCAGGATATTGATCTGGCTTTCAAAGTCCGGATAACCCATGGAGAGTTTGACCATAAAACGATCCATCTGAGACTGCGGGAGCATCTGTGTTCCGGCAGAACCGAACGGATTCTGTGTGGCAATCACAGTGAATGGCTTCGGGATTTCATAGGTTTTTCCATCTACCGTGGCATTTCCTTCTTCCATTACTTCAAGCAGGGATGCCTGTGTCTTGCTGGAAGTACGGTTGATCTCATCTGCCAGAAGCAGGTTGCACATGACTGCCCCCGGTTTGTACTGAAACTCTCCACTCTGCCTGTCGTACAGGGAGAATCCGACCACATCGGAAGGGGTAACATCCGGCGTAAACTGAATCCGGTGATAGTCCACGCCCATGACTTTTGCAAAGCTCAGTGCCAGCGTTGTCTTTCCGACTCCCGGAATATCTTCCAGAAGCACATGGCCTTTCGCCAGGATTGTCATCAGCACCTGTTCGATCACTTCTCTTTTTCCAATGATTACTTTTTCAATCTCGTTTATCATTGCTTCTGTTTTTCTCATATGCCCTCTCTTTCTCATAACTGTCCTGTTATATTTATACTGTTTACTTTCTGCAAAATCCGTTAAAATTTTCTTCCCAACCGTATTTTTGCACACCTAAATCCTGTTTTTGCTGTCATGGCATCCCATGCTTCTCCTGTGCCGGATCATTCTTTTTTGTTTCTTCTTTTTAACATCAGTACCACTGCCGCTGCGATCACTGCAATCACCACTGCGATGACCATGACCGGCATGGCACTGCCATTTTTCGAAAGCAGGGATGCTTTTTCCGGACGCAAGTTAAATAAATTTTTCATATTGTTTTTGTAGCGGCAGAATGCGGTCAGTGCGTATGCCGCCTGGCCTCCTGCCAGGAAATCGGATTCATCCGGTATGGATGCCGGATTGGACGCATCATAAACATAAGCATGGACAAATCCGCCATCTTCCTGACGAAAGCTCATCAGATTATCAAGCACGGTATTTCCGTTTTTGATAAAACGACTGTCGCTCTGCGGATCGATGCCTAGACTGCAAAGAGCCGTCAGAACCTGTGCACAACTCTCAGAGCTTTCTGTGCCGGTATCCATGGAAGAACAGAATCCTCCGTCACTTTCCTGATGTTCGGAGATCCAGGACAGTGCAAGATCTGCTGCCACTTTCGCCTCGCTGTTTTCTTCGTAATATGGTGCCAGGGCAGTCAGTGCCATGGCAGTGATATCTACATCCATCTGCCCGGAACCCGCTGAGAGGGAAAATCCGCCGTCACTCTCCTGTGCTTTTAAAAGTTCTGCCAGGATCTCTTCCCGGCTCTGGTATGCATCTTCCGGCACTTCATAATCCCCGGAATCCAGTGCGATCAGTGCCCAGATCAGTGCATTTGTTCCCTGCGTATCGAGCGGTTCTGTCTTTCCGCGGTTGTACGTTCCGTCTGCGATCAGATTGATGGTCTTCTCTCCTGCCATGTCACTTACTGCCTGTGGATCACCGCCAAGAGCCGCGATCACCAGTGCCGCTCTCTGATATTCGGTCGCTTTTCCGAGTTTTTCTTTTTTTGTGCCATATTTTTTGGCGATCGCTGTTTCCATCGCTTTTCGATAGCTTTTATAGTCTTCCTTGTATCCGCTTCTCGCTGCTGCAAAGGCAAACCAGTCATTGAGCGAAGTATCCGCCCCTTCCAGAAAGGTCTTATCGATCAGCTCGTCAGCATTTGTGAGGCTCTTGGCCCACTCAAAAATACCCTGGATGGTTTCTTTTACTTCTTCTGTCGTGTATTCGTGATGTGTGACAGTTGCTGCACTTTTTGTTGTATTTTCTGCTATATTTGCTGTATTTTCTGTCGTAACGTCTGATTCAGAAGCTGTTTGCGTCTCACTGTTTTGGGATGCAGACTGTGCCCGTACTTCCTTGTTTGTGCCGGAAACCATCCCAACGCACAGGATCAGTGCCATGAGCAGGGCTGTCATTCTGTTTTTTCTTTTTTCTGCATTTTGTTTTTGATCATTTCCCTTTTTCATTACCATTCATACCCCCAGTTATCTGAACCGCCGGTCATGTCCTGCCCGATATCAGCTCCGTATGCCAGCGTGAAACGCAGCCGCAGTGTATCGCCGTTCTGGAAACAGTAATCGCTTAAGCCATAGTTCGGGTAAACGCCGTTTACCTGATACATCCAGCCGCTTCCTTTTGTAAAATCATAATCTCCGAGGCTGTTCGGTGTAAAATCATAGATTTCAAAGCCGTGTTCTTCCAGTTTGGTTCTTAAATCCTCCGGAATATTTCCGGTGACAAAATTGCTCTCGGAACTAATCCTTGCCAGATAAAAACCGGTCTCATAGTTTCCGGTATAGTCAACAGAATAGCCATTATTCTGCAGCATGCGTACTACCGTCTCCGCCGCAGTCTCTCCCTCATAAATATCTACATCCTGTGACAGCAGAATACCGCTTCCTACGGTCGTTGCTTCCACGCTGATGTGAACCGTTCCGATCCGCTCCCCGCTCTCTGCCGCCGTACAGAAAATGCTGTAAGTCAGTTCCGTTGTGTTGTCCTCTGCATCGGTGACGGTGATCACCATGGTATTATAGCCTTGGGACAATTCCGTATGGTAACTGACATCGCCGCTGTTCTCCCAGATCAGACCGGTAATATTGTCTCCGCTGTCACCGAAACAGGAAATGCGGATGTTGTCTGCACCAAGCCCGTTTCCATGATAATCGGTTGCCTGTACCTGGAAACTTAAGCTCTTTCGCTGCGTCTCAAGACTGTTTCCGGAATCACCAAGCGTACAGGTAACTCTTGGTACCTCCACATTGCCTTCGCCGTCTCCGTCTCCGCTGTTCTGTTTGACATAGGTTACGGTATAGGTAATCTCTTCACTGCTTCCGTTTTTTTCTGCATACAGCGTGATCTGGTTTTCGCCCTCTTCCAGCAGCACTTCATAGTTGTCACCATCTGTCGGTGAAAGCTGCGTTCCGTTCAGCCAGGCGGTCAGATCTTCGACTTTGTCACTGCCCATAAAAGCCTGTGCATAGAACCGGTATTTCTTTTTATATACTTCTTTGTCCTCCAGATCGGTGTCAAAGCGGATATTCTGGTTCTGCGGTCGTTCATAAGTTATGGTATAAACCTGCTGTTCGCTCTTTCCGTCTTTTTCTGCATCCAAAACGATCTGATTTTCGCCCTCCTGCAAAGGAACGTCTTTATAATCCCAGTTTTCATCGGCACTGATCGGTGTACCGTTTAGCGTTGCCGTCAGTGCAAACGTCTCTTTGCCAAGCTGTGCCCAGGCACGGAAGGAAATGTGATCGCTTTTTACCGTCTGATCGGACAGATTTGTCTGGATCAGCAGTTTTTCTTCGTCGTAATAGATGGTATATTCTTTGGAAACAGTAAATTTGGTACCGTCTTTCTGCTGATAAGTGACTGCCACCAGAATCTTATTTTCGCCGTGTGCCAGTTTCAGACTTCCACGGTAAGTGGTCACTTTGCCGTCGTTTAAGGTGTTTTCTGTTTTTAGTACCTTCAGATCCGTCAGCTGTTCAATCTGATAACTGTAATCTGCTTTTGTGACCGTCCCGCCGTTTTCAATCGTTGTCCGGAAATACTGCCTGTCTTTTTTGCCGTTTTTGTCTTTGTTTTTATTTCCGGAGTGATTCTTATTCGGCTTTTTGTTGTTTTTATCGTCTCCATCCGTCTTTTCGCCGCCTGTTCCGTCTCCGTAATTGCCTTCGTTTGTTCCTGATGCAGTCCCGCTGCTATTGCCGGAATTGTTTCCGGAAGCATCTCTGTTTGCCTCTGTTGAACTGCCGTTTTCGTTTTTACTTTCGCTCCCTGTGCTTTCTGTGCCCTGGCTGTCAGCTCCGCTTTCTTTTGACGATTCGCTCTCCGTCTCCGGCATATCCTGATTTTCTGACTGCTGATTCTGCATCTGCTGCCGGCTGCTTCCATTCTCTTTTGTCTGCTCTGCCAGCACTTCTTTCGTGCCGGTCAGCATGACCATCGAGCTTTTCTTCATGCCATCGATCGGATTTTCCGGCACACTTTCTCTCTGCGTACGGATTCCCAGGATCATCACTCCCGAAAACAGCACAATAAGCAGCAGTGCCGCAATGGCACCTGCTGCTTCTGAATGTTTCCGCAACTTTTTCATCATTTTTTGAAAAAGCTCTTTCATATGCTCCTCCTGTTATTCTGAAACTGTAAAATATTCTGATCCATTTTTCACTGTAATTATGATGTTCCGGATCAGTCACCGCTTATTTTACTTTCACAGAACGAATTTTGCTGTATTTTCCGCTGTATTTCTTTCCTCCGACGATCTTATAGGCTTGGATCTTAAAGTAATATTTTTTCCTGGATTTCAGTTTCTTCCAGGTCAGTTTTGTGGTGTTCGCCTTTTTGATCGTCTTCGCCCGCTTCCAGTTTTTCTTCTTTCCGATCGCGTAGAAAATCTCATATCCAGACACGCCTTTGATCTTCTTCCACTTCAGCACTGCTTTTTTGCTCCTGGATGCCTTCAGGGAAATAAAGGAAACTTTTGGTACGGAAACGGTGATATTCTGGTTTGGATCAGTCGGTTTCGGCTGTACCTGCTGCGTTTCTTTAACTGTCACTTTGATCTGTGCCAGGATCTGAGGCTGCTCCACGCAGTACGCTGTGATCAGGGTCTCTCCGGATGCAAGTGCACGGACCTGTCCGTCTGCATCCACAGATGCCACCTGTGGATTAGCACTGCGATAACGGATGCTGCTCGCTACATTCAAATCTTCCGGGAGGAGCTGTACTTTTAACATATGACTCTCGCCCTTTTTCAGCGTCACGCTGTTTTCTGTAAATGTAAGTTTCTCCAGCGGAACTTCCACTTTTAAGGTACAGGTCGCTGTCAGCATTCCAACATGGGCGGACACCGCCGTTTCTCCGCCGCCGATGGCTGTCACTGTGCCGTTTTCCACGGTTGCCACGGAAGGATCTGCCACATTCCAGATGATGGTTTTGTCACTGATCGTATCTTCCGGATCGTAAGTCACATGAAGTGTCACCCGTTCTCCTTTTTTCATGTTGACTTCTGTTTTATCCAGCGTGATGTTTTTCAGAACAAGAGACTCCAGTCTCGCATATTCTGCCTCCGCATCGGTCAATATTTTTAAGATTTCTTCGCTGACATACTGTTTCTGATCTTCCAGAAGTGCATCGTACGCCGCCCTTGCTTTTGCGATAGCTTCACGACTGTTCAGGGTCACTTCTCCTATGGCATTTATTTTTTCAACAGCTGACTCTGCCTGGCTTCTGTTGTATTTGAGATCTGCCAGTTTATTTTCTGCCTGTGCAAGCAGCTCATAATTTCTGACCAGATTTTTCTGTGCGGTTGTCAGTGCAGTGTAATCTTTTCGCAGTGCCGTCAGCGTCTCTTCACTTTCAAAGGTGATCTCGCCAAGTGCTGCAATTCGCTCGCTGATGGCTTCTGCGATGGCGGTATCTTTTTTCAGCTTCTCCAGATCCATTTCCTGTGCAACGAGAGAATAATAATTGACAACCATCGCCTGCCGGATCTTTGTCATCGCATCAAAATCACTTCGGATCTTTTTCAGGGTCTCTTCATCCTCAAGTTTCACCTCACCGCTTGCCGCAGCAATCCGCTCTTCCATCTCTTTGACTGCCGTATAATCCTCATCCGTTGCCTCTGCTTGTGCAAGCTCCTGCAGTTCTTTTTCTTTTTCTTTGATCTGTTCGATCAGCTTTCCATCTACCTGTGCCCTTTCTTCATCGTTCAATTTCAGCCATGCGGCATGGGCATTCATAAGAAGTGAAAGACTGTCATCTGTAAGTGACACTTTTTCCGGGATCCGCTTAACGCAGCTTGAAAATGCATCGATCCTGTCTTTCTTCTCCAAAAGCTCTGTGATCTTCTTTTCTGCATTCTCCAGAAGTTTTCTCACACGCTCCGGAACAAGTGCCTGCTGGCTCTCTGTCAGTGCCTGGAATGCTTCTCTTGCCGCTGTGATCTCCTCTCTGGAATCTAAGGTCACATCTCCGATCGCTTCGATCTGACGGATCACGGCATCTGCCTTTTCTTTGTTCTCCTTCATCTGTGAGATCTTTTCTTCTGCTTTCGTCAGAATATCCAGATTTTCTACCATCGCTTTTTCTGTTTCTGTCAGTGCATCGTAGGCATTTCTTGCACGCACTACCGGCTGCTCATCTGCAAGCGTCAGTTCTTTATCCAGTGCTTTGATCATCGCACTGACCTGTTCTGCCTGATCCATGCTTGCAAGCAGTTCCTTCAGTTCTTTTTCCTTCTTCAGGAAAGTATGGTAAGTACTTGCCGTGATCCGCTCCCGCTCGATATCCAGCATTGAATCATACAATTCTCTCGCCTTTTCAATGTCTTCTTTATCAGAAATGGCTGTCGCATGGCCGGACAGACGATTCACGATCGCATAAAACTGATTTGCTTTTTCAGTATTTACCGTCCATTTTGCATAAAAAGTCTTATCGCCATAACTGTGTGCCGGTATTTCGGTCACTTTTCTTCCGGTAAATTCCGCATTGGTGTACCATCCATCAAATTTACATCCTGCTTTTGTGATCTCATCTGCGGTCGGCAGCGTGATCTGGTCTTTCGGACTGTAGGTGTCCGGAAGAATGATGTCATCGGAAAGAGTACCACCGTTTAATTCAAATTTCAGTGCATAACTTGGCTGTCCGTACTGTGCGTAAAGCGTGATATCCTGCTCCGGCATGGAAAGGAGTTCTCCCGGATAATATCTGATTCCGCTTCCGTCCGGTTTGGTATTCCACTCCGTCAAAAATGCTTCCTGTTCATCGGTTACTTTTCCTTCGGATAAGAGTACTTCTGCATAAGGGGAAGCTTCTGTTGTGAAGGTCTCGCCCTCTTTCTGACCGTCATAGGTGATCGTATAAGTATCTGCCGTGGCATTCAGATAACTGCCGTCCAGCTGATCCTGCATATCAAAAAGGGAATTCTGTTTGTGTGCAAAACGGTCGTATGCAATCAGTCCGTAAAGTGCCTGGTCGGTTGCCATCGGATTGACCGTTGTGCCGGAACCGCCACCTCCGTCGTAGCCTGCCGTTACATGTTTAAATCCGCCGATCGACGCACTGCTTCCGCTTCCGGCTGCCCAGAAGGTCAGAAGTGCATCTACCATATTGTCGGTGTAAACGCCGTCCCGTGTCGCCCCTTCTTTGACAAAGCTGCATGTTTTTCCGATATGCGGCAACGTTACCTTATCTGATTTCGGATCGATCCCCATTTCCAGAAGCGGCATCATCGCCCATACGGTCGATTCGCTGTTGACCGTTCCCCAGCTCTCAAAACCGCCGTTCGGCTTCTGCATATTTGCCAGCACGAGAATACCGCGTTCTACCGCACTTGCAAACTCATCATAACTATAGGTTGCATCTGTTTGCTCATATTTTTCCTGACTCAGATAATATGGTGCAAATGCTGTCAGTGTCATGCCAGTGATATCGGCATCCGGTACATTTCCTGACAATGCCCAGCCGCCTTTGATTCCGTTTGCATCGGTGATCTCCAGATTCAGAATGTAATCCAGCATTTTTCCAAAGGTATTTGCTGTTTCCGGATGATCCGTCTGGTCAAATTCATAACCGCCGCTGTTCATGGAAATGATCTCCCAGATCGGACCGTTAATGCCCTGACGATACGAAAAACTGAATGAATCAGATAGTTTTTCAATAAAATCATAGCCTGCCACGCTTCGGATATCATATCCCATTGCAGTCAGCGGCAAGATCAGTCTTGACCACTCGGTAGACTTTGCCGCATGCAAATTTCCTTTCTTATTTTCTACATGTGCTTCCACACGTTTTAAATAGTCAGAAAAATAATTCTCCGGTATGCTGTTGATATAATCTGCCCCTGTATACATGCCGCGCAGTAGATCCCATACTGACCATTCTCCAAACGTACTTCCTACGGTCGGGTAGCTGTTTCCTGTTTTTTCTGACTGCTCCTGCTGGTTTTCCAGAATATATTTTGCCGCTGCATTGATATAAAAACGCACTCCCGGCTTTTCATTGTTCCAGAAACGCAGCTTCAGACTGTCTGAAAATTTATTCTGATCCCACGCTGCCGCATGGACAGCAGTAACAGGCATCTGGACAGATGACAGAGCTACAACTGCCGACAGAACCCCTGCAAGAATCCGTTTTCTATAACCACATTTTTTTGTTTTTCTGCTCATTTCTCCACACTCCTGTTCTTTCTGTAAGTGCATCTCTTTTTCTGAGATTGTAATCTTTGTAATGGTGATCCGGGGGCAGATTTCTGCCCCCCCCTGATCATCCATCTTCCTTGCTGATAAGCATATATTTCATATTTTTATGCTCTCAGCATACGGAAATTTAATTGTTATTTTTTAATCTTTGCAGACTTGGTATTTGAGTACTGACCGTAGATCACTTTATTTTCTACTTTCTGGAATACACGTACTTTGTAGGTATATTTCTTACCTGCTTTTCCTTTCAGTTTGCAGCTTGCCTTGCTGCCCTTATTGAGCGTCTTCACAAGTTTCCACTTGCCTTTTCCAGTCTTGCAGTAGATTTCGTATCCACTTGCACCCTTAACCTTGTTCCATTTCAGAGTTACTTTTTTGCCTTTCACCTTTGCAGATTTCAAAGTTGTCTTCTCATTAAATCCATACTTGTCTTTCTCTGCTTTCAGTTTTTCTTCCTGCTCTTTCAGTTTTTCTTCCTGAGCTTTCTTTGCTTCTTCCTGCTGTCTCTTTGCTTCTTCCTGCTGAGCTTTCAGATCTTCTGCCGCTTTCTTTTCCGCTTTGAGTGCAGCCAGGTCTTTTTCTGCGATAACCAGGTCAGACAGGTTCGTTACTTTTTCTTTCACATCTGCTTCCAGTGCTTCATATGCACTTCTTGCTGCTGTGATCGCTTCTTCACCGTCAAGTGTTACTTCTCCGATTGCTGCGATCGCATCGACTACCGGCTGTGCTTTGGCTTTCAGAGCTTCCTGTTTTGCCTGCTCTGCCTTGTCTGCTTCTGCTTTGTCTGCTGCCTCCTGTACAAGTTCTGCAATGCGGTTCTCTGCTGCGGTCAGATCTGTGTAGTTTGTTACCAGAGCTTTCTGATCTTCTGTCAGTGTGTTGTATGCGGCTCTTGCTGCTTCTACCACACCTCTCTTATCCAGCGTTACTTCTTTGATTGCTGTGATCGCACTGCTTACGGATGCTGCTGCCGCTGCATCCATCTGGTTTTTCAGTTCTTCCTGCTGTTTCTTTGCTTCCAGAGTCTGAATGGCCTTTTCTGCCTGAACCAGAACATCATAATTGGAAACCAGTTTCTTCGCATCTGCGGAAAGTGCATCGTATGCATTTCTTGCTGCTTCTACGCTTTCTTTTTTCTCGAGTGTTACATCTCCAAGTGCTTCGATCAGTGCTTTTACTGCATCTGCATCGGTCTGTGTCTTTTCATCCGCTGCAAGTTCTGCACTTGTTTTCAGTTTGTCCAGATCTGCTTTTGCATCGCTTAACTGTTCTGCAATTTCTTCTGCTGTTTTTGCATTGTTGATCAGGACTTTTGCATTTGCAAGGATCTTTGTGATCTGTGTTTTTTCTGCATCACGGTAATCCTCTGCATTTTTGTATACGTTCAGCTCTGTGATGGCTGCTTCTTTTGCCGGTGCCAGCAGTTCTTCTACCGACGCCACTCTGACGGTCAGCATTTCACTTGTCTTTGGTGTACTGTCGCTGTCTTTCAGCACCATATAGACTTTGTATGCTGCATCTGTAATATCGGTTAATTCCAGTGTATTTTCACCTACTTCAACCTGGATGCCTTCACCTGTTGTATCAATGGATTCCGGTGCAGTTTCCGTTTCCGGCAATACTTTATAGTACAACGTACCGTATTCATTTGCTGTGAATGTTACTGATGCACTTGTTGCACTCTTACGCACACCTGCACCTTCTTCTGCCGAGATCACCGGTGCATTTCCTGTCTGCTGTTTCAGTGTTACATAGTAAGAATCTTTCGTCTTGCCGTCTTTTGCAGTTACTTCGATCCGAACTGTTGTCTGCAAAATAGATCGCATAACGGTCGTGTCCACTGTTTGTTGCAGTACGGATGATATTTCCTTCTGAACTGCTGATGACCGTGCTTTTTCCTACTGCACTTACCGGATACAGTTTATAAGTTGAACCTGTATCTTCTGCTGCTGTCCAGATATTCAGGAAGCGGCGTGTTGTGCTGTATTCTGCATGATAAACATGATTTGTCTTACTGAACGCCGGTGTTAAGCTGACCAGTCCCATGTTAAACTGATTACTGTCGCTGACATACAGTTCTTTTAAGTTGGTATTCGGTTTTTCACGTTTCAGTGTGAATTTATAAGTTCTTTCATCGCTTCCTTTTTTCACAACAACATCAAAGCTCTTGCCTGCTTCTGTCAGTTCCATCTCTCTGCTGTTTCCTTCCACGCCATCGATGGTAATGCTGCTTCCTTCGGAAGCAGTAAAGGTCAGAGTCGTCTTATCTGCCGAAGTCAGGACAACGATGTCATGACTGGAAAGTTTTCCGTCAAATGCCACGCCATTATCGATCGTGCTGCCTTCTGCACTTGATGTTACGCCAGTCATATATGCCTCACTGGATGCAACCGCCATAACGCATGCACTGTCGTTCTTATAATACAGCGTACCGTTTTCGTCACAGATAATACTTGTGATGCAGTACTGCTGTCTTGCTTTTTCCGGTATGAAAATTTCTTCTACATCCGGAGTTGTCTGTCCTTTTTTATCACGGATCAGAGTGATACCACCCGGATTGTTGTTATAAGTTGCATACAAATAAACACTTCCGTCTTCTTTTTCGTAAGCGGTTGACAGAAGTACAGAGCACTGTGGATATCCTTTCAGCGGTGCTTTGTAGATCTCTGTCATCGTTGCCGCATCGATCACGCTGATCGAATAGGTTCCGCTGAAGTTACTTCCGCTTGTCACACCGATATAGATTCTTCCGTTGTATACAACCGGTGTGCTGGTGCTCATGTTTCCAGGCTGTACGGATTTCAGCGTATCCTTATCAAAGGTTCCGTCGGATTTCAATTTTAGACTGTAGAGGTAGCCGCCTTTTGTTGTGAAATACAGTCTGTCTGTTTCTTTGTCATAAGCAATCGTAGAACGCTGGTCACCGATTACATCGACGCTGTCCATAACTTCTCCGGTCTTCTTGTTCAGAGATAATACATGTCCGGTTCCGTCTGAACCGCTTGTGCCGTCATCCGTACCAAATACAACATAGTCACCGCGTACCACAGAACCTGCCCAGTAGAAACCGCCAAGGCTTGTGTACTGCCATGCTGCTTCTTTTGCTTCCTGTGCGTTCGTCGGATCTTCATCCGTAACCGGGATGCACACATAGTTTGCATCTTTTGTCTCTGCATTCCAGAATCCGGTATAAATATAACCGTCACTGTAAGTGATCGGGCTTAAGGACTGGCCTTTCAGCGTATCCTGGTAAACCCACAGAGATTCCAGTGTCTCTGCATTGAACGCCTGTACACGTCCGTCTGCCAGCGGTGCAAAGATCATGCCGTCTGCATAGGTTGGCGGTGTGTATCCAAAGTTTGTCGCTGCTACCATATCGCCTGTCTGCAGGATATCACCTGTATTCAGATCCAGTTTGTAAATATGGTTTGCACTCATGACGATCAGGGAATTATCCACGATGATCTGCACACTCGGTGCTGCACCCCAGCCGCTTCCCAGTTTCTTAAACCATTTTTCGTAGGTTGTCGCCTCGCTCGTTGGTGTTTTTGCAGAGGTAATACCCATGTTGTCATCACTGTTACGGAAGTTTTTCCATGCTGCGGATACATCTTTTCTGGTGCTCTCCGGTGCTTTTTCCATTGTGATGGTTTTCTCGGTGTTTTCTGTAATAGAAATCGTATCTTTCTTTGTAACATATCCGGCTTTTACGGCAACATAGCTGTAAGTTTCTTCTGCCTTCAGTGTGTATACACCGTTCTCTGCTTTCAGCTTTTTGCTGTCAGCATCTTTCAGTGTGATCACTGTATCTGCCGGATCTGCTTTCAGTGTCAGTTTTACGGATTTTTTTCTCAGAACATGAATCTTGTATTCTCTTGCCTGAGACGGTGCATCTTCCATTGCT
>OBAG01001333.1_pt1 | contig 15458 bp, 3 predicted proteins | sample 1517701 | NCBI WGS metagenome assembly OBAG01 (sample SAMN04571702, study PRJEB22368) | human gut metagenome | biome: human gut; material: stool | host: Homo sapiens | place: Luxembourg | collected 2012-09-07 | reverse complement strand
AAGATAGGTGAACGCACTGTATTCCTTGGCACTGCCGAAATTCTTGTACGCTCTGAGTCTGAACTTGAAGGTTGCGCTTGCCTTAAGACCCGTTACATTGAAGCTTGTATTTTCATTGCTTGTGAACGTCTTTATCGTTTCCCACTTCGAGCCATCATACTTCTGAAGCTCATAGCCCGATGCACCGGTATTCTTATCCCACTGTAAGTTTACACTCACGTCGGTCTTACTGCCACACTTCATTCCCGTTGTGGTATACGGTCTTGTGTTAACATCAAGATAGGTGAACGCACTGTATTCCTTGGCACTGCCGAAATTCTTGTACGCCACGAGTCTGAACTTGAAGGTTGCGCTTGCCTTAAGACCGGTTACATTGAAGCTCGTATTTTCATTGCTTGTGAACGTCTTTATCGTTTCCCACTTCGAGCCGTCATACTTCTGAAGCTCATAGCCCGATGCACTGGTATTCTTATCCCACTGTAAGTTTACACTCACGTCGGTCTTACTGCCACACTTCATTCCCGTTGTAGTATACGGTCTTGTGTTGACATCAAGATAGGTGAACGCACTGTATTCCTTGGCACTGCCGTAATTCTTGTACGCTACGAGTCTGAACTTGAATATTGTGCTTGCTTTAAGACCCGTTACATCGAAGCTCGTATTTTCATTGCTAGTGAACGTCTTTATCGCCACCCACTTCGAGCCGTCATACTTCTGAAGCTCATAGCCCGATGCACTGGTATTCTTATCCCACTGTAAGGTTACACTCACGTCGGTCTTACTGCTGCACTTCATTCCCGTTGTGGCGTACGGTCTTGTGTTGGCATTAAGATAGGTGAACGCACTGTATTCCTTGGCACTGCCGTAATTCTTGTACGCTACTAGTCTGAACTTGAATATTGTGCTTGCCTTAAGACCCGTTACATTGAAGCTCGTATTTTCATTGCTTGTGAACGTCTTTATCGCCACCCACTTCGAGCCGTCATACTTCTGAAGCTCATAGCCCGATGCACTGGTATTCTTATCCCACTGTAAGGTTACACTCACGTCGGTCTTACTGCCACACTTCATTCCCGTTGTGGTATACGGTCTTGTGTTAACGTTAAGAGTGGCATATTCACTTGATAAGCCTTCTATGTAGTTTTTTAATCTGAACGAATACGCAGTGCCTGCCTTGAGCCCACTTACCTTGTGACTTGTATCCGAGGTGTTTGCGGTTGACTTTATCGGTACCCATTTAGTTCCGTCTTTCTTTTCAAGCACATAGCCTTCCGCTATGGTATTTTTGTTCCATTTCAGCGAAATTTCAGACGAAGTAACAGATGATGCCGTAAATCCTGTCGGCTTATCCAGCTTATCGACTACCACAAATCTCTTGTATCCGAGAATATAGTAGTATTTGTATTTTGAATTGTAACTGTAATCCTGTTTGACCTGATATCCGTTCAGATAGAATTTTGCTTTTTTGAGATTATACTCATAGCAGTCGGCATTGATGTATATATAGCACCAGTACGTCTTGCCCTTCTCAAATACAGTCGGTGTTTTCCACTCTTCATCGTCATACCAGTCAATACTTATAAGGCTCATATGCTCAGGAAGATTATGTGAGATTAAACTCTTTGCCGGAGTTCCTCCTGCCTTAGGAGGCGTTATCTGTACATATATATCCTTATCATACTCTTCAAACGGCACCCTCAGACTGTTAATCACTACCTTTCCGTCATTGGAAACCGTGAACAGTTCCTTGTCTTCTGATGTCAGCCAGGATCCTTCTCTGTAAGTATCAAGCCTGCATCGGAATATATAACCGGGAGAAAGCGCATATCCCGACTTAGGTGTTACCTTGAATTCAACTACATAACAGTTATCTACTATAAGTTCGTCATCGCCGTAAACCTCTTCGTTATATTCCCATGTGTTTAAAAGCGGCGTAACAAGAGTTACCGAATATTTATCAGGTTCCGACGAAGTAAGTTGCAGATCGTTTACCTTTCTGTAAGGCAGGAAGTTGCTGATTTCGACCCCGACCGTCCTGATTCCTTCATCGCAAACAAGAACACTCTTAAATGCAATCTCGTTAAGGCCGATGTAAATATGGTCTGCCGCTTGCCATTCATTTGCGGGATCCTCAAACCTGCGCATCTTTACTGTGTTGGTTGTATACGCTGCAACGTATCCGCTGTTCAGCTTTACTTTTATAAATATGTTGTATTTGAAGCCTTTGCACAGCTGAAAATCGTTTACTATATTGTTTCCGTAAACATCACGGATATTGTTTATCGTCAGACTGTATTTTTCGGGTTCACCCGACGCAACGCTGACGTCGCTTAACTTCGATCCACCGTGAAAACCTGACACGACCGCCTTGATTCCCGTTACGGCTTCAAAGTCATAATCAATTATTATTATCTCGTTGATTCTCAGCACATTGCCGTAATTTATAACAGCCTTATACAGCATTGTGCATTTTTCCGTAACCTCCGGCGGCGTATACGACAGATCGTTTATAGCTTCGGGAATTCCTGTGAACGAGCCGAAATTCTTGGATACATACCAATCTACCGTTTTTATCGGATCGCCCGTGTTGTACGGATTGGGAGCCTGAGTGAGCAGGTCAATCCTACCTACGCTGTTGCTGTTGACGGTAAAACGTGTGCGCTTGTTATTGCTCAGCACATAATTATTTCTGTCGGTCTTCAGCCTGCAGATTTCGTCTGCACCTCTTGCGGCCATAGCCTTCTTTTCGTCAATGCCGGCCTGCGGTGCGGTAAGCAGAGTCGTGTACTCTACCTTTTCTGCAGAATTTGTGATCGTACCTGCTTTAGAAGTAAGTACCGCCTTCTCGCCAGGATAATATACCTCTATATCATTTGGGCTAAGCGGCATGGTTCCGCCCAGGAGCGTTATGTTGTAATACTTGTTCTGTAACGCCTCGTCACTTATAACACGGACAAAATACGGATCGGAAATTATCGTTCCCGTTTTATCGGTCACTCTGCCCTTGCTCTTGTTTGTGATGGTTCCGCCCGTCATAACCAGCGATGCGTAATAAGCACAACCGTCTATCGAGGAGAGCGCTATACTGGAGGTGGTTACTATAGTACCTCCGTTTATCAGAGCAGTAGAATTAAGCGTTCCGTGGCCTCCGCCGGCAAAACCGTTATCCAGCTTTATCGGAGTACCGATCTGTGCGTCAAAATAACCATCGTTGATTACAAGATCCGATGCACTCAGCTTGATCATTTCACAATACATCGCATTGGTACCCGTGTAGCAGAATGTACCTCCGTTTATAATGATCGTACTTCTGTTCTCAGCCAAAAGCAGATTCTGGGCTACATCCTTGGCATAGAAATACATCTTACCCGTTCCCACCGAGTCCTCGATGGTCAGCTTACTGTATTGGACGCTTAACAGGTGATCCTGCGAGTCAATACTGTTACCTGTCTTTTTAAGTGTATAACCGGCAAGGTCCAGCGTCTTGTCACTTTCTATAGGCGGACACAATCTCGTCAGATAGTTAGGTTTATATTCCTCAGGGTCGCAGTCAATATCTGCGCCAAGCCTTATCTTAGACTCCTCACTGCCGTTGTATGCCAATCTCAGCTGCCGGTAACTACGGACGATAAGGTATCCGTCACTTGCATACTCTGTGCTTTCACCGTCGGTGCCTGCGGCACTGATAGGTATGATTGTCAGCGGCAGTGCGGTTATCATAATAGCAAGTGCCGCAAACAAAGCTGTAATGCGTTTAAATTTTATTTTCATAATCCTTTACCTCCTCATTATAATTTTCAAAGTTCATATAAGCCCACTGCTCTTTATTATATTTTACACCGCATTCAGCAAAATGACATTACCCAGATGGGTAAATTATGCAATTCATCTTGAACCCTCATTGCATTTTTTACGATTGCGAAGCTCATCTTCGGTAATTGTGCGGTTTTACGCCCGAAAACATCACCACAGATTTTCGCATATCTCTTGCAGATAGAATACCGGCTAAGGTGGTTTGACATAAGATTTGACAGGCAATAAACAGAAAAACGGACATCGGTAAAATGCCGATGCCCGTTTTTATATTCAGTTTAACCGCTTACCTCTTCGTCTTAACCGTAAGCACCTTGCTCCACGAGCCATACTGCTTTGATGAACCGTAAGTCTTATACGCTCTTATTCTGAACTTATAGCTTGTGTTAGCCTTCAGGCTCTTTACCGTATAGCTTGTAGAAGTAGCCTTTGTACCCGTGTAAACAGTCACCCACTTACCGCCCTTGTACTGCTGTAACTGGTAACCGCTTGCGGTCGTACCCTTGTTCCAGCCGAGCGTTATTGAATTCTTGGCTGTGGATTTAGCCTTGAATCCGCCAACTCCGTAAGGATTGGTGTTTACCTTTACCTCACTGCTCCATGAACCATACTGCTTAGTGTTTCCGTAGGTCTTGTACGCTCTTATTCTGAATCTGTAGCCGGCTGTGCCTGCCTTGAGCTTTTTAACAGTATAGCTTGTGTTGGTAGCCTTTGTTCCGGTATAGATAGTTACCCACTTACCGTTCTTGTACTGCTGTAACTGATAACCGCTTGCTGTCGTGCCCTTGTTCCACTTTAATGTCACTGAGGTGCTTGTCTTTGACGAACACTTGAATCCGCTTACTCCGTAAGGGTTGGTGTTAACCTTGACTTCACTGCTCCATGAGCCATACTGCTTAGTGTTTCCGTAAGTCTTGTAAGCTCTTATTCTGAATCTGTAGCCTGCCGTACCTGCCTTGAGCTTTTTAACAGTATAGCTTGTATTGGTAGCCTTAGTGCCGGTGTAGATAGTTACCCACTTGCCACCCTTGTACTGCTGTAACTGATAACCGCTTGCTGTCGTACCCTTGTTCCACTTTAATGTAACGGAGGTACTCGACTTTGACGAGCACTTGAATCCGCCTACGCCGTAGGGGTTGGTATTTACCTTTACGGTAGCTGAATAACCGCTGTAAGCTTTATTCTTGCCCTCAGTCCTGTATGCTCTTATCCTGAACTGATAACCGGCTGTTCCGGCTTTTAATCCCTTGATGGTATATGAGGTCGTTGCATTGCTCGTTATCTTTGCAACATTAGTCCACTTGCCACTCTTGTACTGCTCTATCTCGTAACCGCTTGCGGCACTGTTCTTGTTCCACTGTAATGTCACGTTCGTGCTGGTTAATGACTTAACCTTGAAGCCGGTAACATTGGCAGGTTTTTCAGTTGTAATAAGCTCATACGCAAAACCGTTGTCCTTTGCGTACTGTTCGCCGGCTGTACCGCTGTAGCATTCAATTTTGAAATTCGAAATCTTTGAAGTTTCAAAGTGATCTCCTTGATAATACCCAAATGCGTAATCCCCGATATTTTTTACGCTTAATGGAATTGATACGCTTGCAAGTAATTTACAATTGTAAATTGCAAACCTTTCTATGTTAACAACGCTATTTGGGATTATTATTGATTCTATCACACTAACATTTTCGAAAGCACCGTTATTAATAGTAACCACACTGTCAGGTATATTGTAGGTTGTTTCTTTCTTTCCGGCTGGATATAAAATCAATTCAGTTTCATTTTTATTGAGTAAAACACCTGAATCGCTTTTATATGCTTTATTCATCTCATCAACGTTTATTTCATTCAGCGCAACGCATTTCTCAAAAGCATTTAATTGTATGTCTATAACGCTATCTGGTATAGATACACTTGTAAGACTTGCACAACCATAAAAAATCCAATCACCTATTTGAGTTACTCCTTTTGGAACTATTACACTTTCAATAGAATCACAACCATAAAATGCACAATCTCCAATAGCAGTCATACTTTCAGGCATATTTACTTGTTTTAACTCCCAACAATCAAGAAATGCATACACACCAATAAATTCCACGCTATCAGGAATTGTTATACTTTCCAGTGAGGTTCTCCTCTCAAATGCGTGATCAGCTATACCGACTGTGCCATTTTTAATTGTGACATTTTTAACATCACTATCCCAATCTATAACCCATTTGCCTACATATTTTTCAGTTGTTGTTTGATTTTTCAGTAACGCAGTATTTAAAAAAGCTTGCTCCCCTATACTCGTCACACTATCGGGTATTGTTACACTGGCGAGTGATTCGCAACCGCTAAATGTACTCACACCAATATTTGTAATGCCGTATGGTAAAACTACATTTGTTAATGAAATGCAATTATAAAAAGCTTCTCCACCCACATATTTTACACTATTCGGAATACTGATGTTTTTTAATTGCCCGCAGTACGAAAATGCTCCGCATGATATGCCTACTGTTCCATCCTTTACAGCGACATCGGTAACACTATTATCGCTATCGACAAGCCATTTATCGATATATTTTACTTCTTCGGTCTGATTATTGCATATAGCAGTTCCACTAAATGCTCCGTCGCCAACATATGTAACCCCATCCGGTATATTAACGTCACTAAGAGATTTGCAACCGGAAAATGTAAAACTATTAAGAATAGTAACACTATCTGGTATTGTGATGCTTGTTAAGCTAGTACAATCGCTGAAAGCTGTTCCGCCTATACTCGTCACACCGTCTGGTATTGTTATGCTTTTAAGCGAAGTGCATTCATAAAAAGCACTGTGTCCTATGCACTTAACGCCATCAGGTATTGTTACACTTGTAAGACTTGTGCAATCTTCGAAAGCCCCATTGCCTATACTCGTCACACTCTTCCCATCAATTGTATCAGGGATAACCACCGTTTCCGCACTACCGTTATACCCTGTAATCTTCACCGTACCATCATCAAGCACGCTATACTCATAATCCCCAAAAGTCTCTGCCCCTGCGCACACCGCACAGATTACAACCATCGCCGTAAAGGTCACAAGACCCAGCAACCACTTTTTCAGTTTCATAAACACATACCTCTTTCCTTTTAAAACATAAAAAGGCACAGCCCACCCGTGCAGACTATGCCTTTATTGCCATATTGAATTTTACGCAGAGATATTGTGCAGTACTTACAGAGGTGCTATTATAGAGCCCCCCCCGTTTACATAAATTGTAATTTATCATCTTGCACATATCTCTCACCATTTCATAATATCAACTGAATATTTAATTTCAGTTTATTTTTTCTTTAGTATATCACTATTGTTAATTGCTGTCAAGTATCAATCCGGTAATTGCCACAGTACGCATAAATATTCAAGCGGTCACAGCTTGCCACCGTGACCGCTTTTTCCGCATTATCCTTCGAAAATTGCCATCACCCTTGCCTCCCTTGTCAAAGGGAGGTGGATTGACGGCATGGCACAAACCGTTGCTTTATTCCGTTTTGCTTGCGATACCCCCGCCTTTTTTATTCACCGAACTTTTCTGCCGTCAAGACGGAGGGATTGCACTCCGTCAGCAGAATTATTTTAATAGGCGGAATTTACAGTGGCTTTCAGCCACAGGCAAAATCTGAATCGGCACATTGCCGCAAAAAACGGTCACAGCATATCACCGTGACCGCTTTATATTGACTATTGCTTTGTTTGACCCCGCCGTTCAACTAATCTTAGCTGTACCGCAACAGCATTAAAGGCGGAACTTGGAGCGGCTCACAGCCGCTTAGCCGTTGCCGACTTCCACAACGTAAATATCAACGTATTGCAGGCCCCATGCGCAAGCATCGTCATAATGCTCCTCTGTGCTGCCCATATATACGTCTACAGGGATCGTACCTGCCATCATTCCGTCGCCTGTATCGGCGGCAATGGCATAGCCGTAGCAGATATTATCATACTGTCCGACAATATACAGCTTAGAGCCGTAAGGGATCACATTGGGATTTACAGCAACCGTGCCTATCTCAGCAAGTCTGCCGCTTGCCGTGTATGAGCCTGCGGGAGCTGTATATGCTGTAGCCTTGCCTGATACCACATACTCATAATCAACAGGTCTGCCGTTCTTGAGCACAATAGAAGTATCATCTATCTGGCAGTATGGAGTGGTAACTGCCGCACCCTCGGCTATAACCTCGTCAACCTTCTTGACCACTACCTTGGTTGTCTTTTTGACATCGGTCTTTACGCCGTCAATGTAAGTAGTAGTTGTCGTTGTTCTTATCTTGCCGTTGACGCCCTTTGTACGAACCTCGCTCTGACCTATCGCCAGAATGTTAGTCGTAACGGTTGATGTCTGATAAGGGATTGTCTTATCCTGCGTTTCAGTCTTTATCTCGACTCTTGAAACCTTTATCTCGGTAGGTTCGGTTATCTTGGATTCAAGCTCCTCGCTTACCATATCGTTCTTGCCGAGTGTTATCTTTGCTCTTTTCAGAAGCTCAGATACCGTGTTGCCAAGGCACTTTACTGTTGTTGTCTTGCCATCGGCAGCAATCTTTACATCGTAAGCTCTTGTAATCGTGATCTTCTGTCCTTCTTTAAGAACAGCCGTCTTTGCAGGTGATACCTTGTCATACTTGCCAAGCTCTACGCCTGCCTGTTCTAAAAGTTCAGCCACCGTTGCATCCACACTGTGCACTGTCGCCGTCTTCTTTCCGTCCTCAAGTATATCAGCGTCAAACGCTCTCTCGATAGTGAGAGTAGCAGTTGCCACGTCTTCCTCGAAGCCGGTAAACTCGATCCTGTCATAAGCGTCCAGAGTGATATGGTTCTCTCTGAGTATCTCGTAAGGATCGTCACTTACCGTATAAACAATACGCTTTTCATTCTCATCTATTATCTGTACGTCGTTTCTGAAGTAGAGCAAACCTGTCATCAGGAATGCTCCGAATATACTGCCGAATATAAGCAGTATCTTGAGTGCTGCGTTCTTTGATATGCGTATTGTCAGTCCGGTGTTTCTGAATCTGGGAAACATATGTCCGCCTTTCGTCATCATATCTGTAGGTTTAAGCAGCGCCTTAAGGCGTCACGGCATTAAAATCACGGCTAGTTCCGTCTGTCACAATTCGCCGCGTACGATCATCCCCTGTCCGGAGAGAACCGCTGCTACGTTTATTATGGGGCTTTTTTTCAAGCTCTAAACAATTATAATTTCCGTTTTGCAAAATGTCAAATAGCTTGAGGCAGTCATTTTTGTTGAAAATGCACAACAAAATATTGTTACCGTTTTGTAACCTTTTTGTTACCGTTTTGTAATCAGTAAATTATTGGATATTGCTGACTGAATTTGTAATTTATTTTGTTAATCTGCCCAAAATTGAAGTTTAGATTTTTGTTGTGCTTTTATATAAAAATTCGAGCCGTAATACAGCTGTTTTTATGCAAATGTGATGTGAAATGGCAATTTAATTACACCCGGTCATGCGTATAATATATGAAAAAGTGCCGTGAAATATAGCAAAAATGCCGTTTTATGCGTGTCCGGAGAGTGACGGTACTGTGTTTGTAATCGTATACTTACACGACAATTACAGGTTGATTTTATGTCAGATACGCGTCTTATATATATTATAATAGTATAATGGATTTTGTGGTACGACCGCCGGTTATTTTTGCGGCGTTTTTGGTATGTACAACGGTATAAAAAATCCAGCCTCCGGTTTGAGGCTGGATTCTGATTATACTATATACAATATAGAGGGCAGTTTTCGTGCGTTAGTTTTTGCTATATTTATATTTGAGATACATATATTATACCGACCGTCATATCAGTTCTCTTTCCAATTCAATATTTCCTTGGAAAGTTGTTTATCAAGATCAATGCGCATTGCTTTACATTCATCCGGGAATTTCTTTGCCGCTGAAAAGCACATATTTACAAGTATATCAGCACCGACGGGCAGAGCTTTTTTCAGTACGCTTTCTGGGAACACAAAATGTGTGCCGTGTTCATAGAGATACAACGAATATTTGCAGGAATGCGGGTGGGATTTCAGGCGATTGTCCATTCTGCGTATGTATTTTGCGGTATCCCAGAGAGAATCGTCTTCCGCACCGACAAGAACGAGCTTGCCGCCGATATTCTCTACAGGTATAAAATGCTCCTCTTTAAGCAGTCCTGCGGCTTCGGAATCATCGAACACATCCTTTGAATATGTGGAATCGCCGTGTTCCTTAGACGCTTTGGCTATCTTCTGCCAGTACTCAGGGTGCTTATAGACAAAAGGCATAAAGGGTACGGGTTTGCCGCCTATCGACACGATAGATTCGTTTTCGACAGGCCATTCCTTACAGTCGTCACGTTTACCCTGTGCGAAGCCCTGCCATACAAAGTCGCTCGGAGTCAGGGCTATGGTAAGCGTGAGGTCATGATAATATGAGGCGGCGACAAGTGCGACCGTTGCTGTTGTGGAGGCACCGACAATGCCGATTTTCTTGTTGCCGTGGGATTTGAGCCATTCTATAGCCGAGCCGATACGCTCGATTGGATAGTTGTGGTGGCTGTAGTTCTTCTTTCCGGGCGACATTGACATTACGTTAATTCCGTAGGTATGAAGCCATTTCACACAGGTTTTGCCCATATAGTCTTCGGGGTCGTCACCGAGCATTGCTATCATTGCGGTATCGGACGGGGTTTTACTTTCCCAGTATGCGCCGTAAAAGCCGTCGGCTTCGGGTTCAAAATGCAGATGTTTCATAGGTTGCTCCGTTTCACTTTGGTTAGTTTTATCTAACTAAAGTATATCACTGAAATGGCAGGATGTCAAGAAAGAACGGAATGCAGGCACAAATTTTACATTGTCGGATCTTACACAACATTAAGCCCGGCGGCAAATCGCTTGACAAATAAACAGCACAATGATATAATTTAAACATAGTTAAGTATTAAGATACAATTTATTATCCGTGGGCGATATACATTGATATCAAGACGGTATGCGTATATTGATACCAGGCACAGCTCACGGTGGGCTGTGTCTTTTTATATTTATTAAAAAGAAAGAAGGAAAAGCAATGAAGCTTAAAAGAATAACTGCTGCATTACTTGCGGCGGTTATGGCGGCAAGTTCGGTTACAGTAAATGTGTTTGCTGACAGCAGTTCGGAAGAAGTTGCAGTTTATACCGAAAATGATACCAATTCGGATGACGATGAAGATATTGATATACCTATACCGCCTGATGATGAAGATACAGACGAGCCGGAGGAACCCAATGAACCACCTGAACCTCCGGTTGCCCCAGATGAACCGGAAGATCCTGATACCCCTGTTGAGCCATTTAGCTACAGTGTGCTTGATGACGGTACGGTTCAGATCACCGCTTATAACGGCAGTGCGGAAACGGTAGTTATCCCTGGTACAATTGACGGGAAAAGTGTGACGAGTATAGGCTATGAAGCTTTCTACGATTGTTCAAGCCTTACAAGTATAACGATACCGGGCAGCGTGACGGAGATAGGTTCGGCGGCTTTCAGTGGTTGCACAAGCCTTACGAGTATAACGATACCGGACAGTGTGACGAGAATAGACAATGGTGCTTTCAGCGTTTGCACAAGCCTTACAAGCGTAACGATACCGGACAGTGTGACGAGTATAGGTGAGAGTGCTTTCAACGGTTGCACAAGCCTTACAAGTATAACGATACCGGACAGTGTGACGAGTATAGGCGATTGGGCTTTCAGCGGTTGCAAGAGCCTTACAGCAATAGATGTTGAAGTTGGGAACAACAATTATACATCTGTTGATGGGGTTTTATTTAACAAGGATAAAACAGAGTTGATATGCTATCCTGCCGGAAAAACAGATAAGAGTTATAATATACCGGACAGTGTGACAAGTATAGGCAATTGGGCTTTCGATGGTTGCACAAGCCTTACAAGCGTAACGATACCGGACGGTGTGACGAGTATAGGCGATAGTGCTTTCAGCGGTTGCACAAGCCTTACAAGCATAACGATACCGGACAGTGTGACGAGTATATACGATAGCGCTTTCAGCGGTTGCACAAGCCTTACAAGCATAACGATACCGGACAGTGTGACGAGTATAGGCGATTATGCTTTCAGCGGTTGCAAGAGCCTTACAGCAATAGATGTTGAAGTTGGGAACAACAATTATACATCTTTGAATGGGGTTTTATTTAACAAGGGTAAAACTGAGTTGATATGTTATCCTGCCGGAAAAACAGATAAGAGTTATAATATACCGAACAGTGTGACGAGTATAGGCTATCGGGCTTTCAGCGGTTGTACAAGCCTTACAAGTATAACGATACCGAACAGTATGAAGAGTATAGGCTATGATGCTTTCTGCGGTTGTTCAAGCCTTACAAGTATAACGATACCGAACGGTGTGACGGAGATAGGTTCGGAGGCTTTCGGAGACTGCACAAGCCTTACGAGTATAACGATACCGGGCAGCGTGACGGAGATAGGTTCGGAGGCTTTCAACGGTTGCTCAAGCCTTACAAGCGTAACGATACCGGACAGTGTGACGAGTATAGGTGACAGTGCTTTCTGCAATTGTTCAATGCTTATGAATGTTGAAATACCTGCAAGCGTTGTAGAAATAGGCGATAGAGCATTCGGTTATTTAAATGACGAAAGCACATTGGAAACAATAGCTAACGATTTATTTGCAATATACTGTGAAGATAACAGTGCGGCGGCAAGATATGCGGAGGAAAATGACATACCGCATAAAGTTCCGTGCGTTGGTCCGCATACATATTCAAACGAATGGACAGTAGACAAAGAAGCTACGGTCGATTATTTCGGAGTAAAATCACATCACTGCACCAAATGTGGATTTGCGACCGATATTACGATGATACCGCAAAAATATGAGTTAATTTATGAAACCGATGAAGAGGGTAATTTATATGTCAGCGGTTACAGAGGTAAACCTGTCGATGTTGTTATACCGGCTGAAGTTGACGAAAAGAGCGTTACCGGTATAGGCAAATATGCTTACAATGGTTGTAAAAGCCTTACAAGCATAACGATACCGGACAGTGTGACGAGTATAGGCGATTATGCTTTCAGCGGTTGTACAAGCCTTACAGGAATAGATGTAGAAGTTGGGAACAACAATTATACATCAGTAAACGGCGTTTTATTTAACAAGGATAAAACTGAGTTAATATGCTATCCTGCCGGAAAAACAGATAAGAGTTATACTATACCGAACAGCGTGACGAGAATAGACAATGGTGCTTTCAGAAGTTGCACAAGCCTTAAAAGTATAACGATACCTAACAGTGTGACAAGTATAGGTGATAGTGCTTTCTATTGGTGTACAAGCCTTACAAGCATAATGATACCGGACAGTGTGACGAGTATAGGCTATGATGCTTTCTGCGGTTGTTCAAGCCTTACAAGTATAACGATACCGGACAGTGTGACGAGTATAGGTGATAGTGCTTTCTATTGGTGTACAAGCCTTACAAGCATAACGATACCGAACGGTGTGACGAGTATAGGCTATGATGCTTTCTGCGGTTGTTCAAGCCTTACAAGTATAACGATACCGAACGGTGTGACGGAGATAGGTTCGGAGGCTTTCGGAGACTGCACAAGCCTTACAGCAATAGATGTTGAAATTGGGAACAGCAATTATACATCTGTTAATGGGGTTTTATTTAACAAGGATAAAACTGAGTTGATATGCTATCCTGCCGGAAAAACAGATAAGAGTTATAATATACTGGACAGTGTGACAAGAATAGACAATTGTGCTTTCAGCGGTTGCGCAAGTCTTGCAAGTGTAACGATACCGGACAGTGTGACGAGTATAGGCAATTTGGCTTTTAAAGGAACCGCTTTGCTTGATAAGCAAAAAGCTCCTGTTAAATATGCAGATTCATGGGTAGTTGATTGTGACAGTGATGTTAAAACCGTGATGATCAAAAACGGCACTAAGGGCATAGCAAATGGAGCTTTCAGCTATTACGACAGCCTTACAAGCATAACGATACCGAACGGTGTTACAAGTATAGGTTATAGTGCTTTCTATGGTTGCACAAGCCTTGCAAGTATAACGATACCGGAGAGTGTGACGAGTATAGGCGATTATGCTTTCTACGATTGCTCAAGCCTTACAAGCGTAACGATACCGGACAACGTGACGAGTATAAGAGATTATACTTTCAGCGGTTGCACAAGCCTTACAAGTATAACGATACCGGACAGTGTAACGAATATAGGTGATTATGCATTTGGATTTGATGAGAACGATGAAAAAATAGACGGTTTCAAAATTTACTGCTACACCGGCACAGCCGGCGAGAAGTATGCAAAGGATAAAGGTTTTGAGTACGAACTTTTAGATCATACTCAGCATACTTTCGGCGAGTGGAAGACTGCTAAGGCGGCAACCTGCACGGCAGAGGGCACGCAGGCAAGAACCTGCGAGGTGTGCGGCAAGGTCGAAACACAGACGATAAAGGCACTCGGTCACAAGGAGGTTATTGACAAGGCAGTAGCCGCAACCTGCACAAAGACAGGACTTACTGAGGGTAAGCATTGCTCAGTCTGCAACACGGTAATCAAGGCACAGGAGGTCGTACCAGCGACAGGCAAGCACTCATTCGGCGAATGGAAAACCACAAAGCCTGCAACCTGCACGGCTACAGGTACAAAGACAAGAACCTGCTCAGTCTGCGGCAAGGTTGAAACAGCGACCATTGCAAAAACGGCTCACAAGTATGTGAATACGGTAGTAAAGCCCACATACACGGCACAGGGCTACACGCTCCATAAGTGCTCAGTTTGCGGAGCAAGCTACAAGGATAACTACACAGCTAAGCTTACAATTGCCAATATGAGCGGATTCAAGGCTAAATCCAAGTCCTACAACAGCATAACGCTCCAGTGGAACAAGAACACTTCTGCTACAGGTTATGAGTTACAGAAGTGGAACGGTAAGAAGTGGGTTGCACTCACAAAGATAACCAAGAACAGCACAACTACTTACACTGTCAAGAGCTTAAAGGCTAGCGCAACTTACAAGTACAGGATCAGAGCCTATAAGACGATAGGCAAGGCTACGCAGTACAGCGGTTATAAAGAGCTTTCAGTCAACACAAATCCCTCGAATATGAGCGGATTCAAGGCTAAATCCAAGTCCTGCAACAGCATAACACTCCAGTGGAACAAGAACACTTCGGCTACAGGTTATGAGTTACAGAAGTGGAACGGTAAGAAGTGGGTTGCGCTCACAAAGATTACAAAGAACAGCACAACTACTTACACTGTCAAGAGCTTAAAGGCTAGCGCAACTTACAAGTACAGGATCAGAGCCTACAAGACGATAGGCAAGGCTACGCAGTACAGCGGTTATAAGGAGCTTTCAGTCAACACAAATCCCTCGAATATGAGCGGATTCAAGGCTAAGTCAAAGTCCTACAACAGCATAACGCTCCAGTGGAACAAGAACAGTTCGGCTACAGGCTATGAATTACAGAAGTGGAACGGCAAGAAGTGGGTTGCACTTACAAAGATTACAAAGAACAGCACGACTACTTACACTGTCAAGAGCCTTAAAGCAAGCTCGACATACA
>OBAG01001330.1_pt1 | contig 15479 bp, 12 predicted proteins | sample 1517701 | NCBI WGS metagenome assembly OBAG01 (sample SAMN04571702, study PRJEB22368) | human gut metagenome | biome: human gut; material: stool | host: Homo sapiens | place: Luxembourg | collected 2012-09-07 | reverse complement strand
TTGTGGCTGTTTCCGAAGGGGCTACCGGTGCACGATTGTAATATTGATAAATGCCGCTCCTTGCCTCAAAACCACTTGGAAAAGAACTTACATAGTCGACTTGTCCACTTCCTGAAGCAACCCAACTGCCTCCCGCCTGTGTCCATCCATCTAATGATGTACTGTAAGATGTTTGTGTGGATTTATCACGAAACCGATATTCTGTCCTTTTTTCCACTCCTTTCGCACCTTCTGGCGGCTGTTCTGCACTCCACGATGTCATCACAGCTTTTGATTCACTCCCAAAAAACAGTATTGTCATCATAAACAATGCAACTGTTAAAAATAAATATCCCTTTATCTTCATAAAATGTTACCTCCTCCATTTTTTTAACAATTTTGTATACCTCTTTTTCATTACTTGTGGTACAACAATCTTACATTTCTTGGGAAATTTGTTCTTTCCTATTTTGGTAATTGTTCGGCTTTTAATCGTTAATTGCTTTAATTTCTTACATCTTGTAAACACATTTTTACTAATCTGCGTTATTGTAAATTTATAACCATATTTTTTAACCTCTTTTGGTATTGTTACCTTTTTGGTCTTTTTGTTTTTTACACTTATCAAAGTCAACTTGCCCTTCTTTTCCGTCAACTTTGTAATTTTATAGTTGATACCTTTATCGTTAAATATCTTTCCCATTTTAACCGTTGACCTTGCCAATGTATTATTAGCGGTTTTATTCGGAAGTGCTGATGCAATCGTCTCTTTCTGTGGGTTTTTAGTTGCTTTTGCAGTTGGATTCGGTGTTACCGTTGGTATAATTGTTGTTTTCGACGTCACATCTGCTGTTGGGGTGATTTCTGGCACAATTGCCGACGTTTGCGTCGGGGTTGGGGTTGAGGTTGGCTTTAGGATTGGCGTTGGAGTTGGGGTTGACGTTGGGGTTGACGTTGGGGTTGACGTTACTTCCGGTGTTGTTTCTATCCCATCTGAAGACACAGTTCCAGCCAATTCTAATTTCCCAAATGCCGACGATATTGATATATGCATAACCGGACGAACACCAATATCTTCGTTTGCAACACTTAAGCCACTATAAGATCTGTCGCCAAATACATACCCGGGACCATCAACAATTGCAGCTTGTTGGTGATTTGCTCCTGGCGTACGAATCCACCATACTCCATATTGAGACACATTGGATTGGTTTATATAACAGTTCATTGTATATGCTGTGTTTTTTGCCTTTCTGGTAACACTCCTCGAATTATAGTCCACAAATCCATAATTTGTATTAGTTACCTCTTTTATTGATGGAATATAAATTTTGTCTTTTGTTGTATTTCCACCTGATGTTCCATACACCTCATTCTTGTCATTTACTACGGTCGTAACCTTTATCACATTTTGCTCTGCTGTTGAAAAAGCCTTTCGGTAAAAATCACTGTATAACCATGTTCGCAAACTACAAGTTTCCCATGTAATATCAACTTCATTATTATTATATTTTTGACAATCCAAATTTTTATCCGACATAAGGAACACATCATCCCCATCAACCTGCAGCACACGCCACTTAATTGGCTCCTTTGCATCATTTTGGTCTGCTACTCCATCCCCATTCGTATCATTTTGCCAATAGGTTCCAAAGTATACGCAATCCCAGGTCGACACACCATTTATCATCGTTGGATTATGCAAATTTAAGGTTGCCGCCTTTGCGGATTCATTTGTAACATTCACTGTCAAATAAACACTTTGTAACACCAGTGCCATTATCAATAATTTTGCACATATTTTCTTCATAACACTCACTCCTTTAGGGCAATACTAAATTTGTCTAATCTAATACTACATAGTCATCGCTTCCGATCACCTGAAAATCACTTTTCTTTTTTGATTTCTTACTCTTTTTAGAAGGGCTGCTCGAACTTGTTGTATGTCGCTGTGGTCGTACCGTCGGACGAGGTGTTGCCTGAGGTTTCGGCGTCGGTTTCGGTCCTCGGCTTACAACAAGATGAACGGTTGTTTTTTTCTTGACTTTTGTTCCTGCCTTTTTACTCTGCGAAATTACTTTTCCACTTGAGTAGGAACTGCTGTATTTTGTTTTTGTCTTATACTTTAACCCACTTTTTTTCAATTTTGCTTTCGCCGCAGATAAACTTTTTCCTTTCACATTTGGTATAGTCATTAACTGCTGACCTTTGCTAACGACAAATGTTACTTCTATAAATTCATCTGTGTTTACCATACTTCCCGCTTCTGGTGCTTGGCTGACAATAACTCCAGCCGGAACACTATCACTATAAACTTCTGATGTTTTGATATTTACATTCTTCGACAAATTACATACTTGCTGTGTTGCAGTATCCACTTTTTGATTCACGCAATTTGGCAGAGGCTTTTTTTTAATTTCCGGTGTTGCCGTAATCTCAGCCGTTGGAGAAGGAGAAGCTGTCGGTGTCTTAATTGCTTTCTCTTGTGAGACAACATCTGTTGATTTCTCTGCTCTGTTACCGGATCGTACCGCCGCAAAAACTCCAATACCCCCCAGAACAAAAACGCAAATAACCGCAATCACTGCCATTACCTTTTTCTTGCTATTAAACTTTAATGTTGTATTTCTCCCCCCGATTACTTTCCCCATTTTCTCCGCATCATCCATTAAAACAGTTTTATTGTTATCTTCCATTAATACTGTACTGTTTTCATCTAAAACTGTTTCACCTACAGAACTTACATCTCCCGTAGACACCCTATCTTTTTTAGGAATGACACGTTTTTCTTCTTCTCCATAAATATCATAAATTAAATCGCTCATCGATTGATAACGGTCTTTTGCAAAAACACAAAGTCCCTTATCAATTGCAGATGCAATTTTCTTATCAAGTTTAACATCATCATATGTTTTTAACGATTTATATTCATCGTTCGCAAGACGCTCCATTGCCTCCGGTGGAATCTTTCCTGTCAACATATAATACATAGTAGCACACAAGGCGTAAATATCTGTCCATGCCCCCTGATGACCTTTTGAACGATATTGTTCTTCAGGAGAAAAACCACGTTTCAACATAATCGTAAGACTCTTCTCGTCATCTTCCTGGGCCACACGGGCAGAACCAAAATCAATTAATTTAACCTGTCCATCCCGACGAATCATAATGTTATCCGGACTGACATCGCGATGAATTAATCCGGTCCGGTGCATCTGCTCCAATGCCTTCATAATTGGTTTCATCACTTTTAATACATCTTCCGGTGACATCTTTCCATTTTGTTCCAAGTATTTTTTTAGCGTGTCACCATCTACATATTCCATAATAATATATGCCGTCTTATTCTCATTAAAAAAATCACGTATCGAAACAATACCTTCGTAAGCTTCGAGTTTAGACATACTTCTTGCCTCTTTAACGCTACGACGCATGCCGTCTTCAAAACTTTTTTCCTCAGCTCCATCAAATACATAAATTGTATTATTTCCCGTTGTTGTATCTCGGCTTGCTATTTTCGGTGGAAAAAATTCTTTAATTGCAATCGGCAATTCCAGTTTTTCGTCCCATCCAATATATGTGATACCAAACCCACCTTCACCAATTACTTTTCCAATAATATATTTCCCTGCAAGCTTTGTTCCAAGACGCAGACATCTCGGATTCACCCGGTAATTATTCGGGTCAAATCCACAATGAGGACACATTACATCATCTGCGTTAATTTCCTGCATACAGCCCAGACATATTTTCTTTTCCATCTCACTCATTTTTCTGCCTCCTGTTAATCTAGGAAAACGGCAATTGCCGTATAATTATCCATGTTATTGTTTTTGCCGTTTTTTTGTACTATCTTTTGCATTTTAGCAAGCCATATTTCCGGTGTTTTCGCTCGTTTCAATGTCTTTTCCATATGTTTTTCATCAATATATTCCCAAAAGCCATCGGAACAAAGCAAAAATTGATGCCTGTTTTCATTTTTTTCAATTGTCTGCACTGAATTCAATATTCCTGTTTGATCGTGCATGCCAACCGCTCGTAACAAACGATTTCTATCCGGATGATGGCGAATTTCTGACTCGTCAATTTCTCCTGTTGCTGCAAGGACTTGACAAACACTGTGGTCTTTTGTTCTCTCAACTATTTTTCCATCTGAAAAATGATATAATCTGGAGTCACCAACATGCCCCCAGCTAACTTGATTATCATCTACAAGCAAAACAACTAATGTCGTCATCATATCTTCGGTTATATCTTCCTGTCTTTTTACTTCCATCAAATCCCGTTGACATTCACTCACCATATCCGTAATAAATTTTTCAAGACATTTTTTTCTCTTTTGGTCATATTTCTTTTTGACTTCCTCCACTACAAATTTTGATGCTACATCTCCTTTTCCCTGTCCTCCTAATCCATCAGCCAAAGCAAAGCAACCTTCGTTTTCTGTAGCAACAGCATAAGTACTATCTTCATTATATGACCTATCACCCTTATCACTAAACACAGCGTATGTAAGCATAATGTCCACTCCTTTTTACATATAAAAGACAATCAAATTCCATTGTTCGTTTTCTTTTACAAAACAACTCTTTTTTGGGGAAAAATCTTTCGCATCATCAAAACGGCATTCAACTATTTGGCTCTGTTTTTTATTAATAAATCCCCACTTACCATTTTCCATAATAGCGGCGTTACCATTCGAAAATGAGCGCGCATTTTCATACTTTGGTTCAATTACAACTTTTCCGTTTATATCGACAAATCCCCATTTGCCATTTTTCTTAATGGCAGCATATCCTTCTGCGTTAAAGGGTTTCGCATCTTCATAAGAATCCTGTCCAATCTTTTTTCCATTCGTATCAATCATGATAACCATTCCATTTTGTTTGACAAATGCCCTCTTTTGCCGGACAGAAAATCCTATCTCATCCAAGATTACATCATCATACTCACTTTCTCCTACACGATTTCCCTTCTCATTAATCAAAAACCATTTTCCATTATTTTTTACAAATGTAACACCATTAAAAAATACACTTGCGTCCTCATAATTTCCTTTAAAAGCCTCTGAAAAATCATCTTTTACAAAAATAAATTTCCCATTTACTTTGATTGCCATAAGTCCTTCCGACAGAGCACGGCACTCCTCAACGCTCTGTTTTTTCGTGTTTACAAATTTTCGATTTCCTTCATCATCTATAATATAGCAATCCTCGTCATCTCGAACGACCGCTGTGCCATCCCCTGAAAAGCCTGTTGCTTCCAAATAACGGCTATCAATCACGTTATTTCCTTTTTCTGTTACGTAGCTCCATTTTCCTGAATCTCCCATCACTGCACAGAATCCATTTCGATATTTCTTTACATCCTGATAGGAAACAAATCCCATTTCATATTCTTTTTCCAGTTTTCCACGTACTTTCTCAATTATTTTAGAGGAAATTCCCCTTTTATCAATTTGCTCAAAAGAATCCACACAATTCTCAAACATTTGCTGTGAATAATAATAGTCAATCAAAACGTCATATAACTCTGAACTATCTGGATATTCTTCGAGTTTCGATTCTGTATAACCAAGAAATTCTTGGTCCTCGCCTGTGTTTTTATAAAACTTCGCTATTTCTACACTCAATTCATAGGATGGAGAAATATTATAAGCCTCAAAATATTTCTCCTCCGCATCTTTATTGATTTTTAATTTAGCAAATTTTCTTGCTGAATTTAACGCCGTTTGATAACTTTTTGATGTGTCTCTTACAGTGGTAATAAGCATATACCATGCCACACCAACCATGAATAAAATACCTAACGCAATAACCCATCGATTACTTTTTCTCATAGCAAATTTCTCCTTTATATACCATTAACTAAAATTGATATTACAGTTCCTGCCAAAATAGCCGGTGCAAATGGAATCGCCTCACGTTTGCTTCTTTTCTTAATAATCATAAGATACAAACCCACAAAAAAGATAACAATCAAGGACATAAAAAGCACTCCAAAAATCCCTTGAATTCCAAGATATAAACTCATTAATAAAATCAATTTTATATCTCCCATTCCAACACCATTTTTCACCAAAAAATATGCAACCAGTAAAAAAAGCAGCATAATTCCAAGTGCAATAAAGTCGGATTTTATTATGACCAAAAATTGTTCTGTCCGAAAGAAAAATTCAAACGGATAAAGAAAAATTCTGACAATCAATCCCAAAAGAAGAATCTTGTTTGGAATAATCATTTTCTTCCAATCACACAATGCAATTGGGAAAAGAAGCATAAGCAGAATACACCTCTTTAAAATTTCCATAAAATGAATTTGATAATGCCAAAGAAGAATTTGTGTTGAAACAAATCCTATCACTCCGGACAAAATGCAAAATAACAAAATTTTCTTTTGTGAGTACTGCTTGTATAAATACAAATACTCACCCAAAGCGAGCAATATGGTAATTGCCATAAAAACAATAACTTTTGCTATCAATTTTCTTCCTCCTGTCCTTCTTCCTTCACATCATCTTCCGTATCCTTCGTTGTTATTTGTGGATCTTCATCGCCTTTCAACCAGCCCCTCGTTCTTGCCGTCTGTACAATACGAAAAGAAGCATCAATATTTAAAAGCGGAAGTGCCTCAACCTCATACACTGCTATAATTTTAATTTCATTATTGCCAGCCGGGAACAATTCCGAATGACTAAAATCAATTGACTCCAAATATGTTCCCTGAGTCTTTTTCACTCCCAGATTATGCAAATAACTATTAATTTCTTTATCTCCATCCGAGAGAGAAGACTTTAAATTTTGTTTCACTAATGCTTTTGTCAAGGCAGATGCAATTGCGGATTTTAATTCTTCCGAGGCGTTATATGCCAACACCTTAGTTACCCCCATCATTAACTCTTTGGGATTAGATGCCATATCACTAATCGTTGATGCCACCCCGCCTCCCTGTTGTTTTATGCTATCCAATTTCCCATAAATATTTTTTATGTTATCCGGGCTAATTCCCTGTGCTCCAGCCATATTTCCCTGTTTATCTCCCAATGAAGATATTTCCGAGTACAAAGTTCCTACATCTTCAGGAAGTTCCGAATAATCCTGCTGCGTCTGAGCAGCCGATTGACCTGCATTGTACATACTGTCACTCAACCCGGACACTCCGTATAAATATGAATATTCCGATATTTCTTTTGCTGCATTATTTATTGCAACTGAAATTTTCATTTGCGCACGACAAATATGAATCAAGCTGAAAATCATCATAAAAGCAAATATGTATATCGATAAAACAATAGTTGCTTCTATCGTTATATAGCCTTTTTGTTCTCTCATTTTTCTCACAAAATCACCTCTCTCTTAACTAATATCCAAATCTGGTTTTATAATCAATCGTATACCAATTTGTCCCTGTTATTCTATCTTTAGTATATTCATTTATAAATGGCACTGTCGTTAATAACGGTTTTACTAAAATCCTTGCCTGCATCTCATAATACACATAAGAGGATGCTAAACTAAATGTGCCCTTTTTTAATTCCATGTTTTTTTGAATCAAATCTTCCATTCTAAGAAGCATTGTTTCTTCATTTGTAATCAGCCCAATCACCGTAAACATTCTTAAATAGTCACTGTATTTCCACGAAAGCAGAGAGCCTGTTACACCATCGGATGCAGAAGTCTCTCCACTAACAGAACTACCGAATTTACTCTCAATTTCTTTTTTGAGCGTTTCCTTCATCTTCTCAGCGCCTTTAGAAGCAGATTGCTTCAATTTTTCAGTTAATTCATTGGTTAAATTAGTAACTGCTCCCGTTGCTGATGATACAACATCCTTAATATCATCATTTAATTGCTTCATTAAACTTGATACCGCTTCCTTTGCAGTATCACCGCCCTCTTTCATCTTTTCTATCAATTCATTAATTTTGCTATCACACTGTGCAATAATATATTGAACCGCTTGCTCCTTAATCTTATTTGTAGCTTCAGAGCCAAAATCTGTGTCATCTGACCATTGTTTCAACTTTTCCTTCACATATTCCACACTATTTGCCTGACTTACAGCATTTGTGCATATAGAAACAAGCTGGTCAACCACTTGTCCAACATAATTTTCTACATTATCCTTCACAATAGCCCCCACGGCAGCACTAAATTCATTGCCGTTTTCTTCAATACCCTTCGTCAAATTACCTGATGTTTTTGACAACCATTCATTTAATAATTCCGTTCCCTTATCAATCGCCACCGCACCGTTATCCGTAACAATGGTTACCGTCTTATTAATTAACTCTCCAGTCATAGTGCTTGGTTTTGCCACCCATGTAGAACTTGATTTATATAAAGGAACCGCTTTACCAGCAGACAAATCCGCAATATCAATTGCACTCTCCACAAGAGCCAAACCAACAATAATCGCAATTTTAGCCATAGGAACCAATGCCGTTAATGGTGGGGCTCCAAAAACAGATGTTGCAATCGCCGTTGCCGTTCCTGTAATTTCCGTATCTGTAAATGCATATACTAAATTCGATGCAAAACGAATACCATAAATACTAGCATATGCTTTTTCTACACCACGGTCACCGCCATAGATAATATACTCAACTTCTTTTCCATACAAATAATTCGTATTCATATCCATCCGCGTTAACGTTTCTGGATTCTCTCCTTTTTCTTTTTCAATCGTACTATAAGAAAACATCTCAAGCATATAATCGCTAATATAGAAATTATCTCTTGCACCCTTTAATTTTGTTGAAATGCCCTTAAACATCTTATTCATTATGCTGGTAGAATTGCTTAATGCTTTCTTTTGGTTGGTGGACTTTTCAGTTTCATTCCCTAGCTGCTGGCTGTCCCCCCTATGTGATTTCCATACTTGACTCGGACGATTTGCCATACTAGCAACGGAATTAGAATTCGCTACCCCTTCTTTTTGCTTTTCTTTTTCTGCTTCTTTCTTATAATCATCTTTTTTTTCGTCTACCTTCTTCTTGCTTTTTTTCGTATTATTCTCTGTTTCGTTTTGTTTATAATTATTAACCAAATACGAATAAAATGCTTTCTCCTGTGGCTTTTTTAAATCCGGATGTGCCTCATCATTCCAATTGGTAGGAAATTCACCGAGTGCCGGCTGTTGAATTAACTTCTTTGATTCTACCGCTGCTGAATCCAACTCACTTTGTGTTGGATATTGAAGCTTATTTCCAAATTTCTTATTACATACATTTTCAAGTGTTCCGCAATTTGAACCCATTTCGGAAAACGCCCATTCTCCAACTTTATACTTCTGCACACAATCTCTGATTTTTTTCAATGTTTCAGAAGAACGTTTTACTTTTTTTTTCAATTCCGTAATTTGGCTTTTGTCAAAAGTATTTCGAATACGTTCAATTTCTTTTTTATCGCTTTGTGCCTGTGTATCTTTTTTTAATTCACTAACACTTGCAGTTTTTTCCCATTGCTGAAGTTTATCGCTAAGAGAATCAATTAGGTTCTCAATATTTTCAAGATGTTTTATTAGACCTTTATCGCTTTCATTACCATCAAGCCAGCCAATTCTATCAGACAAAAGTTCATAATAATCTACACCTTGTTTTTTTGCCTTAGCAATTGCATCATCTAAATTTTTCTTTTTTCCCTGAATGGAATCATGATACTTTTGATAAACACTGTCATACTTTTCAAGAATACTATTTAATTGATTAAAATACTTATTATTCTTGTCTTCTAAAAAATCTTTTACCGACACTTCCTTTCCATCGATTTTCAGCTTTTTATCTTCATCTAATCCTTTTAAACATTGCATAAGACGTATACACAAATGCAGTAATCCCTTATTTTCACTGTACTCTCTGAAAAATTGCTCCAAATAGTTAACATTAATCTTGTTGTCAACACCTTTTGTTAAATACTTTTTATACTGACTGGAATTTTGCATATATTGCTCTAAATCATCAATAATTTTCTGTGTTCCCTGTACTGATGCTTTTTTATTTTTTACAATAGAATCATCTATACAAGTTGTCCATTCCCATTTATTGGATGATTTTTCATAACTTAAATCAATTTCTTTTGCATTTCTGAAAAATTCATAAGAATAAATATATCTTACATAGTCCCCCATCATTCCTTCAATCGAAGCTTTACTAATCCCCAGGTTTTGACTCATTATTTGAAAGCATTCCTGATTTGGAAAATCAGGCTGTAATATTCCACTACTCATTTCATAATTACCAATGCAATCTCTTGCTTTTTGACATTCTTCTATTATCTTTGCATGTTCTTCATAATATTCATTTTTCTTTTCCACCATATCTGTTTTTTTACCCATGCTTTTAAACAAACTAACGGCATCAAAAATACTTGTTCCCATATTTACAGGACCACGGTATTTCATAAAATTTACAATTTGTGTCTTTGTAATCGCCGGATTCATAAGACTACCATTCTTGCCTTGCAAAACATTTAACTTAAAAGAATTTTCCTCCACCGCAATATTTTGTAAATCTGTACTGCTGACACTTCCTCTAAGTTGTTTTGCCCATGTTGCTGCTGTATCTTTATCAATCCCACCCGCCATAATCGTATCACAATAAAAGCCTTCCATTTTATCCAAAAAATCTTTTGTATTATTGGATGAAGCAAGTAATCCATACATTTTTTTTAATTGATAATCATAATTTGTCAATACGGTATTTGCTGTCAAATCCCCCGCCGATACAGCCATAGCATTTCCTAAATTAACACGCGACACATCAACCATTGTTGCCGACATTACAAGCATAGGAACAAGCACTACCACCAAAAACACTGAAATTGCACCTCTTCTTTTCAAAACAAACCGAAACATAATCCTCTCTCCTCATCTATTTAAACTTGTTAATTAGGTCATTTACCTTTTGAAATATATCTTTAACCTTCGCCGCAAATGATGTGCCATCCAAAATATCGCAAGCAAAATCAACATTACGGACAAATTCCGGTACATCTGTTACCGAAGCCTGTGAACAAGAAGACGCCTTAAATATCATTAAATTATCTGATCCAATAAACTTAATCGGAAATTTAATCTGATAAGATGCTTCCACAACAAAATCTCCATAAAGTACATGATTTTTATAATCTGACTTTACCTGACTTCTTTTTACCTCCGGAGCATTTCCCATGAAAGTAAAACCTTTGCTGATAATTTCTTTGTAAACTTCGTTCTGAATTTCATCTTCAATCGTTTTCATAGAACCAAACAAATATCGATATGGTTCTGCGTCCACCTGCTCTGAATCTGTAATCATAGTTTTACCTTCTTCTAAATTATCCCGCAAGGGGTTTGTCACCTTTTCTGCACCTATAATTGCATATCGACTTACAATATCATCAATTCGTGCCTGTTGATAATAAATATTTCCCATCATCATTATGAAAAACAGGACAAAAAACATGATTGGAAATACAAAGGTCGCTTCAACAATAGCTACCGCTCCTGTTTCATCTCGTAATAAACTCATTTTTTCTCTTCTCTTTTCCATAACAATTCCCTTTCCTTTAGTGGTAATAACTTTTCGGTGGTAAAATTCCACCGAAAAGTTATCAATTGGTATTCCATTTATTATTCCGTTGGTGTGTCTTGAATTGCATCTTTACCACTCTTGTTAATCGAACTAAACAATGTAGTTAAAAGTCCTTCTATCTGTTTTCTAAACACAACCGCAAGCAGGATAGCAATTCCAATCAGAACGACAATAGTAACGATACTCACCGCACCATCCTCATCATAAATAAACTTTCTTCCAAACAATTTTGCGTTTGAATACCAACGATACAAAATAACATCCATCATAAACACCTCCTATCTGTATTTTATATTTACAATGCCTATCCCAGATTTGAGAATATAGGCACTATAATCATAATAAGAATTCCAATAAACATGATGCACATCGGAATCAATAATTTACTGGCAGCTTTTTCTCCCTGCTGTTTAATCAAATTCCTTCGAATATTCCAAATTTCACGACTTTGCTCTTTCATCATTTCCGTCAATTCACGATTTCCTTTATTCATTCCCTGAATAAGCATAGAAGTAAATTTTTTGATATCAGCAGTCGTACACCTGGTGGCGAATCTGGTAAGTGCATCACTCTCAGATACTCCATTATTCATTTGAACAACCACATCCTGCATTTCTATGTACAAATCCGATTTTCCTGTATAAGCTACTTTCTCCCAAGCCTCACGAACAATCATTCCTGCATTAATTAACAAAGCAAGTTTGGAAACAACATCCGCAAATTCAAGTGAAATCTCCTCAGTTCTTTTCTCCACTTTCGCCTTTGGTAAAGTATCGTAATAATAATAAATAGCAGCTGCCATTACAAACATAACAACAAGTACAACTGGTTCAGCCGTCAATCCATATACAAAAAATGACAAAACAAATACCAGCAATGAAAGTGATAGGCTTTGTGCCGAATTAATTCTTAAATAATAATCTGCATATTTTGCTCCATGTAAAATTTCAATGTACTGTCTTTTGCTTCTTACATGAGCATTCTGAATTAATCTAGGTATTTTATTAATTAAATAAAAACCAACATTATAAGTTTCACATAACGGATATTCCTTTGAATTAAGTGGCTCCAGCAAACCGTCATATTTATTATTAAATACTAAAATCCCGCAATAAATCAACGCAAGTACACTTCCAACCCCCATTATGCAAAGCATATCAACTGTTAAAATCATTTTTCTCCCCCTTTCATCAAACCTTTATATCAAGTATTTTTTTGCCGACAAAATAAGCGGTGACAAATGCAATTACTCCAATTGTTGTTGCAACCAACCCAGTTGGCGTAACAAAATTTTCCGCAAAATCCTCACCAAGCATCTTAAGCATCCCAACAATCATAATAGGCATTATCATCATTATTTTTTGTTCCATTTGATTTGCAGCAACCATGGTTTCGATTTCATTCTCTATCTCCATTTTGTCCGCAATAATTTGCTGTGTATTTTTTATAATATCCTTGATATTACCGCCTTTTCGGTATGCTGTCTCAAATACATTTGCAAAACTTTGTATATCATCAACGCCACTTCGTTCACCTAAATTCATAAGCAACTTCTCTATTTCAAAATTGTTATTTATACCATCTATAATCACTTTGAGTTCCTTTATAATTGACTCGTCTTCCCCATACATAAGCTGCAAGTCATCATATGCTGATATAAATGCCCCTGTAACATTTTGTCCACTGCTTAATGAAGTCGATACAGAATCCAATAAATCTCTAAATTGTATTTTTAAAACATTCTTCTTTTTCTCAATTAACTGTTCCCTTCGTACTGGAATAAAAAGTTTTACTGCAGCACTTCCGACAACAACCATAATTACTACATCGAGAACATAAGTAACAGAAGTTGCTCTCCCCAATTCATCTTTACCAATACCACCATAAAACAAATAAGCCACCACAGCTCCTACAACAAAAGCTAATAATATGTAAATAGTTTTTTCAACTTTTTTCATGTAATAAACATGATAATTATATACAGGAACACCGACCTCGGACATATACCACTGTGGCTCTCTCTCTTTTTTCTTGCTCATACAAATCCCCTTTCTCATATAACCTGATTAATTCCGGCAAGCTTTAATTTATAATCATTCACCAACGGATTTTTTGTTCTTACAAGACTTCCGCTAACCTTTTCAAGTGTACTATTTTCATCCTCTTCAAATACATAGAGCGGATTTAACTGAATCTCACCGTCCCGGTAACCTAAAACTTCTGTAATCTCCATTGTCTTACGTGAGTGGTCACGCAGTCTTGACAAATGAACAATGATGTCTACCGCGGATGCAATCTGCTGTCGAATTGCTTCTAGGGGCAAACCATCTGCTCCCTGCAGCACCATTGTTTCTAATCGGCTCAGCATATCATGAGTCGAATTGGCATGTCCGGTCGACAATGAACCATCATGTCCGGTATTCATCGCCTGAAGCATGTCGAGCGCTTCACCGCCTCGAACCTCACCGACTACAATTCTCTCTGGTCTCATTCGAAGAGAAGATTTAATCAAATCACGTATCGTAATTGCACCTGCTCCTGCTGCATTTGCATTTCTAGTCTCCATACTTACCAGATTCTCAATTCCGGTAATCTGTAACTCCGCCGAATCCTCAATCGTAATAACACGTTCCGTCTTTGGAATATAATTAGAAAGTGCATTCAAAAAGGTCGTCTTTCCGGAACCGGTTCCGCCACTGATAAAAATATTGTATTTCGCTTTTACCAGGCACTCTAATTTATCTGCAATCTCCTGTGTCAGAGAACCATAGGAAATCAGTTTATCGATTGTCATCGGCTCCTTGGAAAACTTACGAATCGTTACCGTTGGGCCACACAGCGCAATCGGCGGTAAAACAACATTAACACGCGAACCATCCGGAAGTCTGGTATCTACAATTGGATTTGCCTGATTAACTTCACGGCCTGCCAGACCGACAATACGCTGGATAATATCCTCCAATCTGCGCTGGCTCTCAAACTTGCGGTTTAATTTTGTCAAAGTTCCATTCTTCTCAATAAAAATATTGTCCGGTCCATTAATCATTACTTCGGTCACATTATCATCCGATAAAATGGAATCCAAAATACCAAAACCACGAATAGAACCGTAAATTTCCTGAACTATTTGAACCTTTTCCTCAATTGAAAAGAATCCATCCTTTGTTTTTTCAAAAATTAGTTCTTCGATTTTATCTTCCAGCTCTTCATTACTCATAGATGTTATTGTTAGGTTATCCATGATATACTGTCTGGTTTCCTGGATCATGACATCCATCTGTGTTTCTTTCTTTTCCATGTTTTCCTCCACTACGGTTCTACCCGTATAGCAATTGCTGTTATGTTGTCGGTTTCCTCTCTTTTTTTATTTTCTTCCACTAACTCCAACAGATTTTTTTGTATTATTTCATCTTTCTTTGCTTTATTCGGTCGAAGTTTTCTCCACATTTCTTTTTCTTGTAATTTATGGACAAATCCATCCGAGCAGAGCAAAAAAGTCTCCGCCAAATCGATATTTCCGGAAAAGAATTCTGTCTGAATACTGCCCCTTGCCCCAATGCACTGCAGTAATTGATTCTTTCTTGTATCTCTCTCCGCTTCAGTCGGTGTAATAATCCCCATCCGGACCTCCTGCATCACTCTGCTATGGTCGTTTGTAATCTGCTCCATCGTTCTTTTATCAATTTTATAAATTCTGGAATCCCCAACATGTATTCCAAAATAGCGTCCCGGCAACATCAGCAAAAGTGACACGGTCGTTCCCATTGAAGCCCCCATATCATTGCCGTACTCTATGAGATATTTATTGTGTTCTACCAAAAGTTCGTCAAGCTGCTCTCTTAATTGATTTACTTCCACTCCCTGTACTAATAGTTCCTTGAATTCGCTGTCATACCATTTTTCTATTTTCTCTATCATGGACTGACTT
>OBAG01001322.1_pt1 | contig 15528 bp, 8 predicted proteins | sample 1517701 | NCBI WGS metagenome assembly OBAG01 (sample SAMN04571702, study PRJEB22368) | human gut metagenome | biome: human gut; material: stool | host: Homo sapiens | place: Luxembourg | collected 2012-09-07 | reverse complement strand
AATGCAGCTTCGCCGAGCTCCACGACAGTCTTCAGCCCCTTGTGTTCGGCCGCCTCGATGATGGCCCGCTCGGCCTTCTCCCAATTCTCGTCGCTGCCGATATATTTCTCCTTGTTCTCCGGGTCGCGCAGCGATACCTGGGCGATGAAATCCTCGAACTTGAGCGTCTTGAAGATATAGAGCACGATGTCGATGACCTTCTCGAACTCCTCCAGCAACTGGTCGGGACGCACGAAGAGGTGCGCGTCGTCCTGCGTAAAGCCCCGCACGCGCGTCAGCCCGTGCAGCTCGCCGCTCTGTTCGTAACGGTACACCGTACCGAACTCCGCAAAACGCAGCGGCAGGTCGCGGTACGAACGCGGCTTGTGGCGGTATATCTCGCAGTGGTGCGGGCAGTTCATCGGCTTGAGCAGGAACTCTTCGTTCTCGTCCGGTGTCCGGATGGGCTGGAACGAATCCTTGCCGTATTTGGCGTAGTGTCCCGATGTCACGTAGAGGTCCTTCATGCCGATATGCGGCGTGATGACCTGCTCGTAACCGTATCTCTTCTGTACGCTCTGCAGGAAATTCTGAAGTCTCTCCCGCAGTGCCGCCCCCTTGGGCAGCCACATCGGAAGCCCCTGCCCCACCCTCGGCGAGAACATGAAGAGCTCCAACTCCTTGCCTAATTTGCGGTGGTCGCGTTTCTTGGCCTCCTCCAGCATGGCAAGGTACTCGTCGAGCATCGACTTCTTCGGGAAAGTAATGCCGTAGATACGGGTCAGCATCTTGTTCTTTTCGTTGCCGCGCCAATAGGCTCCGGCCACGGAAGTGAGCTTTATCGCCTTTATCAGCCCCGTATTGGGAAGGTGCGGGCCGCGGCAGAGGTCGGTGAAACAGCCGTTCGTATAGAACGTGATGGTACCGTCCTGCAGGTCGCTGATGAGTTCCGTCTTGTATTGGTCTCCCTTCTCGGTGAATATCCGCATGGCCTCCGCCTTGCTCACCTCCCGGCGCACGAGCGGCTCCTTGGTACGGGCAAGCTCCTCCATCTTCTTTTCGATTTTCGGCAGGTCGGCCTCCGTAATGGGTACGGGCGAATCCACGTCGTAGTAGAAACCGTTCTCGATGCTCGGCCCGATGCCGAACTTGATGCCCGGATAGAGGCTTTCGAGCGCTTCGGCCAACAGGTGCGACGAAGTGTGCCAGAAAGTGGCCTTACCTTCGGGGTCTTCCCATTTGTTGAGCTTCACGGAGGCATCCTGATTGACGGGCATGGCGAGGTCCACCACCTTGCCGTTCACCGTCGCCGACAGCACCTCCTGTGCCAGCCTCTGGCTGATTGATTCCGCAATCTGGAACGGCGTCACCCCCTGCGGATACTCCCTGACGCTTCCGTCCGGGAACGTGATTTTGACATTGTTCTGGCTCATTTCTCTCTTCAATAATGCGACCGGCTACAAACCCGGCCGCCATTTCCAATATCTTGTTAAAATCGTATCGACCGCATCAGTCGTCCTGCTGCTCGGGCAGCTTGAGGTCTTTCACCGAGACGTCGGCACCGCGCTCGCGTTCGTAATGCCTCAGCGGATTGGCACTTATCTCTCCGTACCAGCGGCGGCTGCGGAAAATATCCATCGCCGCATAGACGGCATCCCGCATGGACCCCTCGTCGGCCACCCCTTTCCCCGCTATGTCGTAGGCCACGCCGTGGTCGGGACTCGTCCGCACCACCGGCAGCGACGCGGTGAAATTGACACCGCTCCGGCTGAGCGACTTGAAAGGTATCAACCCCTGGTCATGATACATCGCCAACACGGCATCGTATTTAGTATAACTACCCGAGGCAAAGAAACCGTCCGCCGCGAAGGGTCCGAAAGCCAATATCCCGCGCCGCACGGCTTCAGCAACGGCCGGCCGCACCATCTCCTCCTCTTCGCTGCCTATCACTCCGCCGTCGCCCGCATGGGGGTTCAGCCCGAGTACAGCGATACGCGGCTCCACGACCCTGAAATCGGTCACGAGCATACGCCGCAACTGCTCCAGCCGGCGCACAATCAATTCCGTCGAGAGCATTCCGCTCACCTGTGCGAGCGGAACGTGTATCGTCACGAGACCTACTTTCATGCGTTCGCTGCACATGACCATGAGGGGCTCGCCGCCGAACCGGTCCGCGAAAAACTCCGTGTGTCCGGTAAATCCGAAACCGGCCTCCTGCACGTTCTCCTTGTTGATAGGAGCCGTCACCACCACGTCGATGTCGCCCGCAGCGAGGTCGTCGGCCGCCCGGCGCAGGGCGTTCACCGCTTCGGCACCGCCCTCCCGCGTGGCCGTACCCGGTTCGATGCGCACCTCGCCGGTACCGGTCTCCACCAGGTTCACCCGCTTGGGACGCGCCTCACGCGCGCTTCCCGTTATCTGAAACGAAAAGGTCTCTCCTTCGGGCAATCCCTTCCGGTAATATGAGAACACCTTGGAAGAGCCGTACACCACCGGGACGAACAGTTCGCTCATCCGCGGGTCCGCAAGGGTTTTGATAATGACCTCCGGTCCGATGCCGTTGACGTCTCCCTGCGTGATGCCGACCCTTATCATCCTGTTTTCTGCCATAAGAATCTTCCTGTCGAAAATCCTCCGCCTGTCGGCGGAGCATCGTTTGAAATAACAAAGATACGAATAAAATACGATGACGCAATACGGTACACGGGCAATCTGAACTCCGGAACGAAAGAAAGCAACCGACGCATCGCCCGCATACAAAAGTCCGACAGCGGCATGGTCTTGCACGTTCGGCAAAAACGGGAAAATGCGACAAGAAAGACAAACAGGTGGGAAATACATACGGGAGCGACCGTACACAGCAAGCCGCGTACGTTTTCAGGCACATCCCCGGCAGCCGTTTCCATTCCCTCCCCGGCACATCGAACCGGAAGGTATCATCGTGCCGCACGTACACGCCTACGGAACTCGGCGCATACGATAGCCGTCGCGGCGGCTACGTTCAGCGATTCGGAGCCATGCCGCCCGGACGGAAATGGCGGAATGAAGAGTTTCCGGTTCACCAGCGCGGCGGCCTGCGGGGAGATACCCCGTCCTTCGCTTCCCATGACGATGATGCCCCCGGCAGAGAGCTCCGCCCGGTAAAGGTCGTCTCCTCCGAGAAAAGTACCGTAAACAGCCTCCCCGCGCACGGCCGCCTCCGCCAGCGCCGAATCGAGAGGACCGTACCCTACCGATACCCGGAAAAGGGCTCCCATCGTGGCCTGCACCGCCTTGGGATTGTAGCAGTCCGCCGAATCGGGCGAACAAAACACCCTGCCAATCCCGAACCAGTCCGCTATCCGGATGATTGTCCCCAGATTACCGGGGTCCTGTACCCCGTCCAGGCAGAGGGAGAGTTCTCCGGCCGGGAAGGCTGCCTCCCCGCCGTCGGCGGGCATGCGTATCACGGCGAGCATGTCCGAAGGGGTTTTCAGATGGCTCATGCGCTCCATCTCGCTGTCGGACACCCGTTCGACGATGCCGCAGCGCACGGCCTCGTCCACCCCCCCGGCACCCTCTTCGCCGGTCAGGTAAATACGCTCTATGTCGGCTCCGGCCGCCAGGGCCTCGCCGACCATCTTGCGCCCCTCCGCCACGAAGAGGCCGTTCTCGCTGCGGGCCGTCTTGTCCGAAAGCGACCTGACCTGTCTTATGCGTGCTTTGGTGAGCATGGTCAGCCAAGAACGGTAAAGACGATATTGATGAACTGCACCACGCCGTAGCCGAGCGCCTTCTCGTCGGGACGGAAGGTGCCCGTGTGTATCCGGCCCGCCGAACGGCTGTCGAAATACGCTCCGTCGCCCCCCACGCCGAGCCGGTAGTAGACCGAAGGGTATTCGAGCGTGTAGTATCCGAAGTCCTCCGCCGTGGGGCGCAGACCGAGGGATATCACCGCATCCTCCCCGAAAAGTCCCGCCGTAGCGCTCTCCACCCGCCGCGTCAGCTCCTCATCGTTGTAAACGCACGGATAGCCGTGGTTGATATCCACCTCGGTGGAGACGCCGAACCGGGCATCCACCTCTGCAGCGGCCTCGTGTACCATCTCTTTGACACGGCGGCGCCACGTCTCGTCGAATGTCCGCATCGTTCCCTCCATAAAGGTGCGGTCGGGCACGACGTTCGTCGCCCCGTCGGCCGTCACCCGACCGATGGAAACGATGGTGGGAAGCTCCGGCGAAGGATTCGCGGCAGGTATATCGTAGAGCAGCCGGATGAGTTCGGCCGCCGCCCGCACCGGGTCCTTTATCCGCTCCCGGAGAGCGGCATGTCCACCGACACCATTCACGCGAAAACGGAGTTCGTCGCTCGAGGCCATGTATTTTCCCCGCCGGAAACCGAACGTTCCCGTCTTGAGCATGGGTTCCACGTGCTGTCCGACGAACGCCGCGACGCGGTATCCGTCGAACGGACGTTCCCGCATCACCAGCGAAGCCCCGCCGGGGTTCAGCTCCTCGCCCGGCTGGAAAAGTCCGAACACCGTTCCGCAGAAGAGGTCGCGGTGACGGTTGAGGATTTTCAACGCCCCGAGCAGGATGGCCGTATGCATGTCATGGCCGCAGGCGTGCATCACCCCCTTATGGACAGAAGCGAATTCGAGTCCGGTCGCCTCCGCAATAGGAAGCGCATCCATATCGGCCCGCAGCACGAGCGCATCCCGCTCGCGGCCGACGCACGCCTTCGTCCCCTCGATACGGGCGAGGACACCCGTCCCCGCCACACTGCGGTATTCGATACCCTCGTGCTGGAGCGCCTCGGCCACGACCTTCGATGTTCGGTGCTCCTCGAACGAGAGCTCCGGGTGCTGGTGCAGGCTCCTGCGCCACATCATGACATGGAGGAACTCCCCGAGCGCCTCGTTGATGACTGTCTGTTTCTCCCTGTTATCCATATCTCCAATAGGCCTTCCCGGCCCGCATACTGAATCGCCAAAATCTGCCGCATCCGGAACATCCGCTCCCCGGGATACGGACAGCCCGTACCGCCATACGGAGCAACAAACGCCCCGCATTCTCCCGCCGACAAAGGGCTGCAAGGAACATACCTCTTCTAAACGATATTTTTCGGCAGCAGCCTTTTCGCCTCCTCCGGAGTGATTCTCCGACGACGGGCATAATCGGCAAGCTGTTCGGCATCTATCTTGCCGACATCGAAATATTTCAGGTGCCGGTCGGCGAGTATCATTCCGCAAAGCGATTCGCCGGGGTCTATCATATAACTGTCCGTCAGCTTCATTCCCGTAATCCGCTCCGCATCGAGCAGCCGGAAGACCTCCTTTTTGAGCGAATGGTCGGGAACGGCCGGATACCCGAAGGCCATCCGCGCTCCCTGATAATTCCCGGCCAGAACCTCCTGCACCGGCATGGTCTCTCCGGCCTCAAACCCCCAGAGATCGCGGCGCACGGCCACATGCAGCGCCTCGGCGAAAGCCTCGGCCAACCGGTCGGCGAGCAGCTTCGCCAGGATGGCCCCGTATTCGTCGCCGCTCTCGCGCAGTCCGGTCACCAGTTCGTGCAGTCCGAAACCCGCACTGGCAGCAAAAAGGCAGACATAATCGTCCCCTTCCCCCTCCGGCAGCACGTAATCGGCGAGCGACAGGTTCTCCGCGGCCGAAGCCGACTGACAGCGGAGCTGCGGAAGAACTACCTTCCGCCCCTCCCGTTCCACCACGATATCGTCCCCGCGCGAGAAAGCGGGGAATATGCCCACGACCGCATTCAGGGTCAGCAGTTTTTCACGGCCTATCCGATAGAGCATGGTCTGCGCGTCGTCCACGAGTTTCCGCGCCTCCTCCCCCTTGTCGGACGAAAAGAGAATCTCCGGCCACCGTCCCTTCAGCCCCCACGAGGAGATAAAATAGCTCCAGTCGATATAGGGTATCACGTCGCATATCGGATAGTCGAGCAACTGCCGGATACCGGAGCTGCGCGGCAGCTCCACATCTTCGGCCCGCTTTACGTGCCGGTTCGTCCGCGCCAGCGCAAGAGAGAGCAAATTTCCCTCGCCGTGCGAAGCGGCATAACTGCGCCGCAGCTCCTCCTGTCTTCTCCGCAGGTCGGCGAGGAACTCCTCCCGCTCCGGGCCGAACAGTTTGCCGAGCACGACCACATTCTCCGACGCGTCGCGGCAGTGTATCACCGGGCCGGAATACTCCGGGGCTATCTTGACGGCCGTATGCACCCCCGACGTGGTGGCTCCGCCGACCACGACCGGAATCCTCACCCCGCGCCGCTCCAGCTCCCGCACCACCTTTATCATCTCGCCCAGCGAAGGCGTTATCAGCGCACTCAGCCCTATCACGTCAGCCCCCCATTCGAGGGCGGTATCCACGATATCCTCACACTCGACCATCACGCCCAGGTCCCGGATACGATAACCGTTGCAGGCCATCACCACCGACACGATATTCTTCCCGATGTCGTGCACGTCGCCCTTCACCGTGGCGAGCAGCGCCTTCTCTTTTCCGGAGTTCTCCGTACTGCCGCCCTCTATCAGCGGCGTCAGGGCACCGACCCCCTTCTTCATCACCCGTGCCGTCTTCACCACCTGAGGCAGGAACATCTTCCCCTGCCCGAAGAGTTCGCCCACATGCTCCATGGCGGGCATGAAACAGCGGTCAATGACCTCAAGGGGCGTCATTCCCTCTCCGACGGCCTCCAGCGCATCATCGGCAATACGGTCGGCGATACCCTTCACCATCGCATGGTATATCCGCTCCCCTACGGGCAGCGAACGCCACTCCTCGCCTGCGGCGGCTCTGCCTCCGGCCTCCTTCTCGCCCCGGACACGTTCGGCGTATGCGGCGAGGTTCTCCGCGGCCTCCGTCCGCCGCGCCAGCACCACATCCTCGGCCAGCGCGAGCAGTTCCGGTTCTATCTCTTCGTAAAGGTCCGTCATGGCCGGATTGACGATGCCAAAATTGAGGCCCGCCTTCCGGCCGTGGTACAGGAACACCGAGTGCATGGCCCGGCGTACACGGTCGACGCCCCGGAAAGCGAACGACAGGTTGCTGATTCCGCCGCTGACATTCACCCCCGGCAGGTTGGCCCGTATCCATTCGGTCGCCCGGATGAAGTCACGGGCATACACGTCGTGCTCCGGAATACCCGTCGCCACGGCCAGCACGTTCGGGTCGAAGACGATATCCTCGGGCGGAAAACCCGCTGCGGTCAGCAACCTGTAAGCCCGTGCGGCCACCTCTATCTTGCGCTCGTAAACGTCGGCCTGCCCGCGCTCGTCGAAGAGCATGACCACTGCCGCCGCACCGTACCGCCGGATGAGCGACGCACGGTGCAGGAAGGTCTCTTCGCCCTCCTTGAGCGAAATGGAGTTCACGATGCTCTTGCCCTGCACGCACTGAAGTCCCGCCTCCAGCACCTCCCACGACGAAGAGTCTATCATCACGGGGACGCGCGCTATCTCCGGCTCGGCAGCGGCCATATTGAGAAACCTGCGCATCGCTGCCGGGCCGTCTATCATTCCGTCGTCAAAACAGATGTCGATGACCTGTGCGCCCCCCTCTATCTGATTGCGGGCCACGGCGAGCGCCTCCTCGAAACGCCCTTCGCGTATCAGACGGGCGAACTTGGCCGAACCGGCCACGTTCGTGCGTTCGCCGACACTCACGAAACCTGTCATCTCATCCACTACGAGGGGTTCGAGCCCGGCAAGCATCGTCCGGTGCCGCGGGACCGGCAGCGGACGCGGCGGATAGCGCCGTGCGGCCTCCGCAACGGCGCGTATATGGTCGGGCGTCGTACCGCAGCATCCGCCCGCGATATTGACCAGCCCCTGCCGGAAATACTCCTCCATCTGCACCGCCATGGTCTCCGGCGATTCTTCGTATTCGCCTGCGAGGTTCGGCAAGCCGGCATTGGGATAGACCGATACCGGACACTCCGCGATGTCGGCCATCCGTTTGAGGTAGGGCAGCAATTGCCGCGCCCCGAACGAACAGTTAAAACCGACGGCCAGCGGCCGGGCATGCGCGACCGATGCGTAGAATGCCTCGACGGTCTGTCCGGAGAGCGTCCGTCCGCTGTTGGTGAGCGTTCCCGACACGATAAGGGGAAGCTTCCTTCCGCGCGAGGCGAAGACCTCCCCGGCGGCGAATATCGCCGCCTTGCAGTTGAGCGTGTCGAAAAAGGTCTCGAACTGGATGATGTCCGCGCCGCCGTCCACCAGCCCCTCTATCTGAGGAGTATAAGCGGCAACGAGCCCTTCGAAATCGACCTCGCGGCGCGCGGTGTCGTTCATGTCCGTGGCGATGGAGGAGGATTTGCTCGTCGGCCCCACCGAACCGCTCACGAACCGTGGCCCCGCCTGCGGATGCTCCCGCATGTAGTCGTCCGCCGTCCGTCGGGCCACCTGTGCCGCAGCGCGGCTAATCGCATACGCATGTTCCTGCAGGCGGTAATCAGCGAGCGAAATGCGGTTCGCATTGAACGAATCGGTCGTAATGATGTCGGCACCCGCCTCCAGATAGGCGCGGTGTATCTCCCCGATGACCTCCGGCCGGGTAAGGGCCAGCAAATCGTTGCACCCTTTCAGCGGGAGATGCCACGATGCGAACTCCTCGCCCCGGTACTCCTCTTCCCGCAGGCCGTACCGCTGTATCATGGTACCCATACCGCCGTCGAGGATGACAATCCGCTCCCCGATAATATCGTATAACTCTTTTCCCATTCTCCCTTACGGAGCTCTCACTCCTCTCCTTTTTCTTTCTCGAATATCTCTACTTTATAAAGTTTGTTCCAGTTCTTTCCGGTCACATAGATGTCTCCCGATGCGGCATCGTAAGCGATACCGTTGAAAACATCCGTTTCCGGCGTCCGGTCCGAAGGCTCCTGCAGGCCTTCGAAGTCCACCACCCCGGTCACCTCGCCCGTCTGCGGGTCGATGACGACCACCTGGTCGTACAGATAAAGATTGGCCCAGATGCGCCCCTCTATCCACTCCAGTTCGTTGAGCATGTCCACCGGCCGCCCCTTGGCCGTAACCTGCAGCGTCCGCACCACGCCGAAATTCTCCGCATCGCGCACATAAATTTTGTCGGAACCGTCGCTCATGTAGAGATACTCCCCGTCGGTGGTCAGCCCCCACCCTTCGCCGTCGTATACGAACGAACGGAGCGGCCGGAAATCCTCCGCATCATAGACGAACGCACGGCCCGCCACCCAAGTCAACTGGTATATCTTGCCGCCGAGGTATGCGATACCCTCGCCGAAATACTTTCTCTCCAGTCCCACGCGCTGCAGCACGCGCCCGGTCGCCGGTTCCACCCGCCGAAGCTCCGAACGCCCGTTCTGGCCCGTTCCCTCGTACAGATACCCGTCGAGCCAGAACAGTCCCTGCGTATAGGCTCCGGTATCGTGGGGATAAACGGCCTTCACACGGTAGGTGTATTCCGCCGGTTCGCGGAAGGAGACCGGGGCCTGAGGCGCAGCAGGTGCCCGCCGCAGGATACGGCCAGCGCGAGTATAACATAAAGTACGACTATCCTTTTCATCATTTTGAAATTTACCGGAATGTACAAAGTTACGCAAAATATGCCGAAACGCATATACCGTCCCGCCAAATAGCGGCGAAACCCTCCGGCGATTGCCATAATTTTATTAATTTTGCCCAATTAAAACCGACTGGGTATGCTTACTTTGAAACAAATCCGGGAAGAGAGGCAGCGCACCGTGGAGCGCCGTCAAGGGAGTCGATGCGGCCCCGGTGATTGAAAAAATCATAGCGGAGGACGACCTGCGCCGTTCGCTCCAGCAGCGGCTGGACGGCTGCCTTGCCGAACAGAACGCCCTCTCCAAAGAGATAGGAAAGCTCTTTGCCGCGGGACGACGCGAAGAGGCCGACGCGGCCAAGGGACGGGTAACGCTCTTGAAGGAGGAGTCGAAAACACTCGAAGAGCAGCTCCGCGAGGCCGCCGACCGCATGAACGCGCTCATCGTTACCCTGCCCAACGTACCGACCGAAATCGTACCGGCGGGCAGGAGCGCCGAAGAGAACGAAGTGGTCAAAATCACGCCGCTGCCCGAGGCACTGCCCGAAGGGGCGCTTCCACACTGGGAACTGGCGCGCAAATACGGCATTATCGATTTCGAGCTGGGCGTGAAGCTCACGGGAGCCGGATTCCCCGTCTATAAGGGACAGGGAGCAGCTCTGCAGCGAGCCCTCATCTCCTTCTTCCTCGACCGCAACACGAAAGCGGGCTACACGGAGGTGATGCCCCCGTTGATGGTGAACGAAGCGTCGGGCTTCGGCACGGGCCAGCTTCCCGACAAGGAGGGGCAGATGTACCACGTAACGCAGGACAATTTCTACCTCATTCCTACGGCCGAAGTTCCCGTGACGAACATCTACCGCGACGTCATCCTCGACGGAGCGGAACTTCCCGTGCGCATGACCGCCTACACGCCCTGTTTCCGCCGCGAGGCCGGCTCCTACGGCAAGGACGTGCGCGGCCTCAACCGCCTGCACCAATTCGACAAGGTGGAAATCGTGCGCATCGAAAGGCCCGAAAATTCCTATGCCGCACTCGACGAAATGGTGGCCCATGTGGAAGGCATCGTGAAAGAACTGGAACTTCCCTACCGCATCCTGAGGCTCTGCGGCGGCGACATCAGCTTCACGTCGGCTCTCACGTACGATTTCGAGGTATGGTCTGCCGCCCAGAAGCGGTGGCTGGAGGTATCGTCCGTGTCGAATTTCGAGACCTTCCAGGCCAACAGGCTGAAACTCCGCTACCGCGATGCCGACCGGAAAATCCAGTTGGCCCACACCCTCAACGGCAGTTCGCTCGCCTTGCCGCGCATTGTGGCCGCGCTGCTGGAAAACAACCAGACGCCCGACGGCATCCGCATTCCCGCGGCGCTCGTCCCCTTCACCGGGTTCGACCGGATAAAATAACGGATTGCCCCGCACATGCCAGCGGCCTGCCGGATACCCGGCAGGCCGCTCTCTTTGCTCCCGCTGCGGCCGGCCACCCTTGCTCCGAAAGGACCACTGGCGAGAATCGCCCGGCGATACCTTTCGTTCCCGCTCTGTCCTCTTCCTAATCCCTACATCGTTCTCCGCTTCCTCTGCCGCCGGGAAAACGGACAAAAGCCATCGGGAAAACGCACCGGTACCCGAGAAATACGGGAACGTCCCCGCAAACAGCGGACGCGGCGGAAAATCTCCGCCGCGTCCATTCCTGTTACCGAATCGCCTGTTCTCATTTCCATCCCGGCGAAACCGGAGGCTGCGGTACGAAACTCTCGGTCGAAGCCATCCCTCCCGACGTCTGCGGCAGAAGCGAAGGATAGAAGAACAGTATGTCGACCTGAGCCCCCGCATCGTTGTTCCAGAAAGCGTATCCGATGACGTCATAGCTATCCCACGACTCATCGAAGGAAACCCCATCCGCACTCCAGGTACCGTACAGACTGTAACCATTTCCGATGTACATTCCCGAAGTAAAAGGCTCGAAGGTAACGTTCGCTCCGGCAGCCGCTACCGGAGTGCCTCCGGCGAATTCGATGCGGCCGTCCGTAAAGTAGGCCCGGACGGCATCGTCGGTCACCACGGTACCGGACATACTGTTCATCAGGCCGGAAACCAGATAGGACTTGCCAACCACTTCCTCGCGCACCGTAACGGGTTGCCAATAGGGGCCGTTCGCCTTCGCCGCATCGGTATAGAACGTCAGGGCCCAGGTACCTATGTATTTCCGGTATGCTTCGCTGTCCTCGCCCGGTATCAGGTCGAGCGTAGTGAAATCGGCGCGATAGAATCCGCCGACCACTCCGTCGGCATCGAACGCAAGGGCTGCGACCGTATAATCGGTGAGCGGCTTGAAATTGACGAATTCACGCTCTACCGATGCCGATTCGCTCTCGAACTCAAGCAAATTGCCTCCGCCCGCAAGCGTTGCCTTCAGGTCCTCGTCGCTCACACCGCCCTTGAACGCTCCGAAGCGGACATATGCACTGCCGTCATTGACGAAACGTACGACGAACGACCGGTCGGACGCATCGACGTCCAGACTGCTCAACGCCGCCGCACTGCGCTGTGCCTCCACCGTGAAAGTACAGAGTTCGCCGATGCCGTCCGCCGACTCCGGTACCGCCAGCACGACATAACGGTCGGCCTGTCCCGACGGAACCGCAAGAGTCTGAACCGCCTCGGTCGCCGGGAACACGCTTCCCACGCTCAGCACTCCCCGCAATTCATCTTCATATTCCTCCTTAAAGACGTTCTCGTAATCGGCTCCGGCATATACGGCCAGCCAATAGCGTTCGACGGCAGGGGAGGAAAATTCGAAACGAAGTTCCAGCAAGTCGGCCGCAAGCCACGCATAAGAGCCGGTCATCCGTTCCCCGCTCCGTACCAACGCTTTGGTACGGTAGGTCTCCGTCACCGTCTCCAGCGGCCGATGGTCGGCATCGTAAGGCTGGGCATAAACGACATACTCCGTCTCCGGCTCCACGGAAAATTCGCCGGGAATATCCCCGAACTGCTCCTGATACGCTTGGTTGGCCAGAATGAACTCCTCCATCGTATGACCGGCATTGTCTGCGAACCACTGTTCCAACACCGCCTTCTCCACATAGCCCGGTATGAACGACGCGCATCCTTCCGCCATCACGAAGTTCACCAACATCCGATAGGGCGAATAGTTCTTCTGGTCGATGGTCATGATGACGGCGCCGGTCTTCTCCGCCCCGTCGAACACGAGTCCCTCGACAGGCAGCACCGTATTGCGGGCGACGGTTATCGGCGACGCCAGCGTGCGCTCGACATACCCTCCCTCCTTATCGAACAAACGGACGGTAAGCGCATCGTATTCCGCAGGCGGAACGGCGACATACACCGACAGAGGCGTATCGGAAAGCTGCGTATCGATACCCGTTACGGTCACCGAGCGGGCAGTCTGCTCCGTCTTCGCATAACCGACGAAAGAACCGTCGGCACCAAAATACATCCTGCCCGAAAGATTCAGCGCCTGCTCGCTCAAATCGGTATTGCTCGTCAACATGAGTTTGGAAAGCACCGTACTGCCCGTAATGCGCAGTTCCAGCAATCCGAATACGTTCCGGAAAGCGAGACCGGATTCCGGGTCGCTGCCCGAAGCGACCATGGGATTGCAATCCGAAGCGAACGTTCCTGCCACATAAGTCTGTCCGGTAGGTATCTCCATAGCCACCGACCCCGAATCATAAACCGCACCTGCGGCCGGGTACGCCGCATAATACATACCGTCGGAACCGGCATCGAGCCAATCGCCGGTGAAAGTCGCCGAACGCTCCCCGGCTCCGTCCGTCAATCCGAACATGGAGCTGCTGCCGCTGTCGTTCATCAGAAGAAACGAGTCACCCTCGTTCCACACGACCGAATAGTCGGCACCCAGTGCGGTACGTGTCACCTCCGTCGTCGCACGGATGGTCATCCCGCTTTGCGGCCCTACCGGCTCCGGCCCCTGCGTACACGAAAAGAGCAGCACCGCCGCAGCGGTCACCGCCGTGCAAAGGCCGCACATCACATTCCGTCCAATCTGTTTCATAGTCCTGAATTTAAGGTTAATGTTTAGCCAAAGATAAAGATACATTTTCGCATTTAAAACATTATATATAAACGATATAAATTATCCGGAAAAGCACCGCTGCGGCGCCAGGAGGTACGGCGCACGCCTCGCCGGGAGACCGCCGGAAGACCGCCAGAAGCGCCACCGACAGGGATACTCCATCCTCTCCCACGGCCGGTAGCCGCCCTTTCGTCCGGCAAAATAAAATAATCCGGAGGCCGTTTATTTTATACAAGATAAAATACTATCTTTGCGAAGTTTTTAACGACACTTAAACACTAAAGAAATGGCTTACAAAATTGATGAGAATGTCTGCATCTCCTGCGGCTCATGCGCCGGAGAATGTCCCACCGAAGCGATTTCGGCCGGTGATAACTCCTATGTTATCGACGCCGACAAATGCATCTCCTGCGGCACCTGCGCAAGTGTTTGCCCGACGGAGGCTATTTCGGAGGAGTAAACCGGATATTTCCAGAATACGAAAGAGGGGTATGGCAGCGGCCGTGCCCCTTTTCGTTTCCCCTGCCGGAACGTCCTCCCCGCTTTCCGCCCGGCAGACCGCTATTTTTCGTAACTTCGCATGCAAAAAGGGAAAACACGATGAATTTCGAAACCATCCGCGGCAAAGCGCTCGACCGGGTGCCGCTCACTTTCGACGAAGCGCTGTGGCTCTACGAAACGGTCCCGCCCGCACGGCTTTTCCGCCTGGCCGACGCACTGCGCCGCAGTGCAGTGGAAGAGCCCGGTACCGTGACCTGGCAGATAGACCGCAACGTCAACATCACCAACGTCTGCATCTCGGGCTGTAAGTTCTGCAATTTCCACTGCCGGCCCGGCGAGCGCACCGCCTACATCACGACCCCCGAAGCCTATGACGCCAAGATAGAGGAGACCCTGCGGTTGGGCGGCGACCAACTGCTGCTGCAGGGCGGCTTGCACCCCCGCCTCGACATCGCCTTTTACGAAGAGCTCTTCCGCGGCCTCAAGGCCCGCCATCCGGAAATCCGGCTCCATGCCCTCGGTGCCCCGGAGGTCGCCCACATCGCCCGTATCAGCTGCCTCTCGATAGGCGAGACGCTGCGACGGCTGCACGAGGCAGGGCTCGATTCGCTGCCCGGCGCGGGCGCGGAGATTCTCTGCGACGAAGTGCGCCGCCGCATCTCACCCGGCAAACCCTCCGTCGCACAATGGTGCGAAGTGATGCGCGAAGCCCACCGGATAAACCTGCCCACCTCGGCTACCATGATGTACGGCCATGTGGAGACACCCGCCCAGCGCATCGAACACCTGTTGCTGCTGCGCGACCTGCAGGCCGAATGCCCGGAGGGCCACTACGGTTTCATCGCCTTCATCCCGTGGATATTCTGCAGCGAGGGTACCCGGCTCGAAAAGGAGGGGGTACGTTCCCGCTTCTCCCCGCTCGAATACCTGCGTCTCATCGCCGTCAGCCGCATCGTACTCCACAACATACGCAACATACAGGCTTCGTGGCTCACCGTCGGCAAGGCCACGGCACAGATAGCCCTGCACTGCGGAGCCAACGATTTCGGCTCGATAATGATAGAGGAGAACGTGGTCTCCTCGGCAGGCGCCCGCAACGCTTTCGATGCCGAAGGCATCCAGCGGGCCATCCGTGAAGCGGGTTTCACTCCACAGCTGCGCGACCAGCTCTACCGAAAGCGCGACTACGCCGCGGCCCTCTCCCGGCAGTAACCTCCGGCCCCGAAACAAACGGAACAACAGCCCTGCAACGAGAAGGCCCGCAAAGAGTAAAACGGGGGCGTCTCCTCCCGGTGTCCGCAGTTTTCCGCTCCGGCGAAACAGGCAGCATCCGGACTACCGCACAAAACCGCCCGACACGCCGAACATTGCCGTTCCGACGGGCAGTACGGAACGAAGCCGCTCCAGGAAACAGGCATGCAGCGGAAAGGCTCGCTCAAAAC
>OBAG01001311.1_pt1 | contig 15670 bp, 15 predicted proteins | sample 1517701 | NCBI WGS metagenome assembly OBAG01 (sample SAMN04571702, study PRJEB22368) | human gut metagenome | biome: human gut; material: stool | host: Homo sapiens | place: Luxembourg | collected 2012-09-07 | reverse complement strand
GTCGCTCCCCTCGCGGGAGCGTGGATTGAAATCTTGCTATGTACGAAAAGTATGGGCAGCCATTGGTCGCTCCCTTCGCGGGAGCGTGGATTGAAATCAGCAATCGGAATGAAGTACATCAAGCTTGGTTTGCGTCGCTCCCTTCGCGGGAGCATGTCAGGAAAAGGATCGTAACAGAAAAAATGTCGAAGAAAATGGGGGAGAGGCATATGGATTATTTTGCGCATATTGATGGGAAACGAAAACAGAGTGTTTTGGAGCATTCGGAGGGGGTTGCAAGACTTGCTGGAATGTTTGCCGGAGAATTTGGAAAGTATGAATGGGGATATTGCAGTGGTATGCTGCATGATATTGGAAAGTACAGTCTCAGGTTCCAGAGAAGACTTCAAAAAGGAGATGTTCAGGTGGACCATTCGACGGCCGGAGCACAACTTTGTGCGGCGAAAGGAGGATACTACTCGTTTCTAAATTATTGCATTGCAGGGCATCATGCGGGCTTGCCAGATTGCGGAAGTAATACGGACAATGGCGGAGAGTCTACGTTGAGCGGCCGCCTAAAGAAAAAAATAGAAGATTATCAGGCTTATCAGCCTGAGATTGAGGTTCCTCTACTTCATTCGGCGCCCATTGATCCAAAAGCTGTGCCGAACCCATATTTTTCGTTAAGTTTTTTTATGCGAATGATTTATTCCTGTCTGGTAGACGCAGATTTTCTGGATACGGAAGCTTTTATGAAGCAGGGAAAGACAGAACGAGATCCCGGCACGAGAATAGAAGAACTGTACAGAAAGTTAGATAAATATCTTGAGAATAAAAGATGGATGGAAAATAAAAAACCCGATACGATCAACGGCAGACGAAGTGAGATTTTGCGGCATTGTATGGACATGGGAACCCAGGAAAAGGGAATGTTTCGTCTGACTGTTCCGACCGGTGGAGGAAAAACAATTGCCTCGCTGGCGTTTGCACTTCGGCATGCGGCAGCGCATCAGATGAAGCGGATTATTTATGTCATTCCATATACCAATATTATCGAACAGAATGCGCAGGTATTTCGGGAGATTCTGGGAGAGGAAAATGTGTTGGAAAGCCATTGCAACATTGATTATACCAGTTCGGAAGAGCTCAGACCGATGCAGCTTGCTTCGGAAAACTGGGACAAGCCGGTGGTTGTTACGACCAATGTACAGTTTTTTGAATCTCTCTTTGCATCGAAATCTTCAAAATGCCGGAAGCTTCATAATGTTGCAAACAGTGTGATCATTTTTGATGAAGCACAGATGATACCGCCGGAGCATCTGAAGCCTTGTCTTGCGGTTATAGAGGAACTGGCAGCGCAATATGGTTCATCTGTTGTGCTTTGTACAGCAACGCAGCCAACATTTCAGAATTTTTTCCAGAGAAATTGGGAGCCGGTTGAGCTTTGTCCATGTATGGAAGAGCAATTTCGCTTTTTCAAGAGGACGAGATTTGAAGATATCGGAACGGTGACAGAAGAAGAACTGGAGGAAAAGCTTTCAAAAGAAACACAGGCGTTGTGTATTGTCAATACGAAGAAACGAGCGCAGAGAGTTTATAATGCAATCAAAGGGGATGGAGTCTTTCATCTGTCGACAACAATGTATCCAAAGCATCGGAAACGGGTGTTAGAGCAGATTAGGAAAAGACTGGAAGATGGTAAAAAGTGTATTTTAATTGCAACGAGTCTGGTGGAAGCTGGAGTGGATCTGGATTTTCGATCTGTATATAGACAGCTTGCGGGAATGGATTCTATGATTCAGGCGGCAGGACGCGGAAATCGAAATGGAGATCGTTCCATAGAGGAGAGTCCGGTATATATTTTCAGAATGGAAGGAAAAGAGTTTGTTCCCGGTCAGCAGATGCAGATGGATACGTCCAAAGCGCTTTTACTGGATGGATATCAGACGGAAGACCTGGCGACAGTAGATCGGTATTTTCAGATGCTGTATCAGTTAAAACAGGATGAAATGGATAAGGGCGGTGTGATGCGCTGCTTCGAAAATCAAAACTATCAGTTTGCGTCAGCTGCTAAAAAGTTTCATCTGATTGAAGAGAATACCGTAACAGTGTTTGTAAAAAGAGAGCAGGAAGCGGCGAAGTTATTGGGACAGATTCGAAACCAGGGGTATTCCCGCACTTTGATGCGACAGGCAGGACAGTATTGTATCAATATTTATGACAGGGATTTTGAAAAATTAAACGGACAGGGAGCGTTGCGTCCGGTGTCCGGTGATATAGAAGATTTCTATGAATTGGTTTCGGAAGAACTGTATACAGAAGAAATGGGATTAAAAATGGATATTGAAGAAGGCATCGGAGTGTTCTGGTAATTGTTTTAGCAAGTGCTGTAGGCGGGAGGTTAGAGGATAAAAGCATACGGAACAGAAGAGAAATCATCAACTTCTGTTCCGCATCGCTTGGTTCACATGGTGTGAAAAAATATTTTTTCAATCCCCAATTCCGTGTCATTGTAAATGGCAGGAAAAGACGATGTTTATTATATAATAGTTATTCCATATAATCCAGTGTAAATATTTTTATAGAAACTTCAATATATTTTCCCACAGCTAATGAAAACGTTGTTGCATTATATAAAACAGTGTAGTATAGTGGAAATATAAAGAAAAGGACAGTGAGAAAAACGATAGTTTTTATAAAAAGGGGAACAGAGATGGTCTTATATCATGGGAGTAAAGAAATCGTGGAATATCCTGAAATTCGAAAAGCACGATTTCAAAAAGATTTCTATTTTGGATTTTACTGCACACTTTATGCAGAGCAGGCGAAGCGTTGGGCAACCAGATACGGTGATGGGTACATCAATAAATATGAATATGTACCAAGCAGTACTTTGAATTGTTTGTATTTTGAAGAGATGACGGAAGAATGGCTGGATTTTATTGTGGCATGTCGTAGAGGAATTCCACACAAATATGATATTGTGGAAGGACCGATGGCAGATGATACGATTTACAATTATATCCAGAACTATCTGGATGGCAAAATTTCGAGAGCCGCATTTTGGGAACTGGCAAAGTTTAAATATCCGACGCATCAAATCAGTTTTCATACGATTTCAGCGCTGGATACATTGACATTTGTAGGAAGCGAGGCCGTGTATGGGGACAAAAAATAATAATGATTTATTTTATATATGCAGCTTGATCGAATACATCGGAAGGAAAACGAAACAGCCTCGGAAAAAAGTAGCAGATTATCTGGGAAGAAAGCATATTCATCGGATTTACGAACATGCAGATGTATTTCATTGTGAACCAATTGAAAAGGTGGCAGAAGAATTGATTGAAGAATGCAATATTCCGAAGGGCAGCTTTGATAATGTGGGAGCATGCAGATATACAGTACCGGATTATTGGGATATCGGAGAAGTGTATGAACGGCTGATTGAAGATTCCTATTCTGATCAGGATATGGAGAAAGGGCTTTGGCAGGTATATCATTCCTGGATAGATTCCAGCATTTCTGATTATAATACGGATTTTTACTATCAATCGAGAGATTATCTGGCAGCCTGCTATCAGGATGGTTCGATATTATAGATGAAAAGGGGTGATAAAATGGGCATGGGTGTAAAAGTCAGAGTATGGGGACCATATGCGCTCTTCTCAAGACCAGAGATGAAAGTGGAACGGTGTTCTTACGATGTAATGACGCCATCTGCTGCAAGAGGAATTCTGGAAGCGATTTACTGGCATCCGGGGCTTCGATGGGTGATCGACAAAATTCAGGTAAACAAACCAATCCGGTTTACCAGCGTTCGGAGAAATGAAGTGAAAAGCAAAATTTCTGCCAGCAATGTGCTTCAGGCATATAACGGAGCGGATAAGGAATTGTATTTGAGTACAAAAGAGGAAATTGTACAGCGGGCATCTTTATTGCTGTGTGATGTGGAATATGTCATTGAAGCACATTTTGAAATGACGGAACAGGCAAATGAAACAGACAATCCCGGTAAGTTCAAGGATATCATGATGCGTCGTTTAAAGCGCGGAGAATGCTATCACATGCCGTATTTTGGATGCCGGGAATTCCCGGTGCATTTCGAATTGTGCGAAGAGGAAACTACATCCTGTTATGCTGTTGTTCCGGAAAAGGATCTCGGTTTTATGCTATACGACATGGATTACTCTGATCCGAACGATATTCAGCCGATGTTCTTTCGGGCGGTGATGAGAAACGGTGTTCTTGATCTGAGAGACTGTGAGGTGATTCGGTGATTTTACAGGCACTTGTAAAGGAATATGAAAGTCTGGCAGAGCAGGGGAAAGTATCGCAGCCGGGGTGGTGTCAGGCAAAGGTTTCCTATGAAATCAATTTGTATGCGGATGGACGAATCAAACAAATTATCTGCTTGAAGCAGGAAAAAGAAATTGGGAAAAAGAAGGTTTTAATTCCCAAAACGATGAAAGTACCGCAGATGGTCACCCGATCTTCTGGAATAGCGGCAAATTTTCTGTGTGATAACGCAAAATATCTGTTAGGAATTGATGCAGAAGGGACTTCTGGGCGGATAATGGATTGTTTTCTGGCAGCAAAGGAAAGACACCTCTCTGTTTTGGAAGGAACAGATGGCATAATGGCGCAGGCAATCTGCCGTTTTTTTAAAAACTGGAACCCGGAAAGCGTTCAGGAATGTCCGGAGTTGAAAGAGCAATGGGAAGGAATTACAGATGGCGGGAATCTTGTTTTTGGAATGAACGAATTCTATGCACAGGATGATCCGGAAATACAGAAAATGTGGAACGCAAGTCAGTCTGAGACAGAGGAGGAAACATCAGGCATTTGTCTTGTAACCGGAAATTATGGTCCGATTTCCAGAATTCACAGATCCATTAAAGGGGTTCCGGGGGCACAGTCGAGTGGCGCAGCACTGGTGTCTTTTAATGCACCGGCATTTGAATCTTACGGAAAAGAACAAAGCTACAATGCGCCGGTTGGAAAGTATGCAGAGTTTGCTTATACGACAGCTTTAAATTACCTGCTGGGACAGGAAGAATACCGATTTCAGCTTGGTGATACAAGAGTGGTATTCTGGGCAGAAAGTGGAGAAGAGGCATATCAGGATTTTTTTGCTTCTTTTCTGGAACCCAAACCGGATAATGAGGAGATGCTGAAAGCTGTTTTTGCAGGATTGAAAAAACAGAAATATCTCGATCTGGATCAGTTTGAATTGAATCCAAATCAAAAGTTTTATATCCTTGGACTTGCACCAAATGCTGCTCGTTTAGCGGTTCGTTTCTTTTATGAAGATTCTTTTGGAAATATTTTGAAGCATCTTGCAGAACATTATCAGCGAATTGAAATTGTAAAACCGGTATGGGAACAGAATAGTTATCTTGGAATCCGAGACATGCTTGCGGAAACGGTGAATCAGAAAGCAAAGGATAAAAATCCGATTTCGAATATGGCGTCTATGGTGCTGCAGGCAATCCTTGCAGGAAACCGTTATCCGGCAAGTTTGTATACAGATACGATGATTCGTATCAGGGCGGAGCAGGGAAACGTCACCTGGAAAAAAGCTGCGATCCTCAAGGCTTATTTGATTCAAAACTACCATTTGGAAAAGGGGGAACATTATATGGGACTAAATGAGGGATGTAGGGAAGAGGCATACGTTTTAGGAAGGCTGTTTGCTATGTTGGAAGCAATTCAGATGGACGCCAATCCGGGAATTAAAGCAACAATCCGGGATCGGTATTTTAACTCTGCGTGTGCGACACCGGCAATTGTTTTTCCGATATTGTTCAAATTAAAAAACAGCCATATCAAAAAGCTGGAACGGGATAATCCGAGTGCAAAAATATATTACGAAAAGCAGATTATGGAAATTATGGGGAAACTCGGAGAAAAAATGCCGAACCGTCTGGCACTGGAAGAGCAGGGACAATTTGATCTGGGATATTATCATCAGATGCAGAAAAAATATGAAAAGCGGGAGGAAAAGTAAATGAGTGAGACAATCAAAAACAGATATGAGTTTGTAGTATTGTTTGATGTGGAAAATGGGAATCCGAACGGAGATCCTGATGCAGGAAATATGCCGCGTATTGATCCGGAAAGTGGTCTCGGTCTTGTGACAGATGTTTGTCTGAAACGAAAGATCAGAAATTATGTGGAAACAGTAAAAGAGGAGGAGCCGGGGTTCCAGATTTATATCCGTGAAGACGTACCGTTGAACCGAAGCGATAGAACCGCATGCGAGAGCCTTGGAATCCATGAGACAGATGAAAAAAAAGTGACGGATGGATTAAAAAAGCTGAAAAAGAACGATCCGGATGCAGATCTGAAAATTCGGGATTATATGTGCCAGAATTTTTATGATATCAGAACTTTTGGCGCGGTTATGACAACATTTGTGAAAGCATCGCTGAATTGCGGGCAGGTAAGGGGGCCTGTGCAGATTGGCTTTGCCAGAAGCATTGATCCGATTATCAGTCAGGAAGTAACGATTACGAGAGTTGCGATTACGACAGAAAAAGACGCGGAAAATAAGAGCACGGAAATGGGCAGAAAAAGCATTGTGCCCTATGGATTATATCGTGCAGAGGGATATGTTTCTGCAAATCTTGCCAGAAAGGTAACCGGATTTTCTGAGGAAGATCTGGAGCTTTTATGGGAGGCGATTATCAACATGTTTGAAAATGATCATTCTGCAGCAAGAGGAAAGATGGCGGTTCGGGAACTGATTATTTTCAAACACAGCAAGGAGCTGGGAGATTGTCCCGCATATAAGTTATTTGATGCAGTGGAAGTAAAGAAAAACGACGATATTATTTATCCCAGAAACTATAAAGATTATACAGTTAAAATTCATCAGGATCAGATACCGGAATCTGTTGAAGTGACAAGAAGAGCATAGTAATCAGAAAGCAGAAAAAGGCACACTTTGTTTGAAATGCGTTGAAAAAGAGGTGTCGTATAATGGAATATGCGGAAGACGATTATTTGATGATATCTGGTATCCAGCATTTTAAATTTTGCAGGAGACAATGGGCATTGATTCATGTGGAACAGCAATGGGCAGAAAATGAACATACTGTCATTGGAGAGCTGATGCACAAAAAGGCGCATGATCCATATCTGACGGAAAAGCGGAAAGATTTGCTTGTGGTAAGGGCATTGCCGGTCAGTTCCAGAACGATGGGAGTCAGCGGCGAATGCGATATTGTAGAATTTCGGAAATGCGAAGATGGAGTGAAACTGCACGGACACAGGGGATTTTACAGTATTTATCCGGTAGAGTATAAAAAAGGGAAACCAAAACATTCAGAGGAGGATATCTTACAGCTGACAGCGCAGGCAATGTGTTTGGAAGAAATGTTTTCGACGACAGTATCGGAAGGGGCAATTTTTTATGGAGAAACCAGAAGACGTGAAGTCGTTGCAATTACGGAAGAGCTGAAAAATGAGGTTTGTCAGATATTTGAAGAAATGCATCAATATTATGACAGACGGTATACACCGAAAGTAAAATACAGCAAAGCATGCGCTTCCTGTTCTCTGAAGGAAATATGCCTTCCAAAGCTCGAAAAAGCCGGATCGGTAAAGGAATATCTGAAACGGGCGCTGGAGGAGGAACCGGGATGAAAAAACTGCTCAATACATTGTACGTTACTTCGGAAAACAGCTACCTTGGATTGGATGGAGAAAATATTGTTGTTTATGAAGAACAGAAGGAGCTTGGAAGGCTGCCGCTGCATAATCTGGAGGGAATTGTTTCTTTTGGTTACAGAGGGACAAGCCCAGCGCTTATGGGCGCTTGTGCAGACCGAAATATTTCCTTGTGTACCTTACGCCGCAGGGAAAATTCTTAGCCCGGGTGACTGGAAAAGTAAGAGGAAATGTTATTTTACGAAAACAGCAGTATGATACAGGAAAAGATGAGGAAAAGAGCCTTACAATTGCAAAAACTTGTATTCTTGGAAAAGTATACAATTCGCGCTGGGTTCTGGAACGGGCAATCCGGGATCATGCAATGCAGATTGATGCGGAAAAGGTAAAAGCAGCATCAATGCAATTAAAAGCTTCCCTGGAGCGGATTCAAAACTGTACATCCAAGGATCAGTTAAGAGGATATGAAGGGGAAGCTGCCAGCATTTATTTTGGTGTATTCAATGAATTGATTCTGCAGCAGAAAAAGGATTTTCAGTTTCAGGGACGGACAAAACGTCCTCCAATGGATACGGTTAATGCGATGCTTTCTTTTGCCTATACACTTTTGACGAATCAGATCATGTCTGCTCTGGAATGTGTTGGCTTAGATCCCTGTGTCGGATATCTGCATACAGAACGTCCGGGAAGAAGTTCACTGGCATTGGATATGGTTGAAGAACTTCGCTCTGTAATGGCAGATCGGTTTGTATTATCTCTGATTAATAAGAAGATTATTAGCGGAAAAAACTTTACAAAAAAAGAAAATGGTGCAGTTTTGATGGATGATGAGCTGCGGAAAAAGTTTTTGACAGAATGGCAAAATAGAAAAAAGGAAGTTATTACACATCCGTATCTTAGGGAAAAAGTGGAGTGGGGAATGGTTCCCTATGTGCAGGCAATGCTCCTTGCCCGATATTTACGCGGAGACCTGGACGAATATCCTGTTTTTCTCTGGAAATGAGGTGACAAATGCTTGTACTGATCACATATGATGTGAACACAGAAACAGCAGCCGGTAAAGCAAGACTGCGGAAGGTTGCTAAACAATGCGTCAACTATGGAAGAAGGGTTCAAAATTCTGTATTTGAATGCATTTTGGATAACGCTCAGTGCATCGCACTGAAAGCACTTCTGACAGATATTATCGACAGCAAAGTAGACAGTCTGCGCTTTTATTATCTTGGTAATAAATACGAGACGAAAGTGGAGCATGTCGGGGTCGAAAAAGGTATTGCTGCCGATCAGGTCTTGCTCCTCTAAAAAACTGGTGCGAACAGGAAGTGCATATGAATTCTTATGGAGATTCGCACCTGAAAAATTATGAAATAACATTTATTAATTTATTTTTTTAAAACAGGAGCTATATTTTATTGGTGAGATGAAATAAAAATAGCCGTACTGTAAGCGAAAAGATGTTAATAAATGCAGTCGCTCCCTTCGCGGGAGCGTGGATTGAAATGATTTCGATATGGATAACAACCTGTGTATCGAGGTCGCTCCCTTCGCGGGAGCGTGGATTGAAATTATACCTTTGAGCGTGTTAACCGCCCTGTACCAAGTCGCTCCCTTCGCGGGAGCGTGGATTGAAATTACACCCTGCTGCCCCGCAGGAACGCATCCTGCAGCTGTCGCTCCCTTCGCGGGAGCGTGGATTGAAATCCCGCCCGTCAGATCTCGAAGAACACTTTAACAAAGTCGCTCCCTTCGCGGGAGCGTGGATTGAAATCACAAATGAGAGTCCTGGAAAGAGAGGAAACAATGTCGCTCCCTTCGCGGGAGCGTGGATTGAAATAAATACAGACGATTATTTTACCGATTGGTACCGCAGTCGCTCCCTTCGCGGGAGCGTGGATTGAAATGTTGGAAGGGTTGGTGACTGCAAATACTAATTTGTCGCTCCCTTCGCGGGAGCGTGGATTGAAATACACAATACTGTGGATAATCGTCCGGTACTGTGGACGTCGCTCCCTTCGCGGGAGCGTGGATTGAAATTTGACCAACTAGGGTGGGACCATCCAATGGGCAGTCGCTCCCTTCGCGGGAGCGTGGATTGAAATCTGCAAGGTCTACCCTGCCCCATTTGCCGTAAATCGTCGCTCCCTTCGCGGGAGCGTGGATTGAAATCGGTCTTTACGTTGCAGGTCTCGTATTCGGTGCGTCGCTCCCTTCGCGGGAGCGTGGATTGAAATATTGACATGGTTTGTACGCTCCCTTCGCGGGAGCGTGGATTGAAATTGCATTACCTCCGGATCCGTGATCTCCGCTTTGGGTCGCTCCCTTCGCGGGAGCGTGGATTGAAATCTCCTATCATACGTCTATATTTTTTTTGTGGCATTGTCGCTCCCTTCGCGGGAGCGTGGATTGAAATCACCCATTCACCAAACGGGCACATAACCATGCCATGTCGCTCCCTTCGCGGGAGCGTGGATTGAAATTGCGTCATACTGTTCGATCCGCTCCAAGCCATCCTGTCGCTCCCTTCGCGGGAGCGTGGATTGAAATTGCTCTTTCCGCTCGAATCATCAGCTCCTGCACCTGTCGCTCCCTTCGCGGGAGCGTGGATTGAAATGATTTTTATTTACATCCTGTTGTCTCGCACAAATAGTCGCTCCCTTCGCGGGAGCGTGGATTGAAATTCATAGTCAAGGTCAAGAACGTCACATATATACGTCGCTCCCTTCGCGGGAGCGTGGATTAAAATGTTAAAATTTATATAAGAGAATATTTGTAAAAGAGAATACAAATGGTCAGAAGCGCATCATCTAAAAATCTACATAAATGCATAAAAATCCTCCGAAAATTTAGGAATCCTTTTTGATGAAAGTATGGTATAGTAAAAACGTATTTCACAAAAAGGAGAGAGACTGAAAATGGAACATAACAAAAGAAGCAGCTTTTCCGGCAAACTCGGATATGTCCTGTCGGCTGCGGGAGCATCTGTCGGGCTGGGAAATATCTGGAGATTTCCGTATCTGGCAGCAAAGTACGGAGGCGGCATTTTCCTGCTGATCTATATTTTGCTGGCGTTGACCTTCGGCTATACCATGATTGTAGCGGAAACCGCGATTGGGCGCATGACGAAAAAAAGCCCGGTGGGAGCCTTTTCCTCTTTCGGCAAATCGAAATGGCTGTCTGCAGGCGGCTGGATCAACGCGATCATTCCTGTGCTGATCGTACCGTATTATTCCGTAATCGGTGGCTGGGTCATCAAATATCTGGTTGAATATGTCAAAGGAAACGGTCAGAAGCTGGCAGCAGACGGCTATTTTTCCGATTTTATTTCAAACGGAACATCTACGGAAATCTGCTTTGCCGTATTTGCGCTGTTTACGCTGGCGATTATTTATGCGGGCGTGCGCAATGGAATCGAGCGCGTGTCGAAATTCATGATGCCGATACTGATCGTGCTATCCGTGATTATTGCAGTGTATTCGGTGACGCGTCCGGGCGCACTGGAAGGTGTGAAATATTTTCTGGTACCGAATGTGAAGAATTTTTCCTGGATGACTGTGGTTGCGGCGATGGGACAGATGTTTTATTCCCTGTCGATTGCTATGGGAATTTTGATCACGTTTGGATCCTATATGAAAAAGGACGTATCGATTGAAGATTCGACGAGAAATGTAGAAGTATTCGATACAGCCATCGCAATTATGGCGGGTCTGATGATCATCCCGGCAGTATTTGCCTTTTCCGGCGGAGATCCGGATACGCTGCAGGCAGGACCTGCGTTGATGTTTATTACGATTCCGAAAGTGTTTGCAAGCATGGGATTTGGAACAGTAGCGGGAATTTTATTCTTCGTACTCGTGTTATTTGCAGCGATCACAAGCTCGATTGCACTGACAGAGAGTGCAGTGTCTACCTTTGAGGATGAGCTTCACTGGGGACGCAAGAAGGCAGTTGTTTTGGTTGGCGTGATCATGCTGGGGCTGGGTACTTTATCCTGTATGGGATACGGCCCGTTGTCCTGGGTAAAGCTGATCGGAATGCAGTTTCTGGATTTCTTTGATTTTCTGACAAACTCTGTTATGATGCCGATCGCAGCAATTGCCACCTGTCTGCTGGTGTCGAAAGTAGTTGGAACAAAAAGCATTGAAGAAGAAGTCATGCACGGCGAGAGCACATTTCGGAGAAAGAAGATTTTTAACGTGATGATTCGGTATTTATGCCCGATCTTTGCGGCGATCATTTTGATCAGCTCCGTGGCAAATGCGTTTGGGTGGATTTCGATGTAAAAAGAAAAGTGCATTTTACCGCTGCTTATGGCGGAGAAAGCTCTTTCCGAAACAATAGAATGCACGCTCTGCGAGCATTCTATTGTCATGAATGAAAACGGCAGACCTCAGTGGTCTGCCGGAAAAAGAATTTTTTGTTGCCTGCGGACGGTGTCCATGATTTCGAGCTCGAGGCAGGATGCCTTCAGCCAGGAATGACGGATGAGGGAAGGTATCCCATCCGTTGAGTCATTTTCCAGCGCTTGCTGCAGCTGGTCGATTAAGCGGGCAAATTCAGCTGCTTCGTAGACCATGTTGTTGGAAACAGCTGGAATGTTCGGATTTTCGGTATGACCGTCTCGAAACAGGAGCGTGAGCTGCTGGGGATCCTGAATTTTATCGATCAGCAGGGTTGCGGCTTCTCCCTGAATCTGGGACGGCAGATAAGAATCCGAGATTTTGGAATACCGGAGCGTTGCCTGCATATCCGTGTACTGTAAAAGAACCGTGCCGGCGCCTTCGAAGCCGTTGGATAAAAAAATGCTGCTGCTCTGAATCGAAGCCGGCATGCCAAACAGGGAGACGAGCGGATGGACACAGTAAACGCCGATGTCCATCAGGGCAGCGTTGGAAAGCGCAGGATGGAAAGCGTTTTCGGTGATCCCCTCTTTGAAATGGTCATAGCGGCTGGAATATTTACAGAAAGAAAAATCTATCTGCCGGATTGTTCCAAGCACAGGCAGCAGGGAACGGATCGCTGCAAAACCAGGAGAAAAGACAGAGCGCATGGCTTCGAGCAGAATGACCTGATTTTTTATGGCAGTGTCATACATCTGTTGAAATTCCGAAGCATTGGAGGCGATCGGCTTTTCGCAGAGCACATGCTTGTGGTGCTGCATCATCAGGATGCTCTGGGCAGCATGGCAGAAATTGGGGCTGGCGATGTAGACTGCGTCGATCTGGTCTGAGTTGGCCAACGCCTCCAGAGAATCAAAGACAAGCGAAACGTTATTTTTTTGTGCATACTCCTGCGCCCGCGCAAGCGTTCTGGAATAGACAGCGCAGAGCTTGAAATCAGGCAGTGCAGAGGCTGCCTGGAGAAATTTATCGGTAATGGTGTTTGTGCCGATTACAGCGAAACGGATCATGTGGAAGCCCTCCTATATTATCAGGTACTATCAGTATAAGGCAGGAATGCAGGAAGCTTCAATTCTTTTTTTTGACGGACATCCCGAAATAGAGCAGCTATGGAAAGGAGCGGATTATGAAAAAGTTTTTCATCGGACTGGGGATATTTTTTGTACTTGCGGGAATTGTGTTCTGCGCAGCTGATACGAAAGATACGAGTGCGCGTGCGCAGGCGCTTTATGACGCACCGGTTGTCACCATGCAGGATCTGGAGGAATGGAAAAATCAGGACACGCAGCAGGAAGTTGTGGTGACGCAGATTCCACTGACCGGCGATCTGGTTTCCGATCCGCGAAAGTTTCTGGATGGGCAGTTTTATTATCTGAAAGTGGAAAAATGGATCTATCAGAAAGAAGAGGATGAGGATTCTTCCGGCTGGGAAAAAGAGGATGGTGGCAGCTACACAGTCCGGGGGGATCATGTCGCAGCTGCATTGGACGATCAGACAGAGCTGACGGAGGATAATGTTCGCGGTCTGGAATGGTTTGACGAATTTTACCCGGGCGGAAAAAATGGAGACACCCGTTATCAGATCTGGGGACTGGGAGAGGATGCGCAGCTGACGGCGGTAGCGCTTGTCGGAAACGGTGAAGTGACGGTGCAGAAGCCGTCCGAGGGACACGCATATCTCTATTTTTACGGGACAGAAGATGATTTCTATCAGTATGTGGAGGATTTCGTTGAAGGCGACAGCTTCCTGCTGCTGATTGTTGGATGGTTTTTGGCGGCGATTTGTTTTGGAATCGCGTGGTTGTTAAGAGGACACAAAGCCTCCGGTAACATTTTTATTATGTGTGCAGCATCTGTGGTGGCCCAGAAGCAGGCGTATCAGCAATTGAACGATGTAGAAAAACTGCGGTTCTGGGGACTGAAAATCGCGGCTATTCCGTTGGAAATCGGCGGATTTGCGGCGATTTGGATGCATTCGGACAGCACGGTATGGATTGTGGTCGGAACGGTGCTTCTGATTTTTGGAGTCGCGGCATGGATGGGTTCGTCTGCGTCGGACGAGAATCTGGAGGAGCTGGAAGAGAACGACTGAACGGAGGATTTATCCAATACATGAAAGAAGCGGGATCGCGTTTGCGCCTACAAAGTGCATGGCGCAAAGCGTCTGCAGAATGAAGGGAGATTGAATAATAAATTTTTTCAATCACGAGATTTGTGTCTGCGCGCACTTGACACAAACTCGGCATGCGCAAAAAGCGTGCGCAGAAATGAGAGGGAAAGATGAATTTTTTAAAAAGAAGACAGCAGCTGTTCGATCAGATGGAGGAAAATGCTGCACTGATTTTATTTTCTGGAATTGAAACACATGTGAGCGCGGACGAGTACGCGCCGTTTGAGGCGAACCGCAACTTCTTTTATCTGACGGGACTGCGCCGGGAGCGGATGATCCTGCTCATGAAAAAGACGAAACGCGATCCGAAGGAAATCCTATTTATAGAAGAGGCTGACCCGACGCAGGAGCGCTGGTATGGCAGGAAGGTGACGGTCGATGAGGCAAAAGAGATCAGTCAGATCGAAGATGTGCGTTTCCTGGAAAGCTTTGACGGGGTGTTCGATATGATGATGACCCGCGAGGATGTCAAAAGCCTGTATTTTGACTGTTATCGCCATCAGCAAGAGGATCTGCCGGATTACAATGCGGTAAAGGCGAAGGAATACGCAGCGCTGTATCCGGGACATCCGATCAGAAATCTGTTCCCGTATGTGGCGCAGATGCGGATGCAGAAGGATGCAGACGAGGTCGCACAGCTCAAAACGGCGATCGAAATCACCGACAATGCACTGCAGTATGTGATGAAGCATTTGGAGCCGGGCATGGCGGAATATCAGGCACAGGCGGATTTTGAATATCAGATCATGTATCAGGGTGCGGATGGAACTTCGTTCCCGACGATTGCCGGAAGCGGTGCAAACGGTACAATGCTGCACTACGAAACCAACCGGGATATCTGCGAGGACGGCACGCTGCTGTTGATGGATCTGGGCGCAAAATATCAGGGCTATTGCGCGGACATCACGAGAACCTATCCGGTAAACGGGCATTTTACGCAGCAGCAGAGGGCGGTTTATGAGGTCGTTTTGGAAGCAAACCGGACGATCGCAAAAACGGCAAGACCCGGCATGACGCTTCGGGAGTTGAATGACGTCTGCAAAAAGGTGCTGGCGGAGGGATGTATCCGTCTCGGTCTGATTGAAAACGAGGAGGAGATCGGCACTTACTACATGCACAGCGTATCCCATCATCTTGGAATCGACGTGCACGATGTCAACACGCTGGAGAACGATAAGCTGCTTCCCGGAATGGTCATCAGCGATGAACCGGGGCTGTATATCGATGAATGGGAAATCGGCATCCGAATCGAGGACGACCTTCTGATTACGGAGGACGGATGCGAAGTCCTTTCGGAGCAGATTATCCGCGACCCGGATGAAATCGAAGGGTTCATGCAGAATCGCTGACGCGTATTTATTCATCGTATAGGAAACTTTGTTTCCTATACGATAATAATAAACGCTCCGTGCGGATCGCACTGCAGCGGAATGGAAGAATGTCGCTTGCG
>OBAG01001306.1_pt1 | contig 15701 bp, 10 predicted proteins | sample 1517701 | NCBI WGS metagenome assembly OBAG01 (sample SAMN04571702, study PRJEB22368) | human gut metagenome | biome: human gut; material: stool | host: Homo sapiens | place: Luxembourg | collected 2012-09-07 | reverse complement strand
TAAACTGGCTGCGCAGAATGTTTGCATCGCCGAATGCCAGATAAAGTTCCCACGGGCAGACACAGGCTGCGTCGCCCCAGGCTGCGCTGGTCTTTTGATTTTCGAGTATGGCAGGAATGACGTGGTCTACATGACCGTCCGGATACTGGTCTGCGGCAAGATCCGAAAGCCATTTGCGGTAAAATGCTTCCGTATCGAAATTGTAGCAGGCGGTACGGATAAATACCTGCGCATCGCCTGTCCAGCCGAGACGTTCATCGCGCTGCGGGCAGTCGGTCGGGACATCGACAAAGTTGCCTTTCTGTCCCCAGATGATATTGTCGAACAGCTTATTTAACAGCGGATTTGAACTGGAAAGAAAACCGGTGCGTTGCAGGTCGGAGCAGACGACAACTGCGGTAAAAATGTCCGGACGTACTGCATCCGCTCCACCGGGAAAGTGATCGACACGGATATAGCGGAAGCCAAAGAAGGTCAGCTTCGGATGCCAGGTCTGGAATCCTTCTTTACAGAAATATAAAAATTTCGCTTTGGCAGCGCGATAGTTTTCTGTATAAAAGTTTCCGTGTTTGTCAAGAACTTCCGCATGGGAAAGCTCAACACAGTCGCCTGCGTGGGCGTCTAAAGAAACTTCGACATAACCGGTAATTTCCTGACCGAAATCGATGACAGTTTCCCCGGCGGGCGTAGTGAAGATCCGCGCAGGCATGATACGCTCCTGTTCGGTAATTTTTTCGCCCTGTTGGGCAATCAGCGTATCGGACGGACCGTCAAATTCCTCGATTGCAATTGGAGCAGAGGACGGATCAAATGCCGCGTCGTAGGTCTCGCCATCATAAATTTCACTGAAACGGACATTGCTTTCATATGCCGACCAGTCTGCTCCGGTCGGGAGAAGCTGCGTGTTGCCGTCTGTATAGGTAATCGTCAAAAGTGCGATCAGTCCGGCTGAAATCTGTGCTTTTTGCTGACGGTGCGCTTCATCGGGCCAGGCAAGCGGACTGCGGTACCAACCTTTTCCGACGAGGATGGAAAGTTCGTTTTCCGAAGAAAGGAGTTCGGTAACATCATAGGTCTGCACCTGCAGACGGTGGCGATAAGATGTCCAGCCGGGAGCAAGGACGAAATCGCCGATGCGTTTTCCATTTAAAGATGCTTCATAAACTCCCATTGCTGTAACAGAAAGTGTTGCGTGCGCAACAGAAGATAACGACTGATTGGGAGAAGAAAAAAGAGAAAACTGTTTGGAATAGACCGGGCAGACGTCCCCTGTTGTCTGTGCCGGACGAATCCATTTTGCGTTTGGAATCATAAACATACCCTCCTTGTTTTGGTTCGTCTTGACTTTTATGATAACAGATAGTAGCCTAAAGAAAAGCACCTGATTTTGACTGAAAATGGGGGTGAACTTGTCTTTATGTTCCGAGGGGAGATTACAGAATTCCAGTTCTATCAGAACAGGAAAGCGGAAAAACTCATTATGATGCCGTTTTGTCAGGAGGATCTTGAAATGCACGGCCATAATTTTTTTGAGCTGGCATACATCACGGGTGGGACAGCGGAGCATACGCTGGAAAACGAAGGGAAAACCATTTCTGCAGGCGATTATTTTTTTGTGGATTACGGCTGTCTCCATGGATTTCAGAACTGTAAAAATCTGACGCTGATCAACTGTCTGTTTCTGCCGGAGACGGTGGATGAAACACTGCAGGGCTGCCGGAGTTTTTCCCAGCTGTTGCAGGGCTGTCTGTTAAAATATTACCGGATGTCACTTGGGCAGGCGAAGTTTGCCAGAGTGTTTCACGACCGGGATGGACAGGTAGGGCAGCTGATGCAGGAAATGCTTCTGGAATATCAGGAGCAAAAAGTCGGATGTTATCCGCTGCTTCGGTTCAAGCTTCTGGAAATCCTGCTTCTGACGCTGCGCGGGCTGATCGAACCGGAAAACGAGCGCCCCTACAGTACGTCTGTGCAGGAGGTGCTGGAATATGTAAACGGGAACTATCAGGACAGCCTGACGCTGGGAACATTCTGTGAGCAGAAGCATTACAGCGTTGCCTATATCAGCAGGCGGTTTAAGCAGGAAACCGGGGTGACGCTGCGCGAATATGTCCAGAATGTCCGCATCGAAAAAAGCTGCGAACTGTTGGAAGACAGTGATCTGAGGGTGGTGGAGATCGCCCGCAGAGTCGGCTATGAAGACATAAAATTTTTTAATCAGATTTTTAAGCGGCGGATGCAGATATCCCCGCGGGAATACCGGAAAATCTGCATGAACCGTGCAGCAGACGGATAAAAGATATGGAGCAGAAATATCTGAAAACAGAGGAAACCAATTCAAAACAGGAGGAAGTATGGAACCGAAGGTAAGCATTATTGTTCCTGTATACAATGCACAGGAATATTTGAAACGCTGTGTGGACAGCATTTTAAGTCAGGATTACCGCGACTTTGAGCTGCTTTTGATGGATGACGGCAGTAAGGATGCATCCGGCGAAATCTGCGACGCCTATGCACAGCAGGATGGCCGCGTGCGCGTAATCCATAAAGAAAATTCCGGCGTGTCGGATACGAGAAATCAGGCACTGGAGCTGGCGCGGGGAACGTTTCTTCAGTTTTTGGACAGCGACGACTGGATCGTGCCGGAGGCGACAAGGCTTCTGGTGCGTTCGATGGAGGAATATAACTGCGACATGGTCATTTCCGACTTTTACCGGGTTTCCGGGGAAAGGCTGGCGCAGAAGGGCGACATCGAAGAGGACAAGGTGATGAGCCGTCAGGAGTTTGCTTCCTATATGATTGAAAATCCGGCGGATTTTTATTACGGCGTACTCTGGAACAAAATGTACCGCAGGAGCATCATCGAAGAATATCATATCCGGATGGATACCTCCATCAGCTGGTGTGAGGACTTTTTGTTTAATCTGGAATATATCCGCCATGCGGAGAGTTTTTTTGCCCTGCAGGTGCCGATTTATTATTATCTGAAGCGCCGCGGCAGCCTGGTCAGCCAGGGAGCGAGCATCACGAATACGGTGCGGATGAAGAGCAACATTTTCGAGTATTATAACGAGTTTTATAAAGACGTTTACGAGGATAAGGATTATGCCGATATCCGGCTGCAGGTCTACAGCTTTTTATGGGCTGCGGCAAAGGACGGCGGCGTACTTCCGGGAAGCAAGAAGCTGGGGGAAGAGCGCAGGCGGATTACCCGGGAAGAAGTGGAAGGAAACGGCGCAGTGATCGGGCAGTACCGGTTCCGCAGGCTGTATGAATATGAGCTGGATCTGGCGGCGCAGAAAAATATGCTGACGTTGGATGAGGCGCTTTTGCTGTGTGCCCTCGCCCAGTGCAGCGCCTGCTACAGCGCACGCAGGCTCGGGGAAATCGCCGGAGTCGGACAGCCGAGGCTGTTTCTTGCGATGCAGAAGCTGGAACGCAAAAAGCTGATCGCGCCGGAAAAGCCGGTTAAGGAAAAGAGTGCAAAGGAAAAGCCCGCCGACAGGATAGAAAGCACAGCGGAGAAAAAAGAGCGCACGGCGGATAAAAAGGAAAAAAGCAGCGAAAAGAAAGAAAAGAACCGCTTGCTCCTGACAGAGGAAGGCAGGAAGCTTTCCGGAGAGCTGCTGCGCGTGGAAAAAGACCTCTACAGCGTCTGCATGGAAGGTATTTCGGACGAGGAACAGAAGCAGATGGAAAAGCTGATGGGCAAAATTCAGGAAAACATGATTCGATTCATGGTGAAAGAAGTGCCGGAGGACGAACCGGGTTTGGAGACAGAGGAAGCGGGTGAACGGAAACAATAATCTTGCGCAGTTTACGCGTCTGGTTTATGATAAGGATAAATCATGAATTAAAGTGAGGAATATTATGAATCTGCCGTCCGCGTTTTTGACGCGCATGCAGGAAATGCTGGGAGAGGAATACGAAGCATTTCTGCAGAGCTATGAATCCGGTCATTATCAGTCGCTGCGGCTCAATCCGCGCAAAACGGACCGGGAGGAATTTACAGAAAAATCGCCGTTTCATCTGACGCCGGTTGCATGGGAGAAAAACGGTTTTTATTACAGCGAAGAGGATACACCGGGCAAGCACCCGTATCACGAGGCTGGTGTTTATTATATTCAGGAAGCGAGCGCGATGGCGCCTGTCGGATATCTGGACGTACAGCCGGGGGATTATGTGCTGGATCTGTGCGCTGCCCCCGGCGGGAAAAGCACCCAGATCGGTGCTGCGATGCAGGGAAAAGGTATTTTAGTCTGCAATGAGATCCATCCGGCGCGGGCAAAAATTCTTTCGGAAAATGTGGAGCGGATGGGACTGACCAATGCAGTTGTGACGAACGAAAGCCCGGAGCGACTGTCCGCTTATTTCCCGGAATATTTCGATAAAATTTTGGTGGACGCCCCCTGCTCCGGTGAGGGGATGTTCCGAAAGCACGAGGAAGCCTGCAGCGAATGGAGTCCCGAAAACGTGGAGCTGTGTGCAAAGCGGCAGGACAGCGTGCTGGACGAAGCTGCCGCAATGCTGAAAAAAGGCGGCAGGCTGGTATATTCGACCTGTACGTTTGCGCTGCAGGAGGATGAAGGCAGTGTTGCACGATTCCTTTTGCGGCATCCGGAATTTTCCATAAAAGAGACGCACCGTTATGACGGTATGGAGCCGGGCAGACCGGACTGGGCGGGAACCGATCCCGTCCCGGACGGAATGGAAAAGACCATTCGTCTCTGGCCCCATAAGCTGCATGGAGAAGGACATTTTCTGGCGGTGCTTGAAAAAACAGGGGAAGTGCCGGAGGGATACCGGGCGCGCAGCCTGTATGGAATCCAGAAAGGAATTGCGCCCAAGGATTTTGCTGCATGGAAAGAATTTGAACGAGAAAACCTGAAGAAGCAGTTTGATGGAATCTTTTTATTGTTCGGCGACCAGCTTTATCTTGCACCAAAGGACATGCCGGCTTTAAAAGGCTTAAAGGTGCTGCGTCCGGGACTGCATCTGGGCACGATGAAAAAAGGGCGGTTTGAACCGACACATGCGCTGGCACTTTCGCTTTCGCCCAAAGATGCAGTGCATTGCTGCAACCTTTCCGGTGACAGCCAGGAGGCAAGGCAGTGGATCAACGGCATGACGCTTTCCAAAGACGGGGAAAAGGGCTGGCAGCTGGTCTGCGTAGATGGATACAGCCTCGGCTGGGGAAAGCTGGCAGGCGGGATTTTAAAAAATCATTATCCCAAAGGACTGCGCAAAACAATGTGACAGATGTGCTGTCTGTGCAAACCGCCGCAGGCGGAGCAGGACTCTGTTTTACATATGCAGGAACCAAAAAAAGGAGGAAAACATTATGAGATTTACACTGAATTACGATCAGTACGCTGCCCTGGCAAGACAGACGGCAGCAGAGGGATGTGTTCTTTTAAAAAATGAGAAGGAGGCACTTCCGATCCGAAAAGGAGAGACAGTTTCCGTGTTTGGACGGATTGCCTTTACCTATTATAAGAGCGGAACCGGATCGGGCGGTATGGTAAATGCTCCCTATGTGACAAATATCCTGGATAGCTTAAAGGAATGCAGGGATATTTCTGTCAACGAAGAGCTGGAAGCGGTTTATCAGGACTGGATCCGGGAAAATCCCTTTGATATGGGAGAAGGCTGGGCTCAGGAGCCCTGGAGCCAGAAGGAAATGCCGGTCAGCGAGGCGCTTGCACAGAAAGCGGCAGCATCCTCTGACCTTGCTGTTGTTGTGCTGGGCAGAACAGCAGGCGAGGACATGGACAACAGCGCAGAGCCGGGAAGCTATCTGCTGACAGCAGAGGAGGAGGCACTGATCAAAACCGTCTGCAGCGCATTCAAACGGACTGCCGTTGTGCTAAATGTCGGCAATATCATCGATATGAAATGGGTGGACCGCTACCAGCCCCAGGCAGTTTTGTATGTATGGCAGGGCGGTCAGGAGGGCGGACACGCGGCGGCAGATATCCTGACCGGCGCAGTGAATCCGTGCGGTAAGCTGAGCGATACGATCGCAGCAGATATTTCGGATTATCCGTCTACGGATAATTTTGGAGATGCTGTATGCAATGTGTATGCAGAGGATATTTACGTTGGCTACCGTTATTTTGAAACCTTTGCAAAGGAAAAAGTAAGCTATCCCTTCGGCTTTGGTCTGTCTTATACGGATTTTTCCGTGGAGGTTCTGAATACAAGAACAGACGGTACGAAAGCAGAACTTACCGTTTTGGTTAAAAACATCGGAAAGACTGCCGGAAAAGAAGTCGTGCAGGTGTATGTCTGCCCGCCTCAGGGAAAGCTTGGCAAGCCTGTCCGGAATCTAAACAGCTTTTACAAGACGCAGCTGCTTACACCAGGAGAGGGGGAGGAGGTAAATCTCGTCGTTTCCCTGGAAAAGAGTGCATCCTATGATGACAGCGGCGTAACCGGGGAGAAATCCTGTTGGGTGCTGGAAGCGGGCGCTTATGGCATCTATGTCGGAACGGATGTCCGCAGCGCGAAAAAGGTTTGCGAGGTGCAGTTAGACGAGCTGTACGTCATTTCCAGACTGGAAGAGGCGCTTGCACCGGTACAGCCATATGAGCGTCTGGTTCCGGTCGAAACGGGCAAAAAGGGCACAGACGGAGAGCCGGTTCTGGAAATCGGAAAACAGGCAGCGCCTCTGCGGAGCGTCGATTTGGCAGAAAGAATCCGGACAGAACGTCCGGAGGCAGAGGCCTGCATCGGCGATCAGGGCTGGAAGTTAGCGGATGTTTGTGATAAAAAGGTGACGCTGGAACAGTTTTTATCCCAGTTATCGGACGAAGATCTGGCATGCCTGGTCCGGGGAGAGGGCATGTGCTCTCCGAAGGCAACACCTGGCATTGCATCTGCATTCGGCGGTGTGACGGATTCCTTAAAGGCATTTGGAATCCCGGTTGCGGGCTGCTCGGATGGACCCTCCGGAATCCGTATGGACTGCGGAACCATCGCCTTTTCCCTGCCAAACGGCACACTGCTTGCCTGCACCTTTAATCCGGAGCTGGTGGAACAGCTTTATGAGATGGAAGGAATGGAGCTGCGCAAGAATCAGATTGACACGCTGCTGGGGCCCGGCATGAACATTCATCGCAATCCGTTAAACGGCAGAAACTTTGAATATTTTTCGGAAGACCCCTGTGTGGCAGGTACGATGGCTGCAGCTCAGTTAAAGGGCATGGGAAAATATGGTGTGACCGGAACGATTAAACACTTTGCGGGAAATAACCAGGAATTTAAGCGGCACGATGCAAACGGCGTTGTTTCCGAACGTGCGCTGCGCGAGATCTATTTAAAGGGCTTTGAAATCGCAGTAAAAGAAGGACATGCCTACAGCATTATGTCTACCTACGGACCGATCAACGGAATCTGGACAGCAGGCAACTACGACCTGCTGACGACGATTTTGCGGAAAGACTGGGGCTACCAGGGCGTGGTAATGACTGACTGGTGGGCGAAGATGAACGAGGAAGGCGAGGAAGGCTCCCAGAGCAATACGATTCCGATGGTGCGCGCCCAGAACGACGTTTACATGGTTGTTTCGGATTCTGCTTCGAACTCTGCAAATGACAACACGATGGAGGGCCTGGCAGATGGACGGCTCACAAGAGGACAGCTGGTCAGAAATGCAAAGAATATCTGTCATTTTCTGATGCGTTCTCCGGTGATGAACCGGTTCTGTGATCGGGAATTTGATGTATGTGAAGAAATTAACAATCCGGCAAAGGATGCGATGGCAGGAAATGTGATCGCAAGTCAGAAAGTAGAAAAAGAGACAAAGCTCGATCTGACAAAGCTGAGCACCCAGAAGGGCGTGCGCGCCGGGTATCTGCTGGACGTCTCCAAAGCAGGCAGCTATCAGATGATTTTTAAAATGCATTCCGGGGAAAATCCGTTTGCGCAGCTGCCGGTTTCCATCTTTGTCAACGGCGTCTTGCAGCAGACGACGACCTTTAACGGAACCGACAACAAGATCATAGAGCGTGCGGTAACGATAAGCTTCCCGGAAAGCGGGGAAAACCAGCTGACGCTGTTCTTTGGCGAGAGCGGGGTCCGCATGGATGAAATCCTTCTGGTGCAGGAATAGAACGGCATACAAGGGCTTTGCGTACGGACTGGAGGAAACGTGAAGAAAGAGAAACAAAAAGACAGAGAGGATAGACAGATCTGCATTGTGTTTGCGACGGCGCTTCTGGCGTGCGCGCTCCTTACCGGCTGCGGTGCTGCGAAGGAGGATAATCTTTCGCAGGGAATTGCGCTGGTGGAGCAGATGGACTATGAGGGCGCGCTGACCTGCTTCGAGGCGGCAGCCCTGAATAAAGAGGATATGCGTCAGGTTTACAGAGGGCAGGGGCTGGCTTACATGGGCATGACAGATTATGAGAATGCAGCGGCGAGCTTTGAAAAGGCGCTGGGGCAGAGCAGCCCGCGTCCGGATGCGATGGATTATGACATCAACTATTATCTGGCGACTGCCTATTATCGGAACGGACAGGTCGACAAGGCGATCAATGTTTATCAGGCAATCACGGATCTGAAGCCCGGGGAAAAGACCGCCTGGTACTTAAAAGGAACCATGGAGCTGGAGCAGGGCAGTATGGACGCTGCGAAAGCCGATTTTGACAAGGCGGTTGAGGCTGCGCCGAACGATTACGACATCCGGATTGATATTTTCTGCAGCTGCAGTAAATACGGACAGGACGATCTTGGAAAATCCTATCTGGAAAATGTTCTGGACGGCGACAGGAAGCGGATTTCGGATTTCGATCTCGGCAGAATCAGCTACTACCTGGGCGATTATGAGCAGGCCCGTACCTCTTTGGAAAAGGCGCAGGAAAACGGCGGTGCGGAAGCAGCGTCCCTGCTCGGTCAGACCTATGAGGCGCTCGGTGACTACAATTATGCGGCGAGTGTCTATAACACCTACCTGCAGAACAAAACGCCGGACGCGTCTTTGTACAATCAGCTCGGACTTTGCAAATTAAAGGGCGGCGATTATGAAGCGGCGCTTGCAGCGTTCCAGGCGGGGCTGGAAGTAGAGGGCAATACGGCGACGCAGTCGCTGATGTTCAACGAACTGGTAGCGTATGAATACCTTGGGCAGTACGATAAAGCGAAGCTTGCGATGGATCAGTACCTTGCTTTGTATCCGGACGATGAAAAGGCACAGCGGGAAGCGGTATTTCTGCAGACGCGGTAGCTCCACACACACGGACAGGACAGTATAGTCGCATGGCTGCTTAGAAAGAAATGTAGGGAATGACTATGGAGAAACGTGTAAAAATCAGAAAAACGGTTTTTGGCGGCGCGATCGCCCGTATCTGCTGTCTGGCGTTGTGCCTTTGTCTCGGATTGTCGATATCGATGACGGCACAGGCAGCATCCGGAAAAAAAGTGACGCCGGTTACGATGGCAGCAGTCGTCGGGGAAGAAAAAACGGTGACGCAGCAGGCGGATAAAACCTCTGCAGCACTTGGTATTTTACCGGCCGGCACGACGGTCAACGTATGCGGGCAGACCGGCAGCGGGAAAAGTGGCATGTACCAGATTGTCTATGGAAATGCGATCGGCTATATCACACAGACAGCCTGCCAGCCGGTCTGCGTGGATGTAGCGATGACGGCAGCGCTTGCTGCACAGGCGGAAGCGGTGAAACAGCAGGTGGCACAGGCCCAAGCAGCAGCGGCGGCACTGGCAGCGCAGCAGGCGGCACTGGCGCAGCAGGCAGCAGTACAGCAGGAGGCGCTGGATCAGGCGCAGGCTGAGCAGAAAGCCCCCCTTCCGGCGGGCAGCGGCAACGTCATCTTCGTCGGGGACTCCCGCACGGGACAGATGGCGAATGCAGTCGGTGGAACGGCAGCATGGCCTGGTACGGCCTTTGTGGCATGCTTTGGAGGTGGCGTGGACTGGCTTTCCACCGCCCAGGCGAAAAAGGACGTCGACCAGTATGTGACGCCCGGCTCAGTGATTATTCTCAATTACGGCGTCAATGATTTGTCACGACACAACGATTATGTTGCGGCGATTAACCGATATGCACAGGATTGGATTTCGAAAGGTGCGACGGTGTATTTCGCCTCGGTCGGTCCGGTCGGGGAAAACGAATACGGAAAACGCAACTGGGCGGTAGAATATTTTAACAACCAGTTAAACAACCGGCTGGATGCCAGAATCGGACGACTGAATCTGTATGTGTTTCTGGCGGGCAGCGGATATACCACGCAGGCAGACGGACTGCATTATGATGGTGCAACCTACGCAGCAATGTTCCAGTTTTTGATGCAGAGCATTGGAAGAATATGAAACAAAAATACGAACACATTCAGCTTCTGAGGGCGCTTGCCTGTATCGGAGTGTTTATCACCCACCTTGCACCGAGGCTGGGAGCGACGGGAAAAGCCGCGTGGCTTGCCAATCAGGGAGCGGCGGGCGTGTATCTCTTTTTTGTCCTCAGCGGCTATCTCGCCTGCTGTGACAGAAAGCTCCCGACGGCTGGAAAAAAAGAACTGCTGACCTATTATAAAAAACGTCTGGTGCGGATTCTTCCGCTGTATTATGGGGTGATCCTTTATAACATCCTGCTGCACGGGCTGATTTTAAAGGATATTCCGGCAGACCCGCAGGGCCTGTACTGGCTTCGGTATTTTTTCCTGACAAACAGCGTGATCCCTGCACCGAATGATTTTTGGGGAAACCTGAGCGCAACCTGGACGATCAGCCTGTTTATGGCGTTTTATCTGCTTGTGCCGGTCTTTGTGCGCCTGATCCGCGGCTGTACGAGCGCGTTTTTCTGCTATGTACTGGCATTGATTCTGCGGTATTTGTGGGTAAAAACCGGATACGGTGATTACATGATGATTTTTTACTACCTGCATTATTTTCTGCTCGGTATGTTGGTCTGGGAGATCCATCAGGCGGGAAGGCGTATCGGCGCGCAGTTGCTTGTCTATATCGGCATGCTTGCGGCAGCAGGTGCGGGTTTGGCCCTTGGCAGGGCGCAGACGGATTCGTTTATTTGGTGGTCGTGGTGCTTTGGCATGTTACTGCTTGCAGGCAGCGGCTTTCGGTTCTGCAGGAAAGGAATCGGCGGTCGGATTTCGGACGTTGTGCTGTGGACGGATCGGTATTCGTATGAGATTTATCTGGTGCATGCCGTCATTTTAGAAGGGCTCGGCATGGTGCGGGTACAGATCGGACTGCCGAACGCAGCGTTTCTGATTCTGGCGCTGCTTCTGACCGGCGCAGGTGCGGTACTTTCCAAAAAACTGATCGAAGACCCCATCGCCGGACTTGTTGCCCGAAGCAGAATGTGATACCATAGCAGAAGCTTGGAAAACTGACGCAAGCCAGGAAAACAAAAAGGAGAAAAAGATATGATTGACCAGTTAATTGCAAATATCAAAAAGACAAATGCTCCAATCGTTGTCGGACTGGACCCGATGATGAAATTTATTCCGGAGCAGATTCAGAAAGCTGCTTTTGCGGAATACGGCGAGACGTTAAAGGGCGCTGCAGAAGCGATCTGGCAGTACAATAAGGGCATCGTGGATGCAGTAGCGGATCTGATCCCGGCAGTAAAGCCGCAGATCGCCATGTATGAGCAGTTCGGCGTAGCAGGTCTGATCGCATTTCAGAAGACTGTCGCATACTGCAAAGAGAAAGGTCTGGTTGTCATCGGCGATGTAAAACGCGGCGATATCGGTTCCACTTCTGAGGCTTATGCGGTTGCCCATCTCGGAAAAGTAGTAGTGGGAGAAAAGAGCTATGCACCCTTTGACGAGGATTTTGCAACGGTGAATCCGTATCTGGGTTCCGACGGCATCAATCCGTTCATAAAGGTCTGCAAAGAAGAAAATAAGGGCATTTTTGTGCTGGTAAAAACTTCCAACCCCAGCAGTGGTGAGTTCCAGGATCGTCTGGTGGACGGCAGACCGTTGTATGAAATCGTCGGTGAAAAGGTTGCCGAATGGGGCAGCGAGTGCATGGGCAGCGAATATAGCAATGTTGGTGCGGTTGTTGGCGCAACCTATCCTGAAATGGGCAAGGCGCTGCGCAAGGTGATGCCGAAGTCCTACATTCTCGTGCCCGGCTACGGCGCACAGGGCGGCAAGGGCGCTGATCTGGTGCACTTTTTCAATGAAGACGGACTTGGCGCGATTGTCAACTCTTCCCGCGGCATCATTGCAGCATATCAGCAGGAAAAATATGCACAGTTTGGTGCGGCTAACTATGCGGACGCATCCAGACAGGCGGTTATCGATATGAGAGAAGATATCGCACAGGCGCTGCAGGGACGCAAATAAATGTGAACGTCAATCAGAATATAGAAAAAAATCGGGTGGAAGCTGTCAGGTATCTGGCGCTTCCGCCTTTTTTCGTGTAGGAAACAGCGTCTCTATACAAAAAAGAATGTGCCAAGGCACGAGGGGATGGACAAGGCAAAAAAACGTAATATATGGACAAGTCAAAAAAAACGCAATATAATAAATGAAATGTAATATATTGCAGCGAGGAAAAAAGAATGAATCAGGAAGTCAGCATAACAAAAGAACAGGTTCAGAAAGAAATGAAATATTTCCGCAGGCTTTTTCCGATTGTGAGGCTCCTGGACGGGGAAAGGCTGCTGCGAAGAAACGATGGCATGGAAGCAGAACCGGTGGAGATCGATGCACCAGAAATCTGCCATTGTTATGATCTGTGGAAATACTCGGCTCCCTGTAAGCATTGCATTGCACTGGAGGCAGTCAGAAGCAGAAAAGAAAAGTGCAAGCTGGAGATTGTGGGGAATGACATCTATCAGGTGATCGCAAGATATCTGGAAATGAATGGAAAGCCTTACGTGATGGAGCTGGTACACCGTCTGGATGAGGATGCACTGACGGATCTGGAGGAAAAGCAATATCTGATTGAACAGCTGACAGGCTATAACGAGAAGCTCTATCAAGATGTGCTGACAGGTGTATTTAACCGCCGTTATTATGAAGAAAAGGTCAAAAATATGTGGGGACCTGTGGGCATTGCGATGATGGATCTGGATAATTTTAAATATTATAACGATTCCTACGGACACAATGTGGGGGATCTTGCACTCAATAGTGCTGCAAAAGTGATCTTATCCAATATCCGAAAATCAGATTTTCTGATCCGCTATGGCGGGGACGAATTTTTGCTGGTACTGCCCGGGATCCGGAAGGACGCCTTTGACAAAAAACTCAACCAGATCCAAAAACAGCTTCATCAGACCACTTTGGACGGCTATCCGGGTATCTCCCTTTCTGTGAGCATCGGAGGAGTAACGACGGTGGAAGAGACTGTGGGGACCGCTTTGGAGCGTGCGGATCGGCTGATGTATCAGGCAAAGAAGCATAGAAATCAGGTTGTGACAGAAAGCAGTACGGAGGGAATCCGTCAGGAGGTCGGAGAAAGGCTGGAACGCGACTCCGGCAGAGAGCTTGTCCTCATTGTGGATGATGCCAAGATCAACCGGGAGATTCTCTTCGAAATGCTGAAGGATAGGTTTGACATTATAGAAGCATCCAGCGGCGAGGAGTGTCTGGAGCTGCTGCATCAATACGGGACAGAAATATCTATTGTTTTACTGGATTTCATCATGTCGGGAATGGACGGACTCGGTGTTTTGAAGGTGATGAATAAAGAACATCTCATCGAAGATATTCCGGTCATCATGATTTCCAGCGAAGACTCGGAGCTACATATCCGTCAGGCATACGAAATGGGCGTATCAGACTATATCGGCAGACCCTTTGATACAAGTGTTGTTCGCCAACGTGTATATAATACCATCAAGCTGTATGCAAAGCAGCGCAAGCTGATCGACCTGGTTGCAGGCCAGATGCAGGAAAAAGAGAAAAACAACCAAATTATGGTCAATATCCTGAGTCATATCGTAGAATGCCGAAACGGAGAGAGCGGACAGCATGTCCGGAATATCGGAATACTGACGAAGATTCTTTTGAAAAAGCTGATGCAGAAAACGGATCGATACCAGATGACATGGGGAGACTTAAACCGGATCGCACTGGCGTCGGCACTTCATGATATCGGCAAAATCGGCATTGAGGAAGCCATCTTAAATAAGCCCGAAAAGCTGACGCAGGAAGAATATGAAAAAATGAAAAAGCATACCGTGATCGGGTGGTCGATGCTGCAAGATCTGAAACAGTATCAGGAGGAACCGCTGGTACGTATTGCAGAACAGATCTGTCGCTGGCATCACGAGCGCTATGACGGAAAAGGTTATCCGGACGGCTTAAAGGGGGACGAGATCCCGATTTCAGCACAGGTGGTTTCCCTTGCAGATGTATATGATGCATTGACCAACGAGCGTGTATACAAAAAGGCGATTCCACATGAAAAGGCGATTGAAATGATCGTCGCAGGAGAGTGCGGACAGTTCAATCCGTTGCTGATAGAATGTCTGCTGGAGATAAAAGAAGATATCCCGATTCAGCTGATGAATGCTGAGCACAGAAATAGCTGGACACCTCTGGGGGGGGGTAACACCCTCGTGGCGGGTTTGAAGACAGAAGGATAGAGGATAAGTGAAAAGGAGAGGAAAAGATGACAGTCAGAGAATGCTATGAAAAAATCGGATCTGATTTTGACAAAGTGCTGGGACGTATGGGCAGCGAAGCGCTGGTAAAACGGTTTGCAGTTAAATTTCTGGAAGACAAGAGCTTTGAGGAGCTGACGGAATCCCTGAAAGAAAAGGACGGAGAGGACGCATTCCGCGCCGCACACACCTTAAAGGGTATCTGCGCCAATCTTGGGCTGGACAGATTATACGAAGCAGACTGCGAGCTGACCGAAAAGCTGCGCGGACGTCAGACCGAGGGCAGCGAGGAGTTATATCAGAAGGTGGCAGAAGCGTACGAAGCCACAGTAACCGTGCTAAAGGAGCTGGAAAATTTCTGAAAATCTTTACAGATAGTGAAGATTGATCTAAACTGATAGGGAAAAATCTAAAAGAGCGGGGAACAGAGGAAGAAATATGCGTCTCAGGGGAAAAGGCGCAGCAGAATCAGACGATACACTGCAGTTGGGCAATGCATGTTAAGATTCTGTTAAGAAAGAGTGAGAACGATATCACAAAGGAGACATTCTTCTTCAGAAAAATACAAATGAAAGGGAAGACACAGATGAAAATAGCGATGATAGGACATAAAGATTTCCCTTCTCGTTCCGGAGGCGTAGAGGTGGTAGTTTATGAGCTTTCGACCAGACTTGCTGCCAGAGGACATGAGGTAACCGTGTACAACAGAGGCAGGCAAAAGGGGCATAATGCTTATCTGGAACAGAACGTCAGGGTCAAGCGGATTTTTACATTTAAAAAGCAGATTTTGAATGCAATGGTCTATTCTTTTCTGGCGACATTTGATACAATATTTCATGATTTTGATGTCATTCATTATCATGCCATCGGACCCTCCGTTCCATTGTTTCTTGCAAAGCTGTTTGGCAAGCATACGGTATGCACGGTGCATGGACTGAACTGGAGAAGTGATAAGTGGGGTGGTTTCGCTTCCTTCTATCTCCGTCTGGGAGAAAAAGTTGCCGCCCGTTTTGCTGATGAAGTAATCGTTCTTTCCGAAGAGGAGAAACAATATTTTCTGCAGAAGTATAATCGGGACTCTATTCTGATCCACAATGCGGTA
>OBAG01001263.1_pt1 | contig 16147 bp, 18 predicted proteins | sample 1517701 | NCBI WGS metagenome assembly OBAG01 (sample SAMN04571702, study PRJEB22368) | human gut metagenome | biome: human gut; material: stool | host: Homo sapiens | place: Luxembourg | collected 2012-09-07 | reverse complement strand
CCCTTTTGGAAATACTTGCAGATGAATTCTGCCGTTTTTTCCCACGCAGTCATCCGAATCCAATCGGTCTGATTCTGACCATTGGCATCCTTGCGGTTTCTGTCAGTTGCAATCGTGAAAGAAACGACACTCTTGCCAGAAGTCGTAGTACGAAGTTCCGGGTCACGAGCAAGACGACCCATAATAGATACATGATTGAGCATAAGCACTCTCCTTTAAAATAAATAATTTATCCAGCTTGTTGCTGGTCTTCTTTGCACGATTTCAACCATCACTATGTTGCCCAAAAGCTAAATGAGGTTATTTTTCGGTTATTACCTAAAAATTTTCAGCCACACGCTTTTCAGTGTGTAGTTAAAGTTAAAATCTTGTGCGGTTGTACTATACCAACATTGCACCATTCAGACGTAAAAAACAAAAAGCCCTCTCGTGAAAAACATTTCTGTTAATCACGAGAGGGCTTTTAAAGGTCAGGTTTTAGCTTTCGCTATTATCTGGTTGACTGTCACCTTCGTCGACAGTGGTATCTGTATCCGATGTGTCAGATACTTTAGCCGCAACGGTTACTGTGATTTTGGAGTCTGCACTTGTATCAGTAATATCAACAGCACTTCCGGGTTCTTTGCTGCAAGCAAGAATACTATACGGAACTTGCGAGCCATCGTTCTCTTGCCACACGACTTCATAGTTCGTAATATTCAGGTCGTCAAGTTCTTTAATATGTGTTGGTTTAGAGACATCAATATACTTCCCGACAAGAGACGGCATTGCTACAACTGGCTTTCCTTGGTATCCGTCCATAATTGCTGCGCTATACTCCTTACCAACATATAGACTTTCAAATGTATGTTTCGGATTTGTAAAGCTGTCCATTGCACTGTCGTAGGACGAGAACATTAAACAAACATCATCAATTCTAGTTTCTGATGATGTGTCTGCTGTTATATCTGCTGGTCGTACATCCTTCTGAGTGACCACAAGAAAAACATTATCAAATTCCGTAACTGTAGAATTTTCTGTCGTCAGTTCCACGTTCGAATTATCTTGAGCAAGGTTATCTTGCGTATCATTCAAAGTGTAGTGATACGCTGTACAACGGAACAAAGATTTAATGATATTGTTTTTACCATTAGTAAAAAACACGGAATTGTAATAGCTGCAATTCGTAATACGCCAATATCCTGTTTCTGTTCCTATCCTTTTAGGTGTAAGACCACCATTGATTTCCATTTCATTTTCGCCACTATAAATTTTGTATATAAGGCGATTATCTTCGTTCTCTTCGTAAGCTGAGCCAGTATAATCATTGAAAAATTCTTGCATTGCATACTCTGTTTGCTTATGGCAATAGCTTGTAAGGTCTGCACTTACCTCAGTGTAGGGAGTTTGCTTTGCAGTTTCGATTTCTGCTTTTGCTTTTTCTTCTGCCGTCATCATTGGCTGCATCTGCATCAAGGTATCTACTTGTGTTTGCAAACGAACAGTTTTAATCAGTAGCTTCGTAGCCTTTTCAGCATCATACGTTGCCTTTAATTTATCATACAAATCAGATGTGCCAGCCGAAATTTCTTGAACTTCTGAATGTGTAGCACCATTTGCATCGCTAGTTGATACTGCTGGTTCTGTTGTCGAAGAAGGCGTTGGAGATGTATCGTCCGGTTTAGGGAGAACACTGCATGAACACAAAGTTACCAATAAAGCACTTGCAGTTATCAAACAATAAATACTCTTTTTCATAAAAATTGGCAAAAAGTCCTGCGTTTTAATCGCATGAAAATGCCTACTCACATCCTTTCAGTTACAATAGAAGAATAGAAAAACCCCGCATCCATTTCGAATACGGGGATAAGCATATTACTTCTTTGTTGGTTTTATACGTTTCCACTGTTTTCTTTTGAAAACGCCGTTTGAGTCCTGTGATACGGTTTCATCGGGATACTGTTTTTTGGGACCCCTTTGGACTTCAACATACCTTTTCAAAAGCGTATCTGCTGAAAAATCCTTTACAGCCCCACCTCGATTATAACAAGTAGAACAATATCCTCGCATATTAGGGTTTGCCGGACGACCACAAATTGGGCAACGCTTGGTGATATTCTTTAGTCCACGGACATGCGATAGACCTGAAAGGATACCCCTATTCATTTTTTTGGCACAATCCGCACAAAGAATCAACTGACGATTATCTGGCATTTTTTCGCCGCAAAGAACACAATTTTCCTTTTTATAATTTGCAACAGCTCCGGTCTCAACGAGATTTTCAATGGCCTGATATGCTTCATGATATTGACTTCCTGAAAATCTCAGCCCCTCTTTTTTAGGGATGCTTGTTGTCTCCGGCGTTTTGTCATTGCATTTTTCCATAACGGCTGCAATACTTTTGTATTGTTCACAGGTAAGTTGAGACAAAGGGAAACGGTCATCTCCCGCTTCACGGTTATTCAGTTCTCCACTTTCTGCCATTGCCATAGCTAGGATATAGTTTTCACTTGATTTGCGGCTCACATTGTTCTCCTTAAATACCAAATTATTGCGAAGTATATTGGTCTACCAACGTACTCATAAGACCCTTCTTTTTTCTTCTGGTGTTCTTTGCTGCTTTTTTTGATGATATACTCGATGCTTCTTGATATGTCCGTATAACATTTCCGTTCGAGTCGATGATGTCTGCAACAATTGGTTGTTCTTTCAGCACTTCAATATCCTCGGAAGAAGCTTCTTGTGAAGACATATCTTGCACTTCAGTTTCATCAACCATTTGGACTTCTTCTAAATCAGATTCTGCACCCTCATCCTTTGTGGACTCCTGCTCGTTCTCCTGTTGTACTTGTTTACTATTGAGAACTTCCGCTTCGTCTGAAAACTCTGAGGGCGTTTCATCCGCGTGATTTTGCTCCATGTCTATATCGTCTGGAAAATCTTCCGGATTATACTCACTTTCTGTTATTGAAGCGTCCGACTCAAGACTCATATCGTCTCCGATGTTTTGCGGTGGTTCAAAACTTCCGATTTCATCATCTGCATCAGCAAAAGGGTCATCATTTGCGTGCTCTGTATCAAAGCCCTCCGTATCACCTAAGTCGCTTGAAGACACATCCGAAACCATTTCCTGTTTTTGTACATTGACAACAGAAGATGGTGTTTCCGCATATTTTATGGAAACGTCCTCGTGTGCATCGGCATCCATTTCATCTTGTGTAAAGAACTCCTGCGATTCCATGTCAGACGTATCACTACTGACATTTGGAACTGATTCTTGCGTCTCTTCTGAAACTTGTTGCTCGGATGCTACTTCTTCATTCTTACGTTCTTGGATATTGTGATTCACATTCCACAAGTCACGCGCATTTTCAGTCCACTCATTGAACTTTTTAGGCGGGGTTTTCCAATCGTTCTGAGATTTTTCATCCTGTTTGGAAGAACTTCCGCATTGTGATACAGTTTTGTTCTTTGATGACTTTATTATATCACGTTTCAGTCCTTTTGTATACCTTATTGGACGCACGAAGAGCGTGGAAATAAATACCACAGCAAAGGACAATAAAATAGATACATTTGCGTTTATATACAGAAAAGTAAATGAAAGCGCGATTAAAGCCAAACGTATTTGATAAATGAAAGATATGCTTTCATTCATGCGGTCCATATCTTCTGGTAGCGCGAAATCATTCTCATCATCAGTCATATCGAGTTTGAATCGTATTTCTTCAGGAGTAAGTCTGTATATATATGGAAGGTCGTTCTTTTTTGGTTCAACTTCTAACACAAGAACAGTGACCAACGGTGCTTCACCTTCTGGTGCCTTTGCTCTCGGAAGTATTTCAACCAACTGCTTATCTAATTCTATATCTGCAACAACTCCCGTTTCTTCGATTATTCCATGACCGAAATACTTTCTTCCCTTCATGGAGATTTCTCGAACAGAAAATCGCTTGATAGAAGTTCTTGACGTATATGTTTCACCTAAATAGCGAATTTGATTAAATGGTATTATTCGTTGTGATGCATACGACAGAATGCAAGACATGAATACTACTATCAAAGCAAAACAGCCATATATCATTCCTCCTCACCATCGCTTTCGCCAAAATCAACCTTAATCAATTCTGCTGTTTTCTTGCTGTTTACCGCCCCCTTATATCCTTGAACAATCGTATACGAAAAAATATTATCGTTTGCAAATGGCATGTCATCAAATGCCATCAAGTACGTAGCTCCAACATTGAATCCAATTCTTTCAACCCGGTGGAGTTGGAAATTAAATGGTTTATTATCTTCGTCAACCGTAAAATTATAAGTGTACACGACTTGGCTTGGAGCCACTTTTTGACCAATAGCATTGTATTGACCATTTGATGTCTTATCGGTACATAAAGCATACACAAAATGATATCCTCCATGTAGATAACGGTCTTCACACACAATCAAATGCCCAAAAAGGATAACAGATAAAAGAAATACAACCGGAACAACCTGCCACATGCGCGAGAAAACAAGTGAAACTATCGCCGTAATAAGAAGCACTAATATTCCGGCGCAAATCTTAAAATAATACGTTCGGCGTAACACACCACGGTCATCAATATTTTTCCCGGCCATCAAAAGACTAACAACGCTTTTTGTTGCCGCCTTTGTTCGTTCCAGCATTTGCTGAAGAATGCTTTTATTTTCATCACTCATTGCGTTGTCCCTCCTCTTCGCTTACTGTTACATTCGATGGTTGCGAATCTTCTGCTGTGGCACTATTCAAAAGATTCTTTCCAGCAGAGTCAAGCAGTTCTTCAACCGTTTTTCCTTTAAGTTTCATTGTTGACAAAGGAAACTCCTGTACTCCACCATCTGCAGTTTTTACACGAGCAATGATTTCGACATTCGTTTCTCCGCTTAATTGTGTAGCAGTAGCATCAAGTTGCTGTTTCTCTCCGTCTACAATAACCTCACCAGCGAACTTCTTATTCGTTACCATAGACTCCTTGATAATCGTTCCATTTGTGATATCGACATCGGCAAATCGGCCTACGACTTTATTATTTGCATTGACAAAAAATACTGGGCGGTCAGTTTTCATTGAACCATCGTCTGCCATGTACATATCTGTACACTGTGCAGCATATTCATCACGCGAAAGGTCAATATAGCTTAAGTTAGAGTCTTCAATTGTCGCTCCTGCAGGAATATCTGTGTTGGCAACAACCACTTTATAGCTATTAGGAGCAAGTCCGAGAAATTCTGGATAGCGTTGATACACAAAGAAAAAAGATGCTGCAATAACAGCAAGCGCCGCAATGATACCGAAGAAAATCTTAATACGACGTTTGCGACGATACTTACGCTCGGCTGTATCATCATACGCTTGGAATGCATCCAAAGGAGTGCTATTTGCAGCGTATATATCCATCTGAGAAGCCTGAGTAGACGCTTCTGCCTGCATAAGTTCCTGCTCGATTTGTGTACACAAAGCCTTATACTTTTCATCGGGAAGTTTCATCTTTTTTCCATTCGGCAATGTGATTGTACCATTGTCGTTTACAGCAACATCAACAATCTCACCCTTGTACTTAAGCCGGGTATGTCCAATTTCTTTCATAATGTTTTCCTCCTTTTCTCTCAAGTGCGAAGAACACTTTTAGCCAAGCCATTCACAATATCCATGTAAGGAACTTTTCCGCGAGTCTCCTTTGAGTCAACTGCAAATTTCGGAACAAATGCAATACCGCTATATTTTCGCATGAAACTTACATATGCCTCTCGTGTTTCGCCCCAGCTATCTTGAATATTCATAGCGTTCTGAACAAGAACATCACGAGTAAGAGCATTGTTGGCAACAACAATTACCTGTCGAATACCGTTACTCATAACGTCTTTAAACATCATAGTTGCTCCATGAATTGCATACTCAAATTCGTTATCAGTGAAACCAGATTCTGCACGGATAAGTTTTTTCTCGTTTCCACGTGGAACAATGTAGTAAGCAACTGCACCTTTGTGAGCAAATTTATCGTAAACGCTGCTCAAATAAACCACTGCATCAAACGATTTAATATCTTGCGCGGCTGGACGATAAGATGTTTCATTGTCCGAAACGAACTTAACAGGTGCATATTGCGAAGCGGCAATAGGCGTAACCGTTGTCACATTTGCAAGCTGACTTGACGTAGTGCCACCCAAAAGCTCAATATCTCCATCATCCTCATATTCTTCGTAATTTTCTTCATCAGATGTATTTTGAGGTTCCGGTTTTGGTTCGGGTTGATGTACTGGTGCTGTCTTTTGTTCGGTGGCATTTTCTTTGTGCCGTTTTGCAAATCCTTTTCGTTCGTCTTTTTTAGGAACAGATTCCTCACTTGGCGTTGTAGCCGTAGTCTCTGATGTATTTGCTTCGTTCAGAATGTTTGACAGAATAGACTTTGATGCTTCATTTACACTTGAAGTGTTATCTTCCGGTACACTTTCTCGTGCTTTTTTAGTCTGCTGTTTTTTATTTGCGGGTGGTTCTACATCTGGTGCAGTTGGACGAATCTCAACACTTTGTTCTTCTTCACGAGCCTGTTCTTGGATTTTCTTTTGTGCCTCCAAGAAACGCTCATATTGTGCTTGCCCAAGCTTCAGAAGATGACCATCCTCGGTTTCACAAATGCCTTTTTCATAAACTTTTACAGTACAAATTTCACCTTTATAGCTTACTCTAGTAAGTCCTTCAAATTTTCCTTTTGAAATTGCCATAACTCAAGCCTCTCCTTTCATCATATCGTTGATTTCCAAACCAGTTTCTTGCTGAAACGCTTCATATTCCTTACAAAACAGCTCAATATTTTCAGCCTTCCACCTTTGAAATGTTGAATAGTCATCTAAGTGATATTTCTTCTTGAGGTACTTATCAAAATGTGACATATAATCAACCCTTGTAATATACCCAAACGCACGGGTTGAAACAATTTCCCCTGCTGCAATTTCACGTTGCAACCTATCTCGTTCCATTTTTCCTTTTTGTTTTGATTCAACGCGGCGCATTTCTTTGCAAGTCCTACCTTTGTCTTTTGGATGAGGACTGGGATAATCGCAGTATAAAGTATTCTTTTGGCGTGATGTAAACATACGACCACACCTTCTACACTTTAGATGATAAAGTTTTTCCGACATATTTATCCTCCCATATATACAAAAAAGAAGAGGCCCAATGGACCTCTCCTCTTGAAATTCATTAAATCTTTGCTCGAATTTCCTCATTCTCAGCTTTTCGTGCTGCTAATGTAGAAAGTGCATCCGCAACAGATTGCTCAGTACGAGGACGCCAAACAAAAGTTACAGTCAACTTTTTCTGACGAACTCGGTTCCGAATCTTTTGCGCCACTTCGAAATACCGCTCTGGGCATGTAATTTCTCCATTGATGAGACCAATAGCATCTTGGCTGTCATTGAACAGTTCAACGGTGCAACCATTCTGCGGAATCTCTTCAAGCGCGTATAGAATAGCGTATAATTCCGCCATCTGATTATCGCGGCAGTTAATGCTTTTTCCAACAGCAAAAACAGCCTCGCCTGTTTCGTTATCCTGAAGAACTGCGGCAATACCTGCTTTAATATCATCTCCAATCTGAACAAAAGAAGCGTCCGCCTCAATACGAACACAGTCGATATCCTTCTTATCAGACAATCGGCATCACCCGAACGTTGAGAACGTTCTCGGTATTTTTCCCATCGGTGCTAGTAAGAGCAACCGGGGTCAACCAACCTTCGTTAATCTCGCAGGTATTGATTTCATTCGGAAGATTACCCGCTGCAGCTTTGTCTACACACACGAATTTCTCCGGCGTATTTTTAAGCCGAATGAAACACTCACGCGCCTCCCGAATTGCATCTTCCTTTGTGACAGCAATGGAAAGGATGCCAATGGAATTATCGACAAACACCCATGCACGAGTAGGAACATCGGCGTACTGTGTATTGTACGGAATCACTCGAACATTCAGATAGTTTGTCGTGTTCTGCCCATCGTTGCTAACCAACTTAACGGGAGACAGCCAACCATCGCTGGTCTTCGCTGCAACAATCTCGCTCTTGAGTTTTGCCCCGGTGGTTTTATCAGCGCAAAGGAAATTCTGAGGAGTTTCCTTCAAGCGCCGGAAGCAATCTCTTGCCACATTGACAGCATTTTCCGAATTGATAGAAACCGCCATAAGACCGATGCACACAGAGTCGATAAAAATCCATGCACACTTGTCGGCATTCTTTGCAGGTTTGGGTTCCTGCGTTTTTGCGGGATTTACCGTGTTTGCTGGTGCAGGCTGCTGCGTTTTCTGAACTGGTGCAGGAGCCTTTGTCTGATTGGAACCCGTGCCAGAAAGAGCACTGGCAGGAACAAAACGCATATTATTTTCTGCACAATACTCGGCAATCGCCTTTTTTAATGCTGCAACCAGAGTATCCTCCGGGATACAATTATTATTATCCATTAAATTTACCTCACTTTTTGATTTTAACAGGTTTGAAAACAGGCTCAATGTTTTATACGCCACCCAGTCAAGGAGGATATTCACACCAAGCGCTTTTGTGTATACATCAGCAACTTTTACGGTAATTGTGCGTCTTGATGGCATTCCTTTAGCCGGAACAATACCGCCATCCGCAGTTTCTTGACCTTCACAAGACATTGCCTGATATACAAGATAGCCGGGGTCGTTGGATGGAGAAATGCTGAATTGTCTAAATTCTGCTTTACCATCCGAACGTCGTCTGGCAGGTGTTCCGCCAACGCAAGTAAAAAGTCTGTCTGGATACTGATTTCCTGTTTCCCTTTGCCTTTTTCTTGCACGTTCTGCTTCCAAGAACAAATTGCCATTGACCATATCTGCTGCAAGACCCGAAGCATTGACTCCCATTACTTTGCTGCCATCACTTCCAGCCTTCACCATAGGCACGAAAATTTCAATTGCATATTCCTGTGTGCAATTAGGTTTTCCAGAGTGTTTTACAAAAGAAAAGTGGTAACGGGAATCGTAGTTTCCATCTTCGCCAGCAAAAAGAGGTGTTGCCTTAAAAAATGTATTTCGATTTTCCGCATCCCAAATATCTCTTGGTGTTTTGTACTCTTTTTTAGGCTTTGGTTGCTGTTGCTGGTAAGAACCAGTGCGGTTATTATACATTTTCTTTTTTCATCACCTTTCATTTGGCTTTTTTGCGTGCTTCTGGCTGTTTGCAAAACTTGTAAGGATAAGCCAGTTCATCATTACCCAGCTTCCATCGTTATCACAAACTTCCTTATTGTTTCGCAAAACCAGTGCGTCTTCACCACTCGGCTCAACATGAAGGAATTTGCATACATCATCCTCCGAGATATCAAGCTCGGTAGAAATACCCTTTGTGGTAAGGGCTTTGTTTTCCCAGTTCTTTATGTATGCAACATAGCCGTCTGTGTCAGATGCAAACAACACCGTCAAATCTGGATACAAAATCGAGCTGCGGGAAGTTACGTTATCATAACGTTTCACTTTTGTTTCCTTTCTGCCGCTATTGTGCGGTCTTTATCACACCCAAGTGGGTGATGTATAGTTGCGGATACGTACCGCATCGTACAGCACAAAGAAAAAGCAGTCGTCCTACTCCTTTCGGAGTAAAACAACTGCTTCGCTAAGCATTCTTTCTTAAAGTTTGTTGTAGTTATAATCTTTGTGCTGTTATACTATACCAACATTACCTAAAACACGCACAACAGTAGAATACAGGTTCACTAAAATATTATTCTGTAGTCTCTTCTGAACACAACTAAATCAAGATACCTACATTATACCAATATTTTCGATTTTTTGGCGAATGAAAGACATGGATTGATATTAGCCAATGATTTGACTGTCATACGGCTTGGCAGAAAGAAGCTGAATAAGGACTTGACCATCATATCCCCAAAGGAGTAGACTTAACAACGTCATTGCTTCCTGCTTGAGAACCGTAAAATCACGTTGTGCAATTCCCATGCGATGAGACAGTTCTTTTTCTCGCAAATACGCCATTGTTCCGTCCGTCAGAATAATGCTTCTATTGGAGACAAGTAATTTCAAAACATCTGCGTATTGTTTTCCTTTAATCGGATAATACTCAACAAGAGCAATAGCACCAGATACAAGGAGGAGGAATTGAAGAACCGCATCAACACTGTACATCGCTCGTTCATTTTGCGTTATCGACAAAATTTCTTTTGGCGTTTTTGCATGAAGAACCCTTACGATAACATCATCGTCTCCGGTACGCGCCCAATACAATCGAGAATATTCTCGCAGGAGTAACTTTGTGTTGTGGTACGCATAAAGATACTCGTCATCATCTTGGAAAAACATCTGAGAATCCGGATGGAGTAAAGAATCCATGTCGTTCCGAAGGCTTTGTCCAAACTGAATATGGAGTGACTCTACTGCTAAAGGGAGATACTTTTTAACTTCGAACTTACTAGGCTCTTGAAGTTCATCAAATGATTCATTCATCACCAGTTGAAGCGTAGCAGCCATCTGTTTTCCGTGTTCGTTATTTCCGTTTACAAGGCGAAGAACCGCTGTGTCGATTTCATCAATCACATGTTTGCATGTCTCAAAATACTTATTTCGACATTCAAGGTCCAGCGTTTTTCCGACACCAAATACAGAACGAAGAATCCGTTGCGTTTCAAGCAGAAATGCATCTGAATCAAAATGAGCATTCTGCATAATATCAGTAATGTTTTCGCCGTATAATGACCATTTAAGTGCTGGATATAGAACCAATGCCAAAATGGTGTATTTCATCTTTGGATTGTCTTTGAGGATTTGGTTTAAACTGTTTTTTGCTCGAAGAATATTACTTCCGTTTGCAAACAATTTAGTCAGAACCAGTCCACTTTCCACTTCATCCAAATCAGAGATACCATTTTGACCAATACTGTAAATTTTACTTTTTGGGTTCGTTTTCAATGATGTTGAAGCCATTGGCAATAAGAGCCTCCCTTGCCATATCCTTATTCAGCGCAGTCATTAGGCCACGCTTTTTGAACTCGATTGTGTCGAGGGGAATTCCTTTGCGGTCAAATTGATAAAGAACCGTGTTCCAAAGACCCAGTCCATAATTATCAGGAATAAGACCTTGCTTTACAGAAACAAAATCCCACAGAATCTTGTCATCGTCACACACGATAACAGTTTTTCCACTCAAGTCTTTTGCGTATGGGATTTCTGGAATCAATTTTGCGAGCATACGCAGTTTTGCTTTTCCGGCACTTCCAAGAGGATAATGCTCTACTTTGGAAAACATAGGTGCGTAGCTTGGTGTGACTACGCCATCGACACCCCAAGCCTTGTATTCACCTTTTTTCCCATTGACTAAAACCCGTAACGCTGTCAGATACACAAATACCATAAACTATTCCCTTTCACAGGCGCTTCTTATACTCTTCAGTATTCCTATTCTGCGCCATTTCCATCCGACGTTTTTATTGATTTTCGTACATTCGTATGATACAATTTAAACATAAGGTCAATGACCTAATTATCATCATATTAGAACTATTTTTATTGGGAGTCGCACTCATGGAAGAATCAATTTTGCAGGATTTGGATAACATCAAAAAGAAGGAAAGCTTATGGTCATTCTTTTCTTCTCGTGCTTCTGAGATTGAAGATGTGGCAGAGAGCTTTCCAAGCACCGCATACCAAGTGATTGAGCAAACAAGGCTTCGCTACGATTTAACCATTACACAAATGGCGACCTTGTTAGGTCTTACGAGAAACGGATACAGACGCTGTATGCTTTCAAAAAAGATGTTTTCTATGCATGGGATTATTCGCTTCTGTTACATCTTCAACTATGACATCGAAGGGATTTTAACGCATCCCATGATAGAGGCGCATACAGATGAAGCCTTACTTGAACTAGCTTCTCTTTTCGGCTCTCTTAATGATGAGTCGTTAAGAGATGTTGCATCCTATGCAGAGTCTAAAATTGTCGCAGTAAATCAATTTCCAAAGCGCTTTTCTAAAGCAGTTGAAGCATATATCGAGGAAAGAAACACCGTTCTCAAAGAAATCGCGAAAAACGGAAACAAGAATCGTGGCTAATCGCCATAAAAACTCATTATTGTGTTGATTCCGTCCATATTCATTTCTGCGTCGTCAAGTCGTGCAGACATATCGTCTTTGTGATATATATCGCGGGATTGATTTTGAGCGAGAAAATCATTTGCCTTTTCCTCTTTCAGAACAGCAACTTCGTTATTCGCATGTTGTGCTTGTTCTGAAAGGGGATTTTCTTTTTCCGGTTGTACTTGCACTTTGAGTGCGGCTTCAGCTATTTTGGCACAAGATTCTTGTGTCACAACACTTGGCTTATCGTTTGGTTGACTATTCATAATCAGGTCAACAATAAACTGTGTGGCTTTATGGTTTCCCGAATATGCTTTAAGAAGATAGTAAACCGCCACTTCTTTAGGATTATCCATTGAAAAGCTAAGGTTTATTCGTTCTCTTTTGATAACATTCTTCTTTCCACTTTTTGAATTTGATGAATTCGAAGTGCTTGATTTACGCATGATAATACACCAAACGACCATTCCGGTTGAGCTTGGATACCTCTTGGTAGTAATAACCCTTTGCGTTTGCGCAAACATCCGGAATCAGAATAAGGTCATCCCTTTTCAAGAATTTCTGAAACACTTCAAACAAAAGCACAGACCCTCCACCAACAAAGCAGAGCTGTCCCATCAGCATATCCACATTCCGACCATCCTGTAAGTCGTTGATACGTTTACGGACAAATTCGTCTGCCGCATTACAGATGGATTGCCGGATGCTATTCGGACATTGCTGAATGCCACGAAGAATTGAATCTACCATGAAATCATCAAGAGAAATCCCGCAATCTTCTCGAACATGACGTTCAACATCCTTAAACAGTTGAAGAACACCTGCATTTTCAAGTGTAATACCGGGGTTCTGCGGTTCTCCGTTGATGATGCCGATAACATTTGTCGTTCCGCCACCAATATCGATGATATAAGAACGTGGTGCTGTTACAACACGCTGCCACACCTTTGCATCGGAGGCGGCTGCGCTAATAGTTTGAGGAAAAACGCTAACGTCCACAATCTGAACACGATATGGACTCCCTTCGTATTCGAATTCGAGGGGTAAACCATTGTTTCCAAAAAACGACTTGTACTTATCCTTTAGAAGAACACCATCGACTTTCAGACTAAGGTGTTCAACTGGGAGCCCCAAAGCGAGTCCAACCTTACATTCATGTTTTTCACGCTCCGGCCACTCCTCACGCAGTTCCCGTGCGATTGCGGCTAAAGTTAAAATCAGATAGTCCTCGTCTGAGGTTTTATTACGCCGTGCCTGAAGTCGATTCTCACAAATGCTATAGTATTTTCCTTTGTAATGCAATGCTCCGTTAAGCATCGGTGGTGGAACTTCACCATGATGATTAACACCTGTTGGGAAAGGTTTACAGCGTTTGCTCGGTCCAAACGACTTCATGTTATAGTTTCCTTGGTCAACTGCAATACATACAATGCTATCGGTATTAGCCACTTTAATCCTCCTCGAAATTATCCAATGTGTCAACTGTTAAAAGAGATTTTGCCATTTGTTTTGCCAACTGATGACTTTTCTCTTGTGCTTCTGTAAACACTACATTTACTTTAACATCCATGTCAGCGCATTCCATGAATACACTTGAATAGTCATCCGCTTCTCGCATATCTTTGTTTTTCTTGTTTACCTGCCAACTGTTTCGATACAATTCCCAAGCATAATCACGAGAAGCATACATCGTAACCTTTTTGATGTTTGAATGGCCGCGTGTATACGGTTTCAAAGCAAAAGACGCGGCACGAAACACCATTGCTTTTGCAGGTACACCGACTCGGCGCTCTCCATTGATTCGAATAATTCGTTCATCACCACTTCCCTGCTCAACACATAACCCGTATGCGGTTTCGTTCATTTGCTCGTTGGTGGCGACGGATATGTAAACTTTCGCTTCTGTGGTTCTCAATGTTTCAATTCGCTGAATCTCCACATCTTCTACAACTGGAATATCGACGGAATCATCGTTTGGTGATTCCGTTCTACCATCCTCTTGAAGTTGTTGTAATTCGGCTGGGTCAAGTTCTTCTGCTTCAAAAACAACTTCATCTGCAGGAGTCAAATCGACATCCAAATCAATGTCAGAATGGTTTGTTGGCTGATTGCTATCATCCTTATCAACTGACTGCATGTCAGCGCTTGCGTTTAGAATATCTTGAATTGCTTGTTTTCGAGCTTCTTCTGCCTTCGCGAGTGTATTCTCGTCAACTTCATGCGTGGAAGTGTTTGTTTCCTCAAACAATTCCGATAAGCTTACAACTCGATTGTTTTCATCAAGCGTAAGATTATCGGCATTATCTGTTGAAGACATAAGGGTCAACTCGGCATCTGTGAACTCGTGTAGCTCTTCGTCTTCGTAGTCACCAGACGTAAAGCGCTTGAATATTGCTTGCGCTCCCTTTTTAGCCTTTTCAGCTTCCTCTTCCTTGCGCTTTTTTCGTTCGATTGCAGCACTCTGCTTTTTTCTTCTATCTAAATCTTCGAAACGTTTGGCAAAATCACGGCTGATGTATCCATCGTTACTTGCCATTGCCACTGTCAACTCCCTCTTCGCTGCTTTCTGCATTTGAATTGGCATCCAAGTCTGCATCTATCTGAGTTTGAGCATCTGACTCGGCTTTTTCTCCAACAGAAACCATTTCGTTTTTAACATCATCAACTGCACGAACCAAAATATTGCCGTCAATATCTACCTGTCCATTGTTGTAAAGGTATGCAAAAGCATCTTTAACACTGTCAAAGGTTTTTACATCTGAAATTGTATCTACCGTTCGTCCACTTTTAGCAACTGCGTCATAGTGTACAGAACCATCATCTTCGATACGGCAAGTGAAGGTCATATCTTTTTCATTGATTGCACTGTTGATATATGATGCATATGAATTAAGGACATCTTTTTCTGCGTTTTCATCCAATGTGCAGTTTTCTGGATAGACAAACATTGGGTCTATAATTTCAACCTCAGATGCTTCTGGTTCATCTGTTACAACCTCTTGTTTTGAGCAAGCCGTACAAGTTGAAAGTAAAATCATTCCGACACTTAATAGTGAAACCAATTTCTTTGTGTTTTTCATGCGTTACAGTCTCCATTCAATATCTTAATTATAGCATATTGTACATTTCCCAACAACCGCTTTACGGCAGTATACTATCGTTTAATGTGTGTTGTTCTTCATTTTTTGTGGAACTCGTTTCGCCATCTTTTGTTCGTCCAAGCAATCCAAATTCAAGGGCTTTACTTAGCTTTTCCGTCCATGGAATTGAATCGTCCTTTATTATCTCTTCGTTTACATAATCAGCATATTCGGATGCAGCCTGACTTGAAGAATCCCCGACAGAATTCAAAGTATCCGTTGTAACATCGTATATTTTGCCCAAATTTGTAAAAATGAAAATGAGCAGTATAACACCAAAAACCAATGAAACCGCCGCACGAGCTCGGCGAAAAATGAATGACAGAAGAAGATATGCCCCCAATAGAAGCAGAATGATTTTCATGTTATCAACAACAAGCGAAAGAAGCGGCGAAAAAGCTGCAAAAAACAAGCCCATAACTATACCTCCTTTTAAAATCTCCTTTATACTATACCAACAGAAAATGGCGGACTCATTTTATATTTTGCAAAAAAAGAAGAACCGCCGCAACGGAATACCATTGCGACGATTCTTCTAAGGAAAGGAAAGAGTATACAGGATAGGTAATGTTAATGTTTTACGCTGGAAGAACCGGCGTTCTGAGACGGCTGAACATTTTTTGCGTTGTTCACGACAACGCCATCGTTTGCTTTCTGTCCGTTCTTAGGTACGTTCTTGGCAGGTACGTCCTCTGCACGAACATCAATCTGACCATGAACCATTGCGCCATTCTTGACTTCCAGACCACAAGTGGAAACTTCACCATCAAACTCGGCGGAAGCATCGAATGTGACGGCATTTACCATCACATCACCAACCATCTTGCCATTGATGCTTGCACTGGTAGCCTCGATGTTACCCTCTATGGATGCGTTGTCAAGATAGACATTGGAAGCGGTAATATC
>OBAG01001250.1_pt1 | contig 16265 bp, 21 predicted proteins | sample 1517701 | NCBI WGS metagenome assembly OBAG01 (sample SAMN04571702, study PRJEB22368) | human gut metagenome | biome: human gut; material: stool | host: Homo sapiens | place: Luxembourg | collected 2012-09-07 | reverse complement strand
CATAAAAAAATCACCTCCTATAAGGTGATAATAGTACGATTGAACAAAAATATCAATTTGCTTATTTACTAAAGACTTCGGCCTAGTTCTAGGCTAAATGCACAAATGTGCACGAAACCAAGAATATACTTCTATTTCAGTTTACCATTAAATTTTAGGCTTTATTATCTATTACTTTTTAGGAACTTGTATCCTACGGGGGTCTCCTACTAAACATTTTATCTTGAAATACTGCATACGTTCTAGACATGTGCAAGCAACTTCTACTATGACACGCAAAGTGACCTTTGGTGTCACTCAGCACAGTTAACATCAAGAGAGTTAACTGTGCTGAGTGTACGCCTAATGTAAATGGACGTACAGGCGGAGACCCACGGCGTTTAAACCGTGGGTCTCTTTTGGCGGCTTACGCCGCTTTTTAAGAAAAAATTTCTTTTATAATTTTTAAAGTAGCGGCCGTGACTACGGACAAAGACAAAACCATGATGATACTCTCCATACTTAACCTCCAAACATTTTAAATAGACTTTCAAGCGACAAACCAAGATTTCCTGCGACCTGATTCAATAAAGAACCGTTACCAAAGTGAACGGCCTTATCCCAATTGATATCAGAAGCATACTTGGAAGCGTCATAGGACTTATCAGCTCCATACTTAGTACCAGACAAATGTTGATCGGCAGAATACCGAGTAGCGGCAGAATTAACCGAAGAACCAAAGATAGACGCTAAAGCGGCTTGACCTGCGGCATACCGAGTGGCAGAAGAACTCATAGCGGCGGCATCACGAGTAGCACCGGCATGAATGCCAGCTTGCTTAATACCGGCGGCGGCAGAGATCTGGGCAACAATATGTTCCATAGCGGTGTATTTGTCTGCAACAGCTTCCTGTGTACGGGCGTTTATATTTGCACTCTGTAGCGCCGTCTGAGCGCCCAAGATAGAACCAAGCAAGTTAGCAATAGCACCGGAGGCGGCTGTATCTGCGTCAGCCTTAGAACCGCTTCCAAGGGACGCTGAAGCGGTCGCACCAGAACCAACAGCGGCACCGTTGCCATTCATAGCAGAAAGAACAGGATTCAAACCAGCGGCCATAAGGTCACGCACTTCACGCTGATGGGCAGTATTGGACATCATTTCTTGCCACTGACGATTTTTAGCGGCTTCGGCAGAGTTAAACTCCATCTGTTTAGCAGTCATTTGCTCTGTCCAATCACGTTGCACTTTTGCCTGCTCAGCATTAAAAGCACTATTAGCTTGTGCAACACCTTTCAAACCGGCAATCTGATCGGCGGCACGGTTAACAGCCGGAGCGGCTCCGACACCATCCATTTCGTAAGCGGAAGTAGTGGTACCAAATGCCATTATAACAACTCCTTTCAGAAAAAACAAGAGGGGGCTTTGGCCCCCTCTATAAATCAATGATGATCAATCAGACCGGGGACGCTGTACATGGGCATAGGCCGTGTACAATAGTTCTTCACGTAGATATCAGCAAAAAACTGATTACTAACAGCAGATGTGACAGCCAAAACACGATCAATGTTTGCCTTGTCCTCTCTGATCCACGAATCAGATAAAGAAGGAAGGGTGCTGTAATCATCAGCCAGATGCCAAACGTCCAAAGACTGAGCATACGCAGACCTCATTTCTCCGGTCACCATATTGGGCTTGTAACGATATTCGGCCCAGGCTTCCTGATAGCCAAAAACTTCGTTATCCTTATCATTGCCTTGTGCAAAGATTTCTTTGTTCTTGATAGCCTGTTCACCGATATTGGCAAAAACGGGCCAGTAGAAATCAAACTTATCCTTGCGAGACCAGAGCCGGTTTAAACCCTGCTGATAGGTGTGATCATAACGAGCAACCATAACACCGATGATCAAGCCATGCTCAGTAAAAGACTTCGTGAAGTCGGAGTGTTTATCCGTGGTAAGAGACTGACCAACAACAGTACCTTGCGGAGTTCCGGAAGATTCAGTACCGGACTGCTGGACAATCTGATTCACATTAATAGGAACACGGTTACCACCAAGATACTCAGGACGTTGCAACCGGGCATCAGGGGAAGTTACACCGAAGAAAGAGCGAACAACCTCAGTATAACGAGAACCACCACGGGCCTGCTGTTCATAGAATTTCTGAATCTGGAAAGCAAGTCGCAACTGATTAATAGTAGCGGCAGCGGCATTACCATCGGCAACAGCCCAAAGGTTAGCAGGGGCAATATCCCAACCAGCGCTAGCACCTTCCGAAACAGTCATAGAACCGGAAAAATACTTAGAATCAAAGCCACCGCTACGAGGTTTTTGACCAACAGCAATACCCAAACCGTCAAGCAAAGAAAAACCCGAACCATCTAATTTTTGCCAAGCAACAGAAGCCTTAGACTTACTAGAATCGACATATTGATCAAGAGAGACAACCGGATAACTACCAGCCTGTGCAACAGGAATCGTTACATCCGGGCCCTTCTGCGGAGAAGGAAGGGCACTTGTGAAATAATCATGATACTTAGAAGCAATAAAGGGCTTACCGCCTTTAGCGACATCTGTCACGAATGTACCAGTGTTCACACCTGCGACCGTAGAATCATCGGTCGGAACAACAAGAGAGTCTTGGAGGTTCTGGTCACGGAACCACTCATTCATGATCAAGGCATAGGCTCTAAAGGGCAAAGCAGAAACAGAAAGACCAGCAACGCCAGTTGGGATGCCAAAATAATCAGCAAGAGTTCCAACGTCCCATCCTGTACCAGCAGGACTTGTAATTTGGGGCATAGTGTACTCAGTCTGCGGAATCCATGCACTCTCCGTGTTTTCACCACAAAACTCCTTCCAATGATCCCACACAAGGCGATTGGGGACAAAGAAATAGTAGGTATCCAGATAAACGTTGTCCATCATAGGGGTAAGCAACGTCTGCATACGGACAACCTTGGATGTATCTACGGAGAACGTATCGCCGGGAAGAACTTCGTCGAGGAAAAAAGGGACAACGTCTCCGGCATTGAACGAGGTCTTGAGAGAAGCGGAACGGTCAAAGCGAGAACGAGAGATATCTACATGCGGCGCAATACTGAAATGGGATTCGGTATTTCTGTTCATTCTTTCGAAACCTCCTTAATTTCATCCTGAGAAATATCAGGGTCAGGCTCAGTAACGCTTTCCTTCTTAATTCCGAGCCGATCGAGGAAATCAGGCTCAGCAGAAGCGGCAAGAAACTCCGTGAAGCTGTTACCAAACTTCTCACGAGTTTCCACAGGCAGGGCCATAAACTGACGTTCCATCTCATTCATGTGGTTGAGAGCCTCGGCATAAGTCTTGGGAAAGTCGAGAAAGTCACCATAGAAGCCCTGCTTCTGAGAAAGAGCTTCAACGTCACCATTCTGATAACGTTTCATCAAAACGTGGATATCACAGCTTTCGGCGTGGGACTGGATGAAGTCGTATATGTTCTCACGGCCAGATTCTTCGAGGACAACACGGCCTTTTTCGTCATAGTGACCGGCGTAGGTGATATGCTCAGGAGAACCGGGGTCAGTAAAGACACGGTCACGAGCGTCATACTGCGTTTTAAATTCCATATTGTCACTCCTTCACAAGACACTGGGCGGCGTCGCAAAGCTGGCGAGGTGGGTTAAGCGGCTCAATATAGCCGCCAACGTTGTCATAAGTGGCAAGCTTATACAAAGCGAAATCGTTGGGGTGAGAAGCGAGCAAGGAATCAGGCTGACGTACAGCGTGTTCAAAGTTACGGACGGCGGTAGCATCGTTGACATCAACAGTGCAGGCCATGAACGTGGACTTAGCGTCCTTAATAGCATAAATTCCAGAAATCATACTTCTTTAACCTCCAAAACAATAGTAGAACCGGGATAACGGGAAACAGCATCGTCAATCACATGACGAGACATCCACAAAGGAACAAGAGCAACCTTTTCACCATCGACAATAACAGTAATCATAGACGAATACCTCCACGGAAAATCTTGGGGGCGATGTTGATTTTCTTGGACTTAGCGGCAGTTCGGGTGAACACACGCTTATCTTTTCGCTTGGGCATTTTCATTACAAATTCCTCCTTAAAGATTTTAATCGATTGATCTGTTTTTCTTCCTCAACGTCTCGCAACTCGTAAGAATTAAGAGACGTATTAGACAATTTAGCTTCCATGGCCTGTTGAGCCAGCTTAGCACGTAAGGCTTTTAACTCTGCGGACTTTTCAGGGCATTCGATGTCAAAGAGTTTATCGTAATATCTCGGCGGCCTGAACTTTTTGCCGCCTTTCGGCGTAGAAACGTTGATATACTGTTCTTCAACACAATGAGGGTTTTCGTCAAAATACTGGCGTGCAATGCCAGGCTTGCGGGACATGAGACAAAACTCAGGCTGAATATTATGATCTACATAAAACTTAGCTTCCGTTCCTTTAAGCTTTTTCATCACATAGCGAGCAGTATAAGCACAGGATTCCCAAGTAACCTCACCAACAACTACAAAGCCATAAGGCCAACACTCTTGAAGCGAGGGGCTGTTATAGTAAGTGTAATACTCTCCTCCTTCCTTAACGGTCTTGTAGGGCTGAAGATCATCGAGATGCAAACCAAATAAGATAGCATGATAATGAGGACGGAACGTCTGTGAGCCGTACTCGCCGGACATAAAGAAACGAATTTTATCATTATCGAATTTCTTCCGAATACGTTTCATCAAAAGTTGGAAATCACGCTTCTGTAAGGTCAAAGCTGGGATAGCTTCACCGGTTTCAGGGTCAGGGTAGTAAGTACGTGGAACATGATCATCATCATACGTGAACGTACAAAACCATGCAGAGTCATGATACTTGAGTTCAAGCAAACAACGATTTGCCCATTGCCTTGAGTAGTCAATGCGGCATCCGATACACTGACCACAGGGCAGTGGAACAAGAGCGGAACGAGGATAGCGGTGATTGTGCCATTCAACATAGGTTTCACGGTCATCCGGAGTATAGCCGAGCATCTTCAAATCAGCTTTTCCATTTTCCTTAGTACCAATCCTGACGGCGTAAATGGGATGATAACAAGGCACTCATAGCACCTCGCAATTTCCGGCATAAACATATGCCTGTTCATGATGGTCATCAATGAGCATGAAGCCATGGGAGTAAAGACAGTGAACCTGATAAACATGACCGTGTTTCAAATTATCGTAATCGGGGCCATAGTAGCGAACCAAACGAGGACGCATAAAAAAATCACCTCCTATAAGGTGATAATAGTACGATTGAACAAAAATATCATTTTGTTCAATCAGATTTCCGTCCACCCGACGACCTGCCAGGTTATTTTGACAAAGTGAGCTTCCCCTTTTAGGCCATTTTTTACGGCTTAGGGGTGAACTTCTCTTTGTCAATTTGATTGTGTCATGATAGGATAATCTTGGCCACATTCTGCGGAAAGCAGGTGTCTAATGTGCCGCTTTTGAGTTTCTGCACACCTGCGCAGTCTGGCAGCCTTTTCAGAACTGAACGCAACAGCAGAGCTATTATATGATGTATGCTCAGTTCTGAGCGTGAAGCCATGCCGCCGATCTTTCCATAAACACCAGCCGCCGCTATCGCCGCTCAAACGCCCTATGCCCTTCCCTATAAAACGGCCCGTTGTAGGCGCTTCTGCTGGCTGCTGGGGGTTTGTTCCCTCTGTGTGTCTTCGTCTGCTTTTGCGGTTGAGCCCTGCGGTCAGTTCTGAGCGATGATTCAGAACTGACCGTAAAATTCCCTCTATCGCTCAGTTCTGAGGAATCGGTCGAAAGCAAAAAGTCCGGGCCCCCCGCCATTACGGCGGGAAACCCAGATATTTAACTAATCCCATGATCCCGATACATAATATCCCCAGGATGATGGAGCTCATATGCAGCCATCTCATCCGGCGCGCTCCTCCCTGTGGAGTGTCCGGCAGATCCACAGCAGTCGCTCCAGCGCGGCCCGCACCGGCCGGATATCTCATCAATCATCATGATAATCCACTGTAAATGTTAAGCTTATACCATGTGCAACACATATTGGCATGCGGCACGTTTTTCTACACACAGATTTGATTGCAAGAGTGGTATATATGACACGTTATCTGACGACCACACTTTATTTATTGCAAACGTGATGTTTGACCGTTAGCTTTCGCACGGAGTATGACGGTTTCGGCCTCTCGACAGAATGTACTTGATTTTTAGGGAACAAATTGATAAAATCAACTCCATAAAAGTTCCCTATAAGGAGGACACACCCGTGGGAAACAACTATCCCGAGATCCGAGAGTTATTGCAGCAAAAGGCGGACTATCAGGCACGGCTGAACCTGCTGCCCTATGATGGTTCCCCAGAGATCAAGGAGCAAGGCGGCAAGCAATATCTCTATATCCGCAAACGAATCGCCAGCCGGCTGACGTCCGAGTATGTGGATGTCTATTCCGATACCCTCTACCAGACGCTGCTGCGAAATGCCAGAGAAGCCAGAGAACTGAAAAAACAGATCCGGCGGATCGAGAAGCAGTTGGCTCAGCAGGGCTACACGGAATCAGAGCTGTCCGACCGGGTCATACTGAATATTGACTTCGCCCGCGCCAATATGAAGGCAAATATCTACGATCAAGCTGTTCTGGAAGGCGTGGCGACTACCTTCCCGCAAACGGAGGACATTATCGAAAACGGTCAAGTCAATGGCATGACGGCAACAGATGTGCAGAAGATCTTGAATCTCAAGCACGCGTGGGAGTTCGTTATGGACAAGGACGTGGTGTCCTATCCCACAGACTACTCCATTCTCTGCCACATCGCTCAGCTGGTCAACGAGGGATTTTACACCAATGGCGGTCGTATCCGGGGCGTTCCTGTGACCATTGGCGGCACCAGCTATGTCCCACCCCTGCCCATTGAGCAGTTGGTCAAGGAACATTTGGAGGACATTCTGCAATCCACCGCAGAGCCTGTGGAGGTAGCCATCCGCCTTTGCCTCTACTGCATGAAAACGCAGATTTTCAATGACGGTAACAAGCGCGCCGCCGTGATCTTCGCCAACCACTATCTGATCTCCAAGGGCGGCGGTCTGTTGGTGATCCCAGAGAGCCATGTGCCGGAGTTCAAGCGCCTGCTGGTGAGTTATTATGAGGGGCGGGATGACGGAAGCATCATGACTTTCATGCGGGAGAAGTGTTGGAAGACGTTTTAAAATATATTAGGGAACTTTTGAATCGGAATTTGGCAAAAAGGTTCCCTAAACAATACTCCTAAAAATTACTTGTCTTTCATTGAAGTATCTTGAAAACGACAGGTAACGGCCAATAGCACATCTATGCACCATTTGTAAATTAGGGCTTCAGAAGCATGCGGAAAAAGGAAAGCAGTACATCATGTGTACCAGCATGATGCCCCCGCAAATCCGTTATCCTCTATAGCCCCAAAAGTTTGGGGAGCTAACTACTACCGCGAAAATCGATGCGAGTCTTGCAGCACAAAGCATCTTTTTAGATAGGCACTTATTCGTTGAAATGTTATCGGGTAAATCTAGGAACATTTCAATGGGCTTCTTGATTTTCTTTCAAAATGATGTATAATGTCCATTGAAAAGTTGTAAGATAATACAGGTAAGTTTTCAACGGAGGCTGGGCTATGGAAATCAAACGGGAACGCTATCTGAAGAAAATCATTTCCTTTATGTGGGATGGTCAAGTGAAGGTCATCACAGGTATTCGCCGCTGCGGTAAATCCTATCTGCTGCACACATTGTTCAAGAATTACCTTCTCGGCGAAGGGGTGGCCGAGGACCATATTCTGTCCTTTGAGCTGGACTTGACCCGTGATATTCGCTATCGCAATCCGTTGGAGCTTGCCTCTCATGTTCGGGAGATCGTAGAACACAGCGCAGGCCAATATTATCTCTTTGTAGACGAAATTCAGATGTCCGATGAAGTTCCGAATCCCTACAATCCGGACGGGAAGAAGATCACCTTTTACGACGCCCTCAACGATTTGAAGTCCTTGTCCAACTTAGACATTTATGTGACCGGCAGCAACTCCAAAATGCTGTCCTCGGACATCCTGACGGAGTTCCGGGGGCGCAGCGATAAGATCCGTGTGCATCCGCTTTCCTTTGCCGAATACTACTCGGCTGTCGGCGGCGATAAGCAGGACGCCTTTGACAACTACGCATTCTACGGCGGTATGCCGCTGATCCTCTCCCGCCCCAACGATGCCGCTAAAATGGCCTATCTGAAATCGTTGTTTTCCGAGGTCTATCTGAAGGACATTGTAGAGCGAAAGAAGATCAAGCGGGAGGATGTGCTGTCCGCTATTCTTGATCTGCTGTGTTCGTCCATCGGCTCTCTGACCAATCCGACGAAGGTTGCAGCCACCATCAACACCGTGCAGAAGCGCAGCGGTGAGAATGTCGTTGCCCTGAACACTGTGAAAGCCTATATGGATCACTTATCGGATTTCTTCCTCTTTACCGAATGCAAACGCTGGGACGTGAAGGGCAAAAGCTATTTTGATTACCCCAACAAGTATTACTGCGAGGATATTGGACTGAGAAATGCCCGTATCGGCTTCCGTCAGCAGGAAATGACGCATATCATGGAGAACATCATTTTCAATGAGCTGATGATCCGTGAATGCTCCGTTGACATTGGCATCGTCTATGGCAATGAGAAAAATGCCAAAGGAAGGACCACTCCGGTCGCGCGGGAAATCGACTTCATTGCAGCCTCCGGCGGCAAGAAGACCTACATTCAATCCGCCTACGCATTGGGAACAGAGGAAAAGGCCATCACCGAGAATAAGCCCTTCGCGCTGACCGGCGATTCTTTCCCGAAGATCATTGTGCGTCACGATATCCACAAGCGTTGGTATGATGATAACGGCATTCTCAATGTCGGCGTCATCGACTTCCTGCTGGACGACACGCTTGTCTAATTTCTTCTAAAAGCAAATATGAAACGCATTGAGGTGGATCTCCTTGGTTGGGGCCACCTCAATGCCTTCACCGGAAAAATTTTATGGTACACCCTTGGCTTTTTCCACTTTTCCCGGCAGCCCCAGCGCGGCGTATGCCGCCACGCAGGCCGCCTCATCCAATGCCCCGCTGAGTTCTCGTCCCAGCAGTCCCTCCAGCCGCCACACTACAGCCGCATAGTCCGGCATCTGTTGCGTGAGTCCCTCGTGGATGAGGGCAGGCAGCCGCAGATATTCCGGCGGCAGCTGCCCCAGCCGGAGGCGGAGCCGGACGAACGCCTCCCCCAGATGCCGGTCTGCAAGCGCACTCATAGCAGCACCCCCAGCAACTCGTCCATCAGCTCGTCTGATGCCGCCGCCCAGTCGCTCGGGTATCCTGCCCAGGCCGTGCTGGTGCGTGCCAGCTCGTCCAGCTCGTCCGAATGCTCCAGGCAGTAGTCTGCGAGCGCTTCCCAGGCCAGGCCGGGGGTGGAGCAGCTCCGGATGAACGCAGCCTCAGCGGTGACTCCCCGCCGCATCTCCCAGCTCTGGCTGGTGTGGTCCCAGCAGAGGCTCCAGCGTCCGGGCTCCGTGTCTGGGGCGTGGACGGCCGCCAGATCCGCGCGCGGCATCTTGGGAAAGAGGGTGGGGAAACGCGTGCCGGGCCGCACGATGATGCGGAATCCGGTGGGGGCTGCGCCGGTGCCGGCGTCCTGCCACCCGTCGGGGATGGCAGGCAGAACGGGCGTCCAGCCAAGGCTGGGGGTGGTACGCGAGACGGTGCCCCAGGGGGTGCTGCAGATATATCCGACAATATTTTCCATAGGAATCCTCCTCTCTCCCAGACCGGACAACTCTCAGGGAGATCTCGTATTTCCCGGAGCCGGGGCTCCGGGCTCTTATTTTATTGCTCCTGCGGCGGCTGCCAAACCGCTTCCATCATCCACGTTCCCGGCCCCCATACATTCGGCATGACCCGGATTCCGTCCCTGTGCCACATGGCAATCAGAGCGGAGTCTCTGGAGAAGTACAGCTTGCCCTCCGGCTCGAACCGCTCGGCCCACTCCAGCGGTACGCGGTCCGGCGTCCACTCCTCAGGTGGCATAGCTCCCGGAGCGTACCGCTCCGTCCATGCCGTGTATGCGTCACGGAACTCCGAGGAGCTCTGCGGAATGCAGCCGTCCAGAATCTCTGCTATGAGGCTCGGCGCGATGTTGTACACCTGCGGCCCCTCGTCGGGCACGATGCCGTAAATATGCATTTCAATCATAAATCGCTTGAATGGTGAGCATTTTGCTTTGTTTAAGCTCCTCCCAATCTCCATCTGTAAGGGGCGGGAGGATGCTGCACAGCTCGTCAAGATGGTAGGCAGCCAGACACGACAGCGTCTGGTCCCGGTCCACGCACTCCGGCGGATAGTCCTCCAGCAGATGGTCGAGGTCCGGGTTGCGGTGTACCCAGTAATCATCGTCCAGTTGAAGCAGCTTGCCGATCTCCCACAGCTGTGTCGCCCGCTGGTTCGTATACTGTGTGCCCAGCACATAGTTGATCCATCTGATATAGGTCTTTTCCCGCACCAGACAGCCGTTGATGAGCGTTGCGGCATAGGAGGTGCTCCAGAGTGTTGTTAAAATGTGCACGGCGGCGATTGTTGAATAGTAGCAGCTTCCAATGATCTTGCCGCAGCCGAACCAGCTGTCTTTCGCGTTGAGACACCACCGCTCACCGCTATTTGCATCCAGATAATTGTAGTGGCCGACGGCCTTGCCGTCCTCCTCGTCCAGTTCCGGCGGAGAGAGCAGATACAGCTTGTGCCCGTATAGCTGTACCGGTTCCACTGTCACCATGCCGCCTGCCCGCAGGAGTTTCAGCGCCTGCTGTGCGTATTCCGCCCGGTGTTCCTCCGGGATATTGATCTCTCCTAAATATTGACTCTTAATGCCCATGATTTCGCCTCCTTATGTGAGTTCAGCATACCACGGCGGACGCGTGCAAACATTAAACCTATGGTATAAAGCGAAGGTCGGGAACGATCTGTTCCCGGCCCTCATTATGCTCTATGCCGCCTGCTCCACAATGATCTTGTCCATGGGGACGCCCCAGAGCTTGCTCAATGCATACAGGTTATCCACGCTGGGCAGATTACGCCCGTGCTGCCAGTGGTAGATCGCCTGTGGATGTTCAAGCCCCAAATAGATCTGTAAGTCCTGAACGGAGTACCCTTGCTCCAGCCGCAGCTGGCGGATGTGCGCGCCGGTAGCCGCAAGGTCAATGGTCGGATAGGCCATGCTGATGCTTCGCATGAGTCTGTCCCTTTATGCTGCCAGATTGATACAGAGGTCGATGCCCAGCTGCGTGGCCAGAGCGTGCTGGATAGCCAGCCGGTCATACCAGCCATATACTGTGCCGATGTGCCGGAGCAGACAGGACTTGTCCAGCGGCATCACCTGCTCGCACATGGCGATACTGCCGCTGGAAAGGCCGTAACCCCGGAGGTATACGTGGGTGGGCAGCGCGGGCTTGTGGCGCTGAGTGGTACAGGGTACTACCGACACGACAGGGCTGGAGGCGTTGCCCAGATCATTGCTGACGATGACGACCGGGCGGGTGCCGCGTTGGACGTGGCCTGGTACAGTCGGCAGGGCTGCCCACCAAAGCTCCATACGGTGCACGGCGGGATGGGGAAGGTTCTGCTTTCGCTTTTTCATGGTCTTTTGTCTCCTTATAAAAAATATTTGGAAACAAAAAGGCACTGCACAGGCTATAGTAGTCCCGTGCAGTGCGGAAGATTCTCTTGCCTTGGGGGGGCGAAATGGGTATAATATCCCTGCGGTGCAGAGTCTCTGCTGCTTCGGGCGGTGCGTCGCCTGCTGCAGGCGGTGGGGTGCTGGTAACACCCTGCCGCTGCCGTGCTATTCTGTTTTCATCGTCATTATACCACTTGTTGATAGGCCGTGCAACCCGCATCGGGCCATCGCGCGCGGCGGGAAAAAATTTCAATTTGCGTGGAACAGGCAGGAATGTCCGAGGTGGACATTCCTGTTTTTTATGTAAGTCAGGTGGCCGGCAGGTACTGTGTGGCAGTCAAAAAAGGAGACACAAAAATAGTTCTCTTTGTCAATTTGATTGTGCAATGATAGAAAAATTACGCGATCACAAACGAGCGGCAGCGCTGCTGCGTGCGGCAATTTCACTGAAAGAACGGCAATGCAATTCGTGCTTCTGAAAGCTCACTGGCAGATAAAATTGATATAAATGAGATGTGCGTTTTCAAATTTTTCGAGCGTTTCCGGCGGCGTGTTCGCCGCTTTTTTTGATGAGAAAACGTAAATTATTCGGCGGTTCTGATGCGGCAGTCCCCTGTTTTTAGAGATGAGTTGTTGCGAAAACCGCGCGAAAAATGTCACCGTTTTCAAAGAAAATCGATCTCTTTTTTCGCAACATCGACCCTGCTTTTTGAGCGAGTTCTTCATAGAACCCAGCCGGTTTTTCGCCGGAATTGACGCTGCTTTCGGCGGAATGGAGCTGTGCGATCTGCGCAGTTCGACCGCTGAGCGACGCACCTGCGGCCGTCCATATACGCAATATGCAAGCTGCTTTTGCTGATAAAAATGCTGCGGAATTTCCGCACAAGCGCGCCAACGACGGCAGCTTTTTTCTGATGATTTTGCGCTCGCAACCGGCATTTTTATCTTTGAAGTCAACAGCTTTACGCTCTACAAAGACGACTGAAAGTATCCGAATTCTCATCGAAAAAGTTTATTTATCGGCCCTTTTACGAGAGAAAAAAGATGGCGGAATGTGTCCAGCGCGAGTCGCAATGCGTGTCCTGCGTGAGTAAATAAACGCATTCTGCCGTCTCTTTTTTTGAGTACTCCTGACTGGGCTTGATGCAATTCAACTGCGGAGTTCTCCCCCGTCTTGACGCTCCGCAGTCACGAAAAGCGGAGAAAATTTGAGAATGAACGGAGCATTCTCCGACTTTTTTCGCTCAAAAAATGAAGAAGAAACACGCATCCGCTGTCTCATTTGGATGGCGGTATGGTACGTCATTGGGGAGCTAGGCAGTCTGGCGGAGCACACCGCCCCGGCAGAGCTGAATGCCAATATCCGCCTGGAGCCCGGTAAGCATGAACTGACCGCCGAAGAGATCGCAGCGGCCAAGGCCAATACCGCCGCCATCGCCAATGGCTATGGCCTTTGTCTGGTGGGTGTTCCGGGAGGCCGTCGGCCTCTGCAAAGCGGCCAGCTGTACGGCGTTCGTGAACCGGTACAAAGCCTTTGCCCCCAGCCCGGCTGCCCGGACCCGGCTTAAAGCCAAAACGAGAACCACCCGGCGGCCGTGGGCGAATTTTTTTCTTGACTTCTGAAAGTGCGCGCCGTATAATCATATTGTAAATGTCTCTCATCGCCCGTCAGGGCTCGTCTCTTCTCCGCCCTTAGTGGCGGTCGTTTCTTAATTTGACGTTCTTCACGGTTTGCGGTATCCTTACCGTAGATTATGAAGTAATAACCAAACAAGAGAGTTCATTTCAACAAAGAGAGTATTTTTATAAAACAAAGAGCTAAGACAAACCTTAGGGAAATCCCTTAGGTTGTTTTAGCTCTTTTGTTTTGCGAAAGGAGGTGGAGCATATGCAGATCATCGTGATCGCCTCCCGCACCCGGCAGGGCGGGAGATTGACCCAAGCATTGCTGTCTGCCGGCAGCACATGGCACGCGCGGCCGCTGGCCGCATCCGTCTGTGCGGTAGTGCCTGCCGCCGCTGTGGCCACTGGTCACAGCAGGGCGTTTTTGCGCCCCATGCAGCATCTTACTCACCAACCCCAACTAGAGACAGTGGGCAAGCGTCACCCACGGAGCCTTACGCGGCAAGGCTTTGACGCATCTGGAAGTTGGAAAAAAACCAGAAACAGGGACCGCGAACGATTGGGGGTACTATACCCATTTGGAAAGGAAGTTGCATATGATCCACACTCAGAACGAGGGCATCTATCACGCCCTCCTGGCCCAGCTGGACAAGCTGGAGCGACACAACCGGCAATGTAGCTATAAGACAAGGCAGCGTTATTACGAGGCCATGCAGCGGTTCTGCAGGTTCCTCGCTGATGTTTACCATCTGCAGAAGCTGGCCAATATCTCTGGCAAGCATCTGGTTGCCTACGTTCGCCACCTGCAGGAGAACGGTAAAGCGGCCAGCACCATCAAGACGGAGCTGGCGGCGATTCGGTTCTGGCACGATAAGCTGGGAGAGGCTAAATATAAGCTGCCCTCCAACGGGGATCTAGCAGATCAGGCGCCGTTGGAGCGCCGAAAGCTTCAGGGGATTGACCGGCACTGGACGCCGGAGCAGTTCACGGCCTTCGTGGCGGTTTGCCGGGAAACTGGCCGGACTGACTATGCAGATATTGCCACGCTCACCTTTTATGTCGGTCTGCGCATCCATGAGGTCTGCCGGCTCGATACGGCCGCTGTAGAGGCGTGGGAGCGCACAGGGCTGTTGACGGTCAAGGGCAAGGGCGGACGTGTCAGGAGCGTGCCTGTGACGGCGGCAGCAGCCAAACAGGCACTGCGGGATCGAAAAGCTGCCGTCCGGCGGGGGCATAAGCTGTTCGTGCCGGACGATGTGGCCACGGATGCCTATATTCATGCTTTTCAGGCGTTCCTTCGGGAGCACCGTCCGGACCAGGGGACAAATCCCCGGCCGCTGACACACCACGGGATGCGGCACAGCTATGCGGCCCGGCAGTATCGGGAAGCGTTGGATGGCGGGGCTACAGAGTACCGGGCAAAGTTGGAGGTGTCCAAGCTGCTGGGCCACGGCCGCGCAGATGTGACGAACGTGTACTTGGCATCCCGAAAAGCCTGAAAACCAATGACTGAGGTACACACAAAAGTACACACTGATTTTGCTGGTTAGCCAATAACTTTTTTGCCATGATAAAAGGCAGTGCCTGATTCGAGTCCAGCAGTCTCTGCCAAAACGACAAAATCCGAACTTGTTCCTAATCGGGGATGGGTTCGGATTTGTCTTTTATTTGCAATTCTTTACAATGTGGCGGGGCATCCCGAAGCAGACACCTCTGCCCTTTCTACGTTCAATGACAAAAATCAGGTTGCCGCGTATGCGGTCAACGGCTTTGCATGGGCGGTTTCCAATAAGGTTGTTGGCGGAACCAGCAATACCACTTTATACGAATCTTGATTCAGAGACTTTTCCCATTGGAACAATCAAAGAACTTTACCGTCTCCGTTGGGGAATTGAAACTTCCTTTAGAGAACTTAAATATACCATTGGGCTATCTTGCCTGCACGGCAAGAAAACGGACTTTTTACTACAAGAGGTTCTTAAAATGCTTTACACCCAAACAGTGTTAGCGTTCGCCAGGAAAACCACTGCGGGGGTGTGGACATTTTTTTGGACTTATTTGATGTAGTTCCTAAATTTCTCCGCCTCAATATCAATGGAAAAAGTTGGGTAAAAAATATCTTCCTCTACAATTCCAATGGCGGATGTAGAATCAATCAACTCACCTGAGTTCGTCTCAAAAACTTGAATTTCAATTTCATCATCATTTGGGTAAGCGCGCAGCATAGTGATCAAATCGCCGACTGTCATTTTCTATTCCTCCGTATTCATTACTTGCACAAGCCCAGGCTAGTGGAAGGCATGACTCCCAGGCAAAAACTTCGGCTGAGAGCATGTCGAACGCTGATCTCATATCAGGAGAATGGTGATTTCGAATTTCAATCTCCTCGGGTGGAAAGAATCTTTTCCGGCGAAACGGGAAATTTGATCACTCAGTTTATACAGCATGAGCGCGCTATTGGTCGTTCTGAAAAAACAATCGAATCCCGCGAAATATATCTGCGCGCATTTAATCTCTACTTGCAACGATTTGATTTGTCCTTTAATGACCTGTCTGTCGATTGCATCGAGGCTTTTTTCAAATCAATGAATTATGAGCTTGCGATGCGCCATAACAGTGCCAACCATCTCAGGCAGCTTTTCCATTATCTCTATGATCGCGGAATTACTGTTACAGACAATCTCCCACCCACAGGCCGGATGTGTGCAGGATGCTGGGAAACTAAAAGCACCAAAGCCGGCGCCAAATGGAATCGAACAAAAGCCCCCTTCCCTGTTCGCTGTGCGCTCTTGCACTGAACACAGGAAAACCCCCGGTTCGCACGAACCGGGGGTCTTTGCTCCTCTCTGCGGCCGGAATCTTCCGGCTGCGGCTGGGTTCTATGGAGTTTTGGTTTTGCGGGTCACGCCGCGTCGGGCGGGAGGGCGAT
>OBAG01001230.1_pt1 | contig 16516 bp, 10 predicted proteins | sample 1517701 | NCBI WGS metagenome assembly OBAG01 (sample SAMN04571702, study PRJEB22368) | human gut metagenome | biome: human gut; material: stool | host: Homo sapiens | place: Luxembourg | collected 2012-09-07 | reverse complement strand
CGTCGGTCACAAGGCCCTTGAGGCCGGCGCTGCCGTCGGCGGTGGCGATGATGACCTCCACCCCCAGCGCCCGGAACTCCTCTGCCAGGAAGATCTCGGATTCCCGGTTGAAGCCCAGCACGGCGGTGACGCGCTTACCCTGTGCGGTCAGCCGCTTGGCAAGGCCGTACAGCGGCGGGATGCCCACGCCGCCGCCCACCAGCAGGGGGTGTTCCCCACTGCGGGACACATCGTAGCCGTTGCCAAGACCTGTCAGCACATCCAGTTCCGTGCCGGGAGCCATGCCCGTCATGGCCTCGGTGCCGTGGCCCAAGACTTTATAAATAAGCGTCAATTCTCCATCGGACCAGTCGCACACGGAGATGGGACGGCGGAGGAAAAAGCCGGAGAGTTTCAGATTCACGAACTGCCCCGGCGCGGTGATGGCAGAGGTGTCCCCCGCCAGCCGCAGACGGTAGATCCCATCGGCCAGTCTTGTGTTTTCAGTCACTGTCAAAGTTGTTTGCTTCACGATCATTCTCCTTTCAGCAGACGGTCTGCATCATACCAGACAGCCGTTTCGCCTGCTGCTGTCAGCAGGCAGCGGCCTTGGACCTCCCATCCTGTAAAGGGCGTTGCCTTGCCCATGGAGAGAAAGTCTGCCGGGTCGATCCGATAGGTGTCATTCAGGTCGAACACAGTAAAACCGGTGTCTGTCGGGATGTTGAAGCGGCGGCAGGGAGCATCGTGGAGCAGTTCCATCAGCCGTTCCATAGAGATGACGCCGGGCTCCACAAGTTCAGTATACAACAACGGGAACGCCGTTTCCAGTCCTACAATGCCCATTGCGCTTTTTTCCAGTCCGCGGCCTTTTTCCTCGGCACTGTGAGGGGCATGGTCCGTGGCGATCATGTCGATGGTGCCGTCCGCCAGGCCTTCCAACAGAGCCTCCCGGTCGGCCTTGTCCCGGAGGGGCGGATTCATTTTGAAACAGCCATCCTCCTGCAAGCAGGAATCGTCCAGCAGCAGGTAGTGGGGGCCGGTCTCGCAGGTGACATTCAGGCCCTCGGCCTTGGCCTTGCGGATGAGTGCGACGCTCTCCTTGGTGGAGATGTGGCAGACGTGATAGCCGCAGCCTGTCTCCCGCACCAGTTCCAGATCCCGCTGGATGGGCCGCCACTCGCTCTCGGAGCAGATACCTCGATGTCCGTGGGCGCGGGCATAGGCGCCGTCGTGGATGTAGCCGCCCCGCAGCAGAGAATTGTCCTCGCAGTGGGCCACGATCAGCTTGCCAAGGCGCTTGGCCTCCAGCATGGCGCGGCGCATCATTTCACGATCCTGAACGCCCTTTCCGTCGTCGGAGAAAGCCACCACATAGGGGGCCATGGCATCCAAGTCCGCCAGTTCCCTGCCCTGCTCGCCTTTCGTGATGGCCCCGTAGGGCAGAACGCGAATCACGGCGTCTTTTTGAATGGCGTCCAGCTCCATTTGCAGCGTCTCCATGCTGTCCGGCACAGGGTTCAGATTCGGCATGGCGCCCACGGCGGTATAGCCGCCGTGGGCCGCCGCTAAAGAGCCGGTGCGGATGGTCTCCTTATAAGAAAAACCCGGCTCCCGAAGATGCACATGCACATCAACGAAACCGGGTAATATGGTAAAGGAAGAAACATTCAGGGACGAAGGAAAAACAATATCCTTGCAAAAAACACGATCCCCAAAGGAAACGGAAACATCACCGCCGCTGAAAGCACCTCGGTGGAACACCTGCGCACCCTTCAAAACCACGGTCACGACGATCGCCTCTCTTTCCTCAAGTTTTTGATAGAATACCACGCGAGGGTCGTCTTGTCAAGACAAAAAAATGGTTTTTCGACGATAAGTTTTCTCAAGACGCGATATAAGCGTATCTTATGAATTGTCATAACGATACAAATATAGCTAAGATTTTCTATCTTCTTTCTCCTTTTTGCGGAATGGACGAAAAGCCGGGCGTATGGTACACTGAATTCAAGTTGAGCCCCTTGTAACTGACGGAATGTGGGCTACCACGGGGGAACAGGGAGCATCGCTCTGAGGCGGCGCGTTTCAGAGGCCGACCGTCCGGGCACTCCAACTGCAAAGGGCAGCGGAGCACCTACTTTTATGTTTGAGGGAGGGAACGCAAATGAGAAAGGTTGCGATCGTTATGGGCAGCAAGAGTGATCTGCCCGTCGCGGAGAAGGCCGTAGGCGTATTGCGAGACTACGGCGTCCAGATGGAAGTGCGCGTATTATCCGCTCACCGCTGTCCGAATGAGGCAAGGGAATTTGCCGCGTCGGCTCGGGAGGGCGGATTTTCTGTTATCCTCGCGTTCGCCGGCATGGCGGCGCATCTTGCCGGCGCGATGGCGGCAAACACCACGCTGCCGGTGATCGGCGTGCCGTGCAGCGGGACGAAGCTTGACGGCATGGACGCACTGCTCTCCACCGTGCAGATGCCGAGCGGCATCCCTGTGGCGACGGTGGCGGTGGACGGCGGGAAGAACGCCGCGCTGCTGGCGGTGCAGATCATGGCGGTCTCCGACGCGGAGCTCGCCCAAAAGCTGGACGAGGCGCGGACGCGGGAACGGGACGCCGTGCTGCGCGCGGATGAAGAGGTTCGGGCGCTTTATCAGTAAATAAGGAATACACTTCAAGAAATAAAAGGAGAGCTGAAAGCAATGAAACTCGTATATACCGGAAAGACCAAGAATGTATTCGCACTGGACAACGGCAACTACCTGCTCAGGTTCAAGGATGACTGCACGGGCAAGGACGGCGTGTTTGACCCCGGCGAGAACAGCGTGGGCCTGACCATCGAGGGCGTGGGCAATGTCAACCTACGCATGACCAAGCACTTTTTTGAAAAGATCAACGCCGCCGGCATCCGCACGCACTATGTCTCCGCGGATCTGAAGGAGACCACGATGGAGGTCCTGCCCGCGAAAGTCTTCGGCCACGGGCTGGAGGTCATCTGCCGCCTCAAGGCGGTGGGGAGCTTCCGCCGCCGCTACGGTGAGTACATTGAAGAGGGCGCCGACCTGCCCGCCTATGTGGAGACGACCTTCAAAAATGACGCGCTGGGCGATCCGCTGGTGACGAAGGACGGCCTTGTGGCGCTGGGCGTGATGACCGAGCAGCAGTATGACGACATCAAGGCCATGACGCAGAAGATCACCGAGATCGTCGCGGACGACCTGCGCGAAAAGGGCCTTGTCCTCTATGACATCAAGTTCGAGTACGGCTACGCGCCGGATGGCAGCGTGATGCTGATCGACGAGATCTCCTCCGGCAATATGCGCGTCTATCGGGACGGAAAGTACATCGACCCCATGACGCTCTCCGAGCTGTTCTTTGCGTAATGGGGGGCTTTTTCGGCGCGGTCTCGGACCGCGATGTCGCGCTGGATGTCTTCTTCGGCACGGACTATCATTCTCACCTCGGCACGCGCCGCGGCGGAATGGTGCTCTTTGACAAGAAGGAGGGCTTCCAGCGCCAAATACACAACATTGAAAATACGCCCTTTCGGACGAAGTTTGAGCGGGACCTCGCGGACTTCCGCGGCCACGCGGGGCTCGGCTGCATCAGCGACAGCGACCCTCAGCCGCTGCTCGTGCGCTCCCATCTGGGCCTGTACGCCATCGTGACGGTCGGCATCATCAACAACACTGACGAGCTGGTGAAGACTTATCTCTCCGACAAGGGCCAGCAATTTCTGACGCTGAGCAGCGGCCGCGTGAATGTCACCGAGCTGACCGCCGCGCTCATCAATCAGGAAAACGACCTTGTCTCCGGCATCCTCCACGCGCAGGAGGTCATCGACGGCTCCATGACGATCCTGATTTTGACCGAGGAAGGAGAGCTGATCGCCGCGCGTGACAGCATGGGACGCCTCCCTGTGCTGATCGGACAGCGCGAGGACGGCTACTGCGTATCGTTCGAGTCCTTCGCCTATCATAAGCTCGACTATCAGGACGCCTATGAGCTGGGGCCGCGGGAGATCGTCCGGCTGAACGCCAAGGGCTTCCAAACACTCTCTCCCGCAGGGAAGCAGATGAAGATCTGCGCCTTTTTGTGGACCTATTACGGCTACCCGAACTCTAACTACGAGGGTGTGAATGTGGAGCTGATGCGCTACCGCAACGGCGCGATCATGGCGCGGGATGAGGCGGAGCGCGGCGGCGTGCCCGAGGTGGATTTCGTCGCCGGCGTGCCAGATTCCGGCGTGCCGCACGCCATGGGCTATGCCAACCACAGCGGCAAGCCCCTTGCGCGTCCCTTTGTGAAATACACCCCGACCTGGCCGCGCTCCTTCATGCCGGAGGATCAGCAGGTGCGCAGCAGAGTGGCGCGCATGAAGCAGATCCCCGTGCCGGAGCTGATCGAGGGAAAGAAGCTGCTGTTTGTGGATGACTCCATCGTGCGCGGCACGCAGCTGCGCGAGACCGTGGATTTTTTATACAGCACCGGCGCGGCGGAGGTCCATATGCGCTCGGCCTGCCCGCCCATCATGTACCCCTGCCGCTACCTGAACTTTTCGCGCGGCAACAGCGCCATGGACCTGCTCGCGCGCCGCATGGTGCAGGAGCTGGAGGGCAACGAGGGCCAAAAGCATCTGGAGGAATACGCCGACAGCCGCACCGAGCGCGGAAAATGCCTGCTGCACGAGATCTGCGCACAGTTCGGCTTTGATTCACTCTCCTATCAGTCCCTTGACGGGTTGCTGGAGGCGATCGGTATTGACAGGGACAAGGTCTGCACCTACTGCTGGACCGGAAAGGAATGACATTATGGGCATCTCTCACTCGGAAGCATACGCGGCTGCCGGCGTTGACATCGAGGCGGGCTATCAGGGCGTAAAAATGATGAACCGCTATGTACAGCGCACGCTCACAGCCGATGTGATCTCCGATCTCGGCGGCTTCGGCGGGCTTTTCTCGCTGGACCTGCACGGGCTTGAAAAGCCTGTGCTGGTCTCCGGCACGGACGGCGTGGGCACCAAACAGCGCATCGCGCAGCTCATGGATCGTCACAGCACCGTCGGCATCGACTGCGTGGCGATGTGCGTCAACGACATTATCTGCTGCGGGGCGAAGCCGCTGTTCTTCCTCGACTACATTGCCATCGGCAAGAACATCCCGGAAAAGGTCGTGTCGCTGGTCTCGGGCGTATCCGAGGGCTGTGTGCGCGCGGGCTGCGCGCTCATCGGCGGCGAGACCGCTGAACACCCCGGCACGATGAAGCCGGACGACTATGACCTTGCGGGCTTTGCCGTGGGCGTCGTGGACCGTGACAAAATTCTGGACAAGAACAAAATGCAGCCGGGGGATGTGGTCATCGCGCTGCCCTCCAGCGGACTGCACTCCAACGGCTACTCGCTCGTGCGCAAGGTGTTCGATGTGGAGAACGCCGACCTCGGGCAGTATTACGGCGAGCTGGGCTGCGAGCTCGGCGAGGAGCTGCTGCGCCCGACGAAGATCTATGTCCGTCCTGTGTTAGCGGCCGTTGAGGCCGCCGATGTCCGTGGCATCAGCCACATCACTGGCGGCGGCTTTTATGAGAACATTCCGCGCTGCATTCCCGACGGCCTGTGCGCGAAGATCGAAAAGAAAGCGCTGCACATCCCGCCCATCTTCCCCCTGCTCGCGCGCATGGGCGGCATCTCGGAGCGCGATATGTTCAACACCTTCAACATGGGCACGGGCATGGTGCTCGTCGCTGCAAGAGACAGCGCCGACAAGGCGCTCGCCGCGCTGCATTCTCTCGGTCAGGAAGCGGGCGTCATCGGTGAGATCGTATCGGGCGAGGAAAAGGTGGCGCTATGCTGACACGCGCCCGCATCGCCGTGCTGGTCTCCGGCGGCGGCACGAATTTGCAGGCGCTGCTCGACGCGCAGCGCGACGGAAAAATGCCGCACGGCGAGATCGTGCTGGTCGTTTCTTCCCGCGCAGGGGCCTATGCGCTCACGCGGGCGGAAAATGCGGGTGTTGCGGCACGCATGCTCTCGCCCGCCTGCGGGCAGAAGCCGTTTGAAAACGAGCTTTCCGTGCTGCTGCGCGAGCAGAAGATCGACCTCATTCTCCTCGCAGGCTTTACGGTCATCCTCAGCGCAGAATTTACAAAGCAGTGGCCGCGGCGCATCCTGAATGTCCATCCGTCCCTGATCCCCGCCTTCTGCGGCAAGGGGATGTATGGCTTGAGGGTACACGAGGCCGCGCTCGCGCGCGGCGTGAAGGTCACGGGCGCGACGGTACACTTTGTCAACGAAATTCCCGACGGCGGCGAGATCCTGCTGCAAAAGGCGGTGGAGATCGCGCCGAGCGACACGCCCGAAACGATACAGCGGCGTGTGATGGAGCAGGCGGAATGGCAGTTGCTGCCGCTTGCGGCAGAGCGCGTCTGCGCAGAGATCGTAAGAGAGAAGGAGCAGAAAAATGACTGATTTTCTGGAGTTTTTAAAGGAGACCTCTTATCCCGGCCGCGGCATCCTTGTCGGACGCCGCTGTGTGTATTATTTCATCATGGGGCGCAGCGAGAACAGCCGCAACCGCGTCTTTGTCAAGACCGAGGACGGCATCCGCACCGAGGCGCACGACCCCGCCAAGCTCTCTGACCCCAGCCTCATCATCTATCATCCCGTGCGCACGATGGGGCGCGACCTCGTCGTGACGAACGGCGACCAGACCGACACCATCTGCGAGTACGGCGACTTTCGCCGCGGCCTCATGACACGCGAATACGAGCCGGACGAGCCGAACTGGACGCCGCGCATCTCCGCCATCATGCACGAGGACGGCTCCTTCGAGCTGTCCATCCTCAAGCGTAAGGATGGGCGCTGTCTGCGCGAGTTCTTCTGCTACGAAGGCTGCGACGAGGGCAAGGGCTATTTCATCAGCACCTATCAGGGGGACGGAAACCCCCTGCCCACCTTTGCGGGCGAGCCGATGGAGGCGAGCGTCCCCTCGCCCGAAGAAGTCTGGGCGGCGCTCAACGCGGACAATAAGGTGTCCCTTTATGCGAACGTGAACGGCGAAGTGAAGCTGTTCAACAAAAATTCAGGCGACTGAGGAGGACGACATGAACGAGCTGGAACTCAAATACGGCTGCAACCCCAACCAGAAGCCCGCGCGCGTTTTCATGAAAAACGGCGCAGCCCTTCCCTTTACGGTTCTCAACGGCAAGCCCGGCTACATCAACCTGCTCGACGCCTTCAACTCGTGGCAGCTCGTGCGCGAATTGAAAGAGGCGACGGGCCTTCCCGCCGCGGCGAGCTTCAAGCATGTCTCCCCCGCGGGCGCGGCGCTCGGCCTGCCGCTCGACGAGGTGGACAAAAGGGTCTATTTCGTCGCGCCCGGCACGGCGCTCTCCCCCATCGCCTGTGCCTACATCCGCGCCCGCGGCGCGGATCGCCTCTGCTCCTACGGCGACTGGGCGGCACTCTCCGACGAGTGCGACGCCGCCACCGCCGAGTATCTGAAAAACGAGGTTTCCGACGGCATCATCGCCCCTGCTTACAGCGACGAGGCGCTTGCCATCTTAAAGACGAAAAAGGGCGGCAAATACAACATCGTGCAGATCGACCCCGCCTACACTCCCGCGCCGCTGGAGCAGAAGGATGTTTTCGGCATCACCTTTGAGCAGGGGCACAACGACTGCAAAATCGATGAGAGCCTGCTCACGAACATCGTCACCGAAAATAAAGACCTGCCCGAGGGCGCAAAGCGCGATATGCTCCTTGCCCTCATCACGCTCAAATACACCCAGTCCAACTCCGTCTGCTATGTGAAAGACGGTCAAGCCATCGGCGTGGGCGCGGGCCAGCAAAGCCGCATCCACTGCACCCGACTTGCGGGACAGAAGGCGGACAACTGGTATCTCCGCCGCCATCCGAAGGTGCTCGCCCTCTCGTTCGTGGACGACATCCGCCGTCCCGACCGCGACAACGCTATCGATGTCTACCTCTCCGACGAGTGCGACGATGTGCTTGCCGACGGCGCGTGGCAGCGCGTCTTTCAGGAGCGCCCCGAGGCGCTCACGGGCGAGGAAAAGCGCGCTTGGCTCGCGCAGCAGCGCGGCGTGACCGTCGGCTCGGACGCCTTTTTCCCCTTCGGCGACAATGTCGAGCGCGCGCGCAAGAGCGGCGCTTCCTACATCGTCGAGCCGGGCGGCTCGATCCGCGACGACAATGTCATCGAGACGGCAAACAGATACGGCATCACTATGACGTTCACGGGTATGCGCCTGTTCCATCATTAAGCAAGGAGGAATTTCTCCATGAAGCTCATGGTCATCGGCGGCGGCGGCCGCGAACACGCCATCATTAAAAAGCTGAAGGAAAACCCCGCGGTCGAGAAAATTTACTGTCTGCCCGGCAACGGCGGCATCGCCGCCGACGCGGTCTGCGTCAGTGAGATCGGCGCGAAGGACATCCCCGCGCAGGTCGAATTTGCCAAGGCGCACGGCATTGATTATGCCGTTGTCGCGCCCGACGACCCCCTCGCCCTCGGCGCGGTCGACGCGCTGAGCGAGGCGGGCATCCCCTGCTTCGGCCCTGACAAAAAGGCCGCTGTCATCGAGGCGAGCAAGGCGTTTGCAAAGGACTTGATGCAAAAATACAACATTCCCACCGCAAAATACCGCGTCTTTACCGACGCGCCCTCCGCCTGTGCCTACATCGACGCCGAGGGTGCGCCCATCGTCGTCAAGGCGGACGGCCTCGCGCTCGGCAAGGGCGTCGTCGTCGCGCAGACAGTTGAGGAGGCGAAGGCCGCCGTGCGCGCGATGATCGAGGATAAGACCTTCGGTCAGAGCGGCGCGCGCGTCGTCATCGAGGAATATATGGAGGGTCCCGAAGTCTCGGTGCTGAGCTTCACCGACGGCGAAACACTCGTGCCGATGGTCTCCTCCATGGACCACAAGCGCGCGCTCGACGGTGACAAAGGCCCCAATACCGGCGGCATGGGCGCGGTCGCGCCGAACGCGTACTATACAAAGGAAATTGCGGCGGAGTGCATGGAGAATATTTTCCTGCCGACGATCCGCGCGATGCGCGCCGAGGGCCGCCCCTTCCGCGGCTGCCTCTATTTCGGGCTGATGCTCACCAAGAGCGGCCCGAAGGTCGTGGAGTACAACTGCCGCTTCGGCGACCCCGAAACGCAGGCGGTGCTGCCGCTGCTCAAAAGCGACCTGCTCACCGTCATGCAGGCGACGACGAACGGTACGCTCGCGGATGTGAGCGTGGAATTTTCGACTGATTCTGCTTGCTGTGTCGTGCTTGCGTCCGAGGGCTACCCTCAAAAGTATGAGAGCGGCTTCCCCATCACAATGAGCGAAGAGGCCGCCGCGCACTGCTATGTCGCGGGCGCGAAAAAGGACAGCGATACGCTCCTGACCGCGGGCGGACGCGTGCTCGGCGTCACCGCCGTCGCCCCCACACTGAGGGCCGCCGTCGAGGACGCGTACCATCTGGCGGAGGGCGTAGATTTTGCCAACAAATACTGCCGCAGCGACATCGGCAGCGCCGCGCTCGCGGCGCGGGAGGAGAGAGGATAAAATGGTATTTCGGACCTACGTGGAAAAGCGGCAAGGTCTCGCGCCCGAGTGCGAGGCGCTGCTGACGGACTGCCGCGATTTTCTCGGCGTGCAGGGCCTGCGCGCCGCGCGTATCTGGAACCGCTATGATGTAGAGGGGATCGAGGCCCCTCTCTTTGAAAATGCCTGCCGGAGCGTATTCTCCGAGCCGCCGCTGGACCTTGTGTCCGACGCGGCGGACACGCAGGACGCCTGCGCGGTCTTTGCCGTCGAGCCCCTGCCCGGTCAGTTCGACCAGCGCGCGGACAGCGCGTCGCAGTGCATCCAGCTTCTGAGCCAAGGCGAGCGCCCGCGCATCCGCACGGCGAAGGTCTACGCGCTCTATGGGACGCTGACGGATGCCGATGTCGAGGCGGTCAAGCGTTATGTCATCAACCCCGTCGAAAGCCGCGAGGCGAGCCTTAAAAAGCCCGAAACGCTCGCCGAGGAGTTTGCCGAGCCGAAGTGCGTTTCGTCCGTCGAGGGCTTCACCGCCATGGACGAGGCCGGGCTCTCCGCACTGCTCTCCTCTATGGGGCTTGCCATGGATATTGCCGACCTCAAGGCGCTGCAAGACTATTTCCGCGAGACCGAGCACCGCGACCCCACCGTGACCGAGCTGCGCGTGGTCGACACCTACTGGTCCGACCACTGCCGCCACACGACCTTCTCCACGCACCTTGACGAGATCCGTATCGACGATGACGCCGTCAAGGGCGCCTATGCGCGCTATCTTGCCGCGCGCGAGGAGGTCTACGGCGCGGAGAGGGCTGCCAAGCGCCCGCAGACGCTCATGGATATTGCGACCATCGGCACAAAGACGCTCAAAGCCCGCGGGCTGCTCCCCGAGCTCGACGAGAGCGAGGAGATCAACGCCTGCTCCATCCATGTGCCCGCCATGGTGAACGGCAAGGAGCAGGACTGGCTTTTGATGTTCAAGAATGAAACGCATAACCATCCCACCGAGATCGAGCCCTTCGGCGGCGCGGCCACCTGCATCGGCGGCTGCATCCGGGATCCCCTGTCCGGCCGTGCCTATGTCCATCAGGCAATGCGTGTGACGGGCGGCGGTGACCCGAGAAAGGCGCTTGCCGAAACGCTTTCAGGCAAGCTCCCGCAGCGCAAGCTCGCGCAGACCGCCGCGGCGGGCTATTCCTCCTACGGCAACCAGATCGGCCTTGCTACCGGCCATATCGCGGAGCTGTACCACGAGGGCTATGTCGCCAAGCGCCTTGAGTGCGGCGCAGTCGTCGCCGCCGCGCCCGCGGACAACGTTGTGCGCGAGCGTCCCGCGCCGGGCGATGTGGTCATTCTGCTCGGCGGACGCACGGGGCGCGACGGCATCGGCGGCGCGACCGGCTCCTCCAAGAGCCACGATATGAAATCGCTTTCCACGATGGCGAGCGAGGTGCAAAAGGGCAATGCGCCCGAAGAGCGCAAGATCCAGCGTCTGTTCCGCGACGGCGCGGTCACGCGCCTCATCAAGCGCTGCAACGACTTCGGCGCGGGCGGCGTGTCCGTCGCGGTCGGCGAGCTGGCGGACGGACTCATCATCGACCTCGACGCCGTGCGCAAGAAGTACGAGGGCCTCGACGGCACGGAACTTGCGATCTCCGAATCGCAGGAGCGCATGGCGGTTGTCGTCGCACCGGAGAACGAGGCGAAATTCATCGCCGCTGCCGCAGCGGAAAACTTAGAGGCCTACCGCGTGGCGGTCGTGACCGAAAGCCCCCGCATGGTCATGCGCTGGCGCGGACAGACGATCGCCGACCTCTCCCGCGCCTTCCTCGACACCAACGGCGCGACGAAGCACGCCTCCGTCGCCGTCCCCGCGAGGGAATGTGCCGCTCCCGCCGCAGCTCAAACGCTGCGCGGCATGGCGGGCAGCCTCAAGAGCGCGTCCCGCCGCGGCCTTGTCGAGCGCTTCGACTCCACCGTCGGCGCGGGGACGCTCCTCATGCCCTTTGGCGGCAGGACGCAGCGCAGCCCCGCGCAGGCGATGGCGGCGCTCCTGCCCGTCCTCCCCGGCGAGAAGACCGCGCAGGGCAGCGTGATGGCCTGGGGCTGCGACCCCGATGCGCTGAGCGCCGACCCCTATCGCGGTGCGCACGACGCGGTCTATACCTCGGTCGCCAAGCTCGTCGCCGCAGGCGCAGACTATCATAAGGCATATCTTTCCCTGCAAGAATTTTTTGAAAAGCTCCGCAATGAGCCCGCGCGTTGGGGCAAGCCCTTCGCGGCGCTGCTCGGCGCGCTGGACGCGCAGTTGGAGCTGAGCGCCGCCGCCATCGGCGGCAAGGACTCCATGTCCGGCAGCTTTCTTGACCGCGATGTGCCGCCGACGCTCATCTCCTTCGCCATCGCGCCGCTGCTCGAAGGCGAGCTGCTGACGACCGACCTGAAGGCGGTGGGCCACGGCGTCTACCTCTTCGCAGGCAAAACGCCCGAGCAGCAGACCGCCGCGTGGGAGCGTTTCACCGCGCTTGCGCGCGCGGGCAAGGTCGTGAGTGCGTGGGCGGTCGAAAACGGCCTTGCCGAGGCGGTGATGAAGATGTCCTTCGGCAACGAGATCGGCTTCGCCGCGGAAAATACGGTGCTTGACTGGTTCGCCCCCATGCCAGGCGCGATTGTCGCCGAACTGAGCGATGAAGTCTCCGACGCCGTGCGCATCGGCGTCACCACAGCGGAAAAGGCCATTGCCCTCGGCGCGGACAGTGCCTCCATCGAAGAGCTTGCCGCGCTGAACGACGCCGTGCTCGAAGCCGTCTACCCGACAAAGACGCGGGACAGCGGCACGGTTGAGAGCTTTTCCCATGAAACGAAGACGCGCGTCGCCCCCGCCGTCAAGCAGGTGCGTCCGAAGGCGCTCATCCCCGTTTTCCCCGGCACGAACTGCGAGTACGACACGCAGCGCGCGCTTTCGGAGGCAGGCGCGGACGCCGAGCAATTCATCGTCCGCAACCTCACGAGCGCCGATGTCGCAGACAGCGTCGAGCGCTTTGCCGCTGCCGTCAGGACCGCACAGATGATCGTCATTCCCGGCGGCTTCTCCGGCGGCGACGAGCCGGACGGCAGCGCCAAGCTCATCACCGCGTTTTTCCGCAACGCCGCCGTCCGCGAGCAGGTGACGGCGCTGCTCGAGCAGCGCGACGGCTTGATGCTCGGCATCTGCAACGGCTTCCAGGCGCTCATCAAGCTTGGCCTCGTGCCCTACGGAAGGATCATGGATACCGACGAGTCCTTCCCGACACTCACCTACAATGTCATCGGCCGCCACCAGTCCAAGCTCGTGCGCACGCGCGTGTGCTCGACGCGATCTCCGTGGCTTGCGGGAACAGAGGTGGGAGATATTTACACCGTTCCCATTTCGCACGGCGAGGGGCGTTTTCTCGCCTCGCAGGAGCTGATCGAACAGCTTGCCGCAAACGGCCAGATTGCCACGCAGTATGCAGGCCTTGACGGATATGCTACAATGGATACTGCTTTCAATCCCAACGGCTCCGTCTGCGCCATCGAGGGCATCACCTCCCCCGACGGGCGGGTGTTTGGCAAAATGGGGCATAGCGAGCGCATCGGCCCCGCGCTTTACCGAAACGTGCCGGGGACTTACGATATGCACCTGTTCGCCTCGGCGGTGCGTTACTTCAAAAAATAGGAGGGCAAGTCATGGCCTATTACTATCCCGATCCGTCTCATACCTTCAGCGAGTACCTGCTCGTACCGGGCTACACCTCGGAGGAGTGCGTGCCCGACCGCGTTTCGCTCAAAACGCCGCTGGTCAAATACCGCAAGGGGCAGGAGGACTGCCCCATCAGCCTGAATATCCCGATGGTCTCGGCGATCATGCAGTCGGTGTCGAACGATACGCTCGCCGTCGCGCTTGCCAAGGAGGGCGGGCTTTCGTTCATCTTCGGCTCGCAGTCCATCGAAAGCGAGGCGGAGATGGTGCGCCGCGTGAAGAACAGCAAGGCGGGCTTCGTCGTCAGCGCCTCGAATCTCACGCCTGAGCACACGCTGGCCGATGTGCTCGCGCTCAAGGAGAAAAACGGCTTCTCCACCGTCGCCATCACTGAGGACGCCATGCCCAACGGGAAACTCCTCGGCATCGTCACGAGCCGTGACTACCGCGTCAGCCGCATGAGCACAGACCTCAAGGTGCGCGATTTTATGACGCCGCGCGAAAAGCTCATCACTGCTCCCTCCTCCACCACGCTCAAGGAGGCCAACGACATCATTTGGGAGCACAAGCTCAACGCCCTGCCCATTGTGGATGAGAACGGCTGCCTGCGCTACTTCGTTTTCCGCAAGGACTACGCCGAGCACAAGGAGCACCCCCTCGCCCTCCAGGACGCGCAGAAGCGCTATCTGGTCGGCGCGGGCATCAACTCCCGCGACTACCACGAGCGCATCCCCGCGCTCGTTGAGGCGGGCGCGGATATTCTCTGCATTGACTCGTCCGAGGGCTACTCTGTCTGGCAGAAGAAGGTCATTGACTTCGTGCGTGAGAACTACGGCAATACCGTGAAGATCGGCGCGGGCAATGTGGTCGACCGCGACGGCTTCCGCTTCCTCGCCGAGTGCGGCGCAGACTTTGTCAAGGTCGGCATCGGCGGCGGTTCCATCTGCATCACGCGCGAGACCAAGGGCATCGGCCGCGGTCAGGCGACCTCTCTCATCGAGGTCTCCGCCGCGCGCGACGAATATTTCCGCGAAACGGGCGTCTATGTTCCCATCTGCTCCGACGGCGGCATCGTCCACGACTATCACATGACGCTTGCCCTCGCCATGGGCGCGGACTTTCTGATGCTCGGCCGCTACTTCGCCCGCTTTGACGAATCGCCCACGAATAAGCTCCTTGTCAACGGCGTGTATGTCAAGGAATACTGGGGCGAGGGCTCGAACCGCGCGCGCAACTGGCAGCGCTACGACATCGGCGGCAAGACGGGTCTTGCCTTTGAGGAGGGCGTGGATTCCTATGTCACCTACGCAGGCTCTTTGCAGGATAATGTCGCGCGTAGCCTTTATAAGGTCAAATCCACCATGTGCAACTGCGGCGTGACCACGATCCCCGATCTTCAGAAGAACGCGAAGCTCACGCTCGTCTCCGCCACCAGCATCGTCGAGGGCGGCTATCACGATGTGATGCTCCGCTCCACCGGCAAGGGGAATGACTGAGCAGGGGCGCGCCAATTGACAACGCAAAGCGCATCCAGCTTATCGCTTATTGGGCGTAGATTTTCAGAAATTCGCGGATCTGCGCCGCGTTCAGCTTTTTTCGCAGGGCAAAAAAACGGCGGCTCGAAAGCCGCTGCACATAACGCTTATCAAAAACAACGATGACCCTTGGCCGATCTCCTGCGTTTCACGGCCAAGGGTCATCCATGGTTCTTAATATCTAACATCATTGACTACCTCTCTTTCTGCGGAGTCACGGCATACAAGATCTTTCCTGTGCTGGGGTGCTCTCTGCTATGCAATGCACCGTTGCGCGGTTCTCATGATGCGGGGAACATTGGAGTGTTTTTCTCAGATCCCTTGCAGCCGTCTTCCCCGTGCCGCCATGGCTCGGGGGTATCCTCACTGTACATTGGTCTCACCCTTTCTTTTTGTACTTAAAGGATAGCATCTTTTTGTGGGGACTGCAATTCGCAAAACAGCAGAAAAAAGCAGTGAAAAACTGTTTAAACTGATGAAATTCTGCACGGTCCCGAATTTTCACTTGACCGATTTATCGCTTTATCATATAATACTATGCCCTGACCTCCGGCGTGGATGTGAAAACGCTCTCAGGCATCCTGGGTCATACCCGGGCGACCTTCACGCTGGACACCTACACCCACACCACCGGCGATATGCAGAGACGAGCGGCGGAGATCGTGGGGGAATTCCTGGCAGACATTTTCGGAGAGGAGCTGAGACCGTGGGAAGAAAACGGAAAAATGGAGAAGGAACTGTCCGCCTGAGAAAGGACGGTCGATGGGAGGGCCGTGTGGTCATCGGCTACGATGACAAGGGTCTGCCGAAAACGAAAAATGTGCTGGCTAAAACAAAATCTGAGTGTGTTGAGAAGCTGAAAACGCTGAAGGACGCCCTCGCGCCGCCTGCGCCGCCGAGGATCAAGGCAGATATGCCCTTCGGGGACTGGATGGAGCACTGGTATGAGACTCACAGCAGACCCGCCGCCCGTCCCGGCACGCGGCGGATCTACGAAGGCTATCTCCGGCTGTACATCAACCCAGGACTGGGTCATATCCCGCTGAACAGGCTGACCGCGAAGGATATGCAGCAGTTCTTCGTCTGGCTGAAAACGGAGGGGCGTGCGGACCAATCGGACGGTAAAACGGGGCTGACGGACTCCCAACTCCGCAACATCCACAGCCTGTGTTGGCGGGCACTGGAAAAGGCAGTATCGGGAAACCTGATTCCACAGAACCCAGCGTCCGGCTGCAAGCTGCCGTCCGCCCGAAAAGGGGAAATGAATCTCCTCTCGCGGGAGTCCATGCAGAAGCTGCTGATCCAGGCGAAGGAGGAAAAGTACTACGAGTTGTTCCTGCTGGAATTTGCCACAGGACTGCGGCTGGGCGAGCTGACGGCCCTGCAATGGGAGGACCTAAATTTGACCACGGGCGAACTGCGAATCAGCAAGCAGGCGGTGGTCATAGGCTCGGAATTGGTCATCACTGAGCCGAAAACAAAGGCGGCGGTACGCACTCTGCTCCTACCGCCCAAAGTGTTGGAGGTGTTCAGAGAGTACCGGAAAAGGAATGTTTCCAGATGGCTGTTCCCGTCACCAAAGAAGGAGAATTCACCTCTGCTGCCCTCGGTGGTGCGCCAGCGGCTGCACCGGCTGTTGGACCACGCGGGCTGTGAGCGGGTGCGCTTTCATGATCTGCGGCACCCGTATGTCAAGCACACGACAAAAATTTTTAGCTTGCGCTTGATGGATTCTC
>OBAG01001207.1_pt1 | contig 16832 bp, 16 predicted proteins | sample 1517701 | NCBI WGS metagenome assembly OBAG01 (sample SAMN04571702, study PRJEB22368) | human gut metagenome | biome: human gut; material: stool | host: Homo sapiens | place: Luxembourg | collected 2012-09-07 | reverse complement strand
GTCCGCGATCTCCAACGTGGTTGATATCACAAACTACGTCTTAAAAGAGATCGGCCAGCCGATGCATGCTTTTGACTGCTCTTATCTGGAAGGCAATGAAATCTGTGTCAGAAGAGCAAAAGAAAATGAAAAGATTGTGACCCTCGATGAGCAGGAATACACAATGAATGAGAACAACCTCGTGATCTGCGACGGCGTAAAACCGGTTGCACTTGCCGGTGTCATGGGAGGCTTAAACTCCGAGATCCGCGACACGACAGAGGCTGTTATGTTTGAGTCCGCAAAATTCGCACGCGACAACGTCAGAAAGACAGCCCGTGCGCTTGGAAAAGCGACGGATGCCAGTGCAAGATATGAGAAAGGCGTGGACGAGTATTCAACCGTACTTGGTATGAAACGTGCCCTGCATCTGATGGAAGAGCTTGGCTGCGGTAAAGTTTCCCGTACCCATTTCGATGTGAACACCGGAAACTCCATCGATCCGACTCCGATGACCGTCAGTGTCAGCAAAGTAAACGGCGTACTCGGTATCGAAGTTCCGGAAGCAGAGATTCTCCGCATTATGAAAAACCTGAACTTTGCACCGGAAATCAACGGCGATGAGCTGACCATCCAGGTTCCGGCTTACCGTGAGGATATGCTGCCGGAGGGAGAGAACGATGTCGAGCGCTATCCGGACGTGGCAGAGGAAGTCATCCGTATGTACGGCTACGATCACGTAACCGATACCTTCCTTTCCGCTGCACAGGTAACGATGGGCGGCTACAATGAAGAGCAGAAAGGCGAGCTGGCACTGAAGAATACCTTATGCACCATGGGTATCTACGAGTGCATGCATTACTCCTTCTTCTCCCCTGCAGATCTGGATCTTTTGAAACTGCCGGCAGATGCAAAAGAGAGAAATGCCATCGAGATCATCAACCCGATCAACCAGGATCTGTCCCTGATGCGTACCACACTGGCAGCTTCCATGCTGAATGCCATTTCCAGAAATGAGAAACAGGGCACCCTTGAAGGAAGACTGTTCGAGGTAGCAGGCATCTACATTCCGGAGTCCCTGCCGCTGACATCCTACCCGGATGAGAGAAAAGTTCTCTGCGTCGGAACCTTCGGAAACAACGAGAGCTTCTTCACGATGAAGGGCATCGCCAACACCATCGCCGAGAGCATGGACATTGAGTTCACCTACGAGCCGGTTCAGAAATCCTTCCTGCATCCGTATCAGGCAGTGAAAGTACTCTGCGAGGGGACAGAAATCGGATACTTCGGAAAAGCAGCATACGATATCCAGAACGAGCTGAGCATGCGTACTTCCGCTTACATCATGGAGCTTGACTTAAAAGAGCTCTCCAGATGGTACGGCAAAAAACGCACCTTCCAGCCGATCTCCAAATTCCAGGAGGAGAAACGTGACCTGGCATTTGTCATGGACAAAAACATCAGCTGCGGCGATGTAGAGAACTGCATCCGCGAGGCAAACAAATACGTAAAAGAGATCCGTCTGTTCGATGTTTACGAGGGCGGCCAGATTCCGGAAGGCAAGAAGAGCATGGCGTTCACCGTCACCTTTGCACCGAAGGAAGAAGCATTTGACTTCGAAAAAGTACAGAAATTTGTCGAGAAGATCTGCAAGAAACTGCAGAATGAGTTCAACATCGAACTGAGAGGCTGATTTTTATGAAACTTTATATCATGCGCCACGGTGAAACCGCGTGGAACGTAGAAGGCAGACTGCAGGGCCAGTCGGACACCGAGCTGAATGAGAACGGTGTCCGTCTGGCGAAAGTGACGGCGGAAGGACTGAAAAATATCCCGTTTGACCTTGGAATTTCCAGTCCACTGCGCCGCGCAAAGCACACGGCAGAGCTTGTCCTTGCGGGCAGAAATGTGCCGCTTACGACCGACGACCGCCTGATGGAGCTTTCCTTTGGCTCCTGGGAAGGGCTTGGATGCCGGGCAAACAATTTTGAGATTCCGTCTGAACACTTCGACGATTTTTACAGAGATCCGTTCCACTTCCGCCCGGCAGGAGACGGAGAGACGATCCAGGAGGTCTGCGACCGGGCGGAAGCGTTCTATCATGAGCTGACTGCAAAACCGGAGCTCCAGGACAAGACGATCCTGATCGCCACCCACGGCTGCTGCATGCGCGCGCTGCTGCGCAATGTCTATGAAGACAAGAACGACTTCTGGCACGGCGGCGTGCCGTACAACTGTGCGGTCAGCATCATCGAAGTACAGAACGGTGTTTCCACGCTGCTTGCGGATAATAAAATCTATTATGATCCGTCGGACTGCGTAAACTTTTATAAAGAAGTAAAATAAAAAATGATATTCAGAGGCAGACATAAAAGGAAAGTATTTCCCTTTGTGCCTGCCTCTTTAAATCGCGTTTGCCGTCTGACAGAAAGTGTGATACTATAGAAATAACGGATTTTAACACCAGTAGACAAGAAGTCCCCCGTTTCTGAAGCGGTGGGATGAATTGCTAAAAGAAACATAACGGCAGTGGCGGGCGGAGAGAAATCGGTATCCTCCACTGACATGAGGCAAGTCACAGTCGAACTATTTTCGACATGTCAGACTCCGTGAAATACCGACTGTGAGTTGAAACAATATGGCAGAATGATCGAAGAAAAAAGTTATGCGAATGAAACAAAAATATTATTGAAAAGAAAATTATGCATAAAACTAAAAAGAGAAATAATGTAAAAAACAACGTCATAAAACGTCGAAAGCCGTTGTGAAGCGTCAATAATTGTCGAAAAACGTTTATCAAAAAAGAAAAAAATTTGACGATTTCTTGCATTTACAAATGAATTAAATTATAATAAAAAAATAGCACAAATAAGGAAATGATGTAATGGAAGAACAAAGGAAAAACAGTTACGATCCGAACGAAGATATCGTGGACCGTATGTGGAAGAGATCAAAAAACAGCATCAATCTGGTCATCGTCGTATGCAATATTCTGGTATTCCTTGCAGTCACACTGACCGGAGGGACAGAGAGCTCCAGACATATGATGGACTGCGGTGCGGCGTATGCGCCGCTGATTGAGAGCGGAGAATACTATCGCCTGTTTACGAGTATGTTTCTTCACTTTGGCATCCAGCATCTGATCAACAACATGCTGCTTCTTTTGTTCCTTGGGGATTACCTGGAACGCGCAGTTGGAAAGATCCGTTATCTGGTCATCTATCTGGGCGGCGGACTCGTCGGAAATCTGTGCTCGTATCTGCATGAACTGTCCCTGATGAAAACAGAGGAAGCACCGGCAGTTTCCGCCGGCGCTTCGGGAGCGATTTTTTCTGCTGTCGGAGCGATGCTTGTTCTTCTGGCATTTCGGAAAGGAAGGCTGGAGGATCTCACCTTCCGGCGGATGGCCGTCATGGCTGTCCTTTCGCTGCTGGTCGGATTCCAGTCTTCAAATGTGGACAACTTCGCACACATCGGCGGTTTTCTGGCAGGTGCAGTCCTGATGGCGGTTCTCTATCCGGGAATGGCAAGGATCAGGAAAAGGGGAAAACGACCGTAAAGGTGCTTCCTTCCCCGGGAACGGAAGAAACGGAAATCGTGCCATCGTGTGCGGTTACAATTTCCTTGCAGATGGCAAGTCCAAGGCCGGTTCCGTTTTTCTTATGTGTGACAAAAAGGTCAAAGAGAGTCGGCAGATCCTCGGCGGGGATTCCGCAGCCAGTGTCCTGCACACGGATGGTCAGAAAGTCACCGTCGAAACAGAGAGAGATTTTGATCGTTCCGCCGGAAGGCATTGCTTCCGCCGCATTTCGGATCAGGTTCAGAAAAAGCTGACGAAATTGCGTGGTATCAAGGGCAAAGCGCGGAATGGCAGATTCCTTGACAAGTTCAATGGAAACCTGTTGTTTTTCGAGGAGAACGCCGGTATCGGCACAGAGATTCTGGAGCAGAAGATAAGGATTCACGTAAGCGCGTACCGCCCGATATGAATGATTATAGCAGGAGAGCTCATCGAGCAGGGAGTTCAGAAAAGCCATATTTTCCTGGATTTTCTGAAAATAGAGATCGTTGGAAAGCTCCGGATGCGCTAAAAGAAGAAGCTGATGAAAGCTGTGGATAACCGCAACAGGATTTCGAACCTCATGTGAAATCCGGGAAATCATAGCGTGACATTCTTCCGATAAGCCCTGTGAATTGGTTGTTGGTTCTTTTGACATAGCCGTATCCTCCTTATGATGCGTAGGTAATGATTTTTGATTAGGCAAAAGTTTAGCATTGAAAAGGGGGAGCGCGCAACAAAAAGCGTTCTGCATTATTTGACATTTTTCGACAAATAGTGAGAAAATAGAGTTGTTCGGAACCGTGCGAAACGGGATTCTGAACAACAGAAAAATTAAAAAAAGTAAAGGAGAAAAAGACCATGGATTGTATTTTTTGTAAATTAGCAAACGGAGAAATTCCAACCGCAACACTGTATGAGGACGATGAGTTCCGTGTCATTCTGGATCAGGGACCGGCAACGAAAGGACATGCGCTGATTCTTCCAAAACAGCATTTTGCAAACATTTATGAAATTCCGGATGAAACCGCAGCGAAAGCAATGATTCTCGGCAAAAAAATGGCGACGGCCATGACGAAAGCGCTTCATTCCGATGGCTTCAATCTGGTACAGAACAATGGTGAGGCAGCAGGACAGACGGTATTCCACTTCCATATGCATCTGATTCCAAGATATGAAGGTGACAATGCCGGTATTGCTGCATGGAAGCAGGGAACTCTCGAGGATGCGGTAAAAGAGCAGATCATTGAGAGCGTGACGGCAGAGCTGAAGGCCTGAGAAAAGGCTGGCAGCAGCCAGAAAAAGAATCAATGACAGACGAACAGGGGCGGAGAACAATGGACAAAAATAACTTTTCAGAAATATATAAAAAGTATGTAATGACAGCCTATTCAGCCGCAATGCAGGTGGTACACAATGAAGCCGATGCGGATGATATCGCACAGGAAACGATGGTGAAACTGTACCTGAATATTGATGCGCTGGATGAAGACAGAGTAGAAGGCTGGGTCCGTGTCGCTGCAAAGAATCTGGGAATTGATTATCAAAGAAAAGCACAACGTTTTGACTGGAACGAACTGGATGAGGATCTTCGGGCGGAAGAGATGGAACTTCCGACGCTTGCAGAGGAAGAAAAGCAGGAGAGAAATCATTTTTTTCAGGAAGTGATGGATGCACTGAAAGATCATGATGAATCGGGTTATTATATTACGCGTGAAATCAAGGTGCATGAGCGTTCGGAAAAGGAAGTAGCATCCGAAATGGGTATCACCATCGGAAATCTGCGGGTGAAAATGACCCGGACGAAAAAATGGCTTTGCCAGCACTTTGCTGACAAAGCCAGAGAAAGGGGATTTCTGTAGTTACTATTTGCGTTCGCATTCCTGGATCAGGGAAAGGATGCGGCCGATGGAATCGGTGTGGCTGCTCTTCTTCATCGCATTGATGTAGGTCTGACGGTTTTCGTAAACCTCACGGATTGCGGACTGAAGAGTTTGCGCATTCACGGATTCTTCTTCCAGAACTTTACTGTAACCCTGACGCTCAAAGGAACGCGCATTTAAAATCTGGTCTCCGCGGCTGGCATTGGCAGAAAGCGGAATCAGAATGTTTGGTTTTGCCAGAGCACTGATTTCGCAGATCGCATTTGCGCCGGCGCGGGAGATGATCAGATCTGCTGCAGCGAAGAGATCCGGGAGCTCATCTTTGATGTACTCGAACTGAACGTAACCTTCGGTACCATTTAAGGATGCATCCAGTTTATCTTTACCGCAGAGATGAATCACCTGGAAATCTTTCAGAAGTTCTGGTAAAATAGAACGGACCGCATTATTGACAGCGACGGAACCGAGGCTTCCTCCGATGACGAGAATAACCGGTTTTGCGGCATTGAATCCGCAGAACTTCAGGCCTTCCCGTGCATCGCCGGACAGCAGTTCCTGGCGGATTGGCGTTCCGGTCAGAACGGCTTTGTTTTCCGGGAGACATTTGACGGTTTCCGGGAAATTACAGCAGACCTTTGCAGCGGACGGAATACACAGCTTATTTGCCAGGCCAGGCGTCATATCCGATTCATGGATGAGCGCCGGGACTTTACATGCTTTGGCGGCAAGGACAACCGGTACCGAAACGAAGCCGCCTTTGGAGAAGACAACGTTTGGTTTCAGCTTTTTGAGCAGTTTTTTTGCTTCAAAGTAGCCTTTTACGACGCGGAATGGATCGGAAAAGTTTTTCGGATCGAAGTAGCGGCGCAGCTTTCCGGATGAAATTCCGTAATACGGAATGCCGAGATCTTCGATCAGTTTGCGCTCCATACCGTCGTAGGAACCGATATAAGAGATTTTATAACCTGCTTCCTTTAATTTTGGAATCAGGGCAATATTCGGGGTAACATGGCCGGCGGTACCTCCGCCTGTCAGAACAATATGCTTCATGAGAATTCCTCCCTGGAATTTGATAATATCATTTGGCTTTTATTATCCCCTCAAGAAGAAAAAAAGTCAAGAGCGGTTACAACATGGAAAATGCCGAGGAACGGAAGAAGATGAAAAAGATAGAAAAAGAAGAACAGCTGAAAAAGAAACTGGAGCAGACGACGGAAGAGAAAATGGCTGCGGATTCGAAAACGGTGGAAGGGGAATCGGCAGTTGTAAAGGCAGAGGAAGGAAACACAGTAACAGAACAGGAGGCTGCGCCTGCGCTTTCAGAGGAAGAACTGAACGCAATGTACGAGCGCTTCCAGCAGCGACTCCAGAAGGAAGGACTCGCGGACGCAGATGGAAAGCCGACGGAAAAAACACTGGAGATCCGTCGCCAGATCGTGGAGAAAAAGGTGGAACGCGAGAAGCAGGCGGAAAAACAGAAGAAGATTGCAAAGAGAGCGAAAACAACAAAACACTGGGTACGGACGGCAAAGGCGGCTGGTGTTGTGTTGGTTGTGGGAGCGTGCGTTTTTGGAGCCAGTATGACGAGCGAGGCAAATCGGATTCGGTTGGTGGAGAGTGTACATGGAGTTTGGAATGGGGGAGATGCGTCTGGAACCAATAATGGTGAGGACAGAAAATATTCTACGGGAAGTTTAGACGAAGCTCAGGCAGAAATAAGAGACAATTTACACATAGCGATTCCTGAATTTTATTATGCTCCGAAAGGAATGGAATATAGCAGGGCATATATATCTAAAGAAACTAAATTGGCAATAATACAGTACCGATATAATGAAAAAGAAATTTATTTTCGATTATCAGCAAATGAAAATGATTTATCACAGAGCGATTGGCAAGACAGTGAAAAAGTTCAGATAGAAACGCTTGATGATGTATTAAATGTTGAGATGGGAACAATATCTAACAATGATGAAAAGAACTATTATATTAAATGGTGTTATAAAGATGCATACTATGAGTTAAGTGGACAAATTGAAAAAGAAGAGTTGCTCAAAATATTGCGTGAAATGCATTATAATTTGTAATTATTATAAAAGTTATGCGTATGTAAAGTGTAGATGAAGACGAGGGGAAAGAGGAAGTATGAAAAAGGTTATTAATTTAAAAAACTTACTCTTTTGCGCAATGTTTGTTTTATCGATGACATTAAATACTGTAAATGTACAAGCAGGAACGTTGGATTACCTAGGGCATACAATAGATGGTTCCATTTTGACAGATGAACAGGAATCGTCAGGTGAGTATCTTAGTGTAGCTAGAAGTACATATTTACATCAAGGTACAGTACGAATTACCAACAATGGAAAGGGTTATGTAGGAATATTTGGTGGAACTGAATGTAACGTAAGTTGCAATACAGTAAAGTTAAATGTTTATTTGGAACGTTCAAGCGGTAGCGAGGATTTTTATAGTTACAAAAAGTGGGAAAATGTAGACTATAATACAAATTCCTTATATCTTAGTAAAGAAATAAAAGTAGAAAAAGGGTATTATTATCGTTTAAGAGGCTACCATTCCTGCACGAAAAACGGTGTTACTGAAAGTGGTGGAAGCAGAACTGATGGAATTTATATTGGATAGTTAAATTTCTGTGTGGCATATGAGGATTTAAAATTAAAAACGAGCAAAACAATCATTAAATATAATAAGTGCAAGAGAGCAGTGTAAATGAAAAAATTTTAACTCATTAGTTTGCACACTCCCTCACCCCTTAAAAACCTCGGGGCCAGTCCCCTATAGAAACCTTATAACAATGAATATATTAAGACGAAAACGCAGATCTTTCAGGATTTTCAACGCGTCGAAATTCCTTTTTCCAACCACAACACAGATCTGAGTCATCATGTGTTACTATGTTCAGCGTGTGAGTGATCATACGGAACATCGGCTGGCCCCGATAAGTGAGGCATCGGTATTACTGCAGGAATACCGGTGCCTCTTTTCTATGCACTTCCGGCGGCCGATGCCCATAATTGAACAAAAATATCAAGATTGTTGTGCAATCTGCTTTAAAATTCCGTTGGAATCCGCCAGATATTATGCTATAATAATCAAAAAAGAGAGAATAAGCATAAAATACAAAAGAAATTTCAGATTATTTTCACGGACAACGCGTCAAAGACCATGCTGACAGGAGAACTTGACGACTGCTGGCCGCGATAACGGGCCAAACGCATAACGCGTGTTTTGACCCGTAGTGACAACATTTTGTCCCCGAACAAAACGGGAGAACAGGAGGCATCTTATGCGTCTTACATTTCTTGGAGCAACACATGAAGTGACGGGCAGTTGTTATTATCTGGAGGCTGCCGGTAAGAAGTTTTTAGTGGACTGCGGTATGGAGCAGGGACCGAATATTTATGAAAACAAGCCGATTCCGGTTCCGGCATCCCAGCTGGATTTTGTATTGATCACGCACGCGCACATCGATCACACCGGAAATCTGCCGCTGCTGTATGCGCACGGCTTCCGCGGCCCAATCTATATGACTCCGGCGACGGTAGCGCTTTCGGACATCATGCTCCGTGACAGCGCACACATTCAGCTTGCCGAGGCCGAGTGGCGGAACCGCAAGAACCGCCGGGCGGGAAAAGAAGATTACGTTACGCCATATACGATGGAGGACGCCCTCGGCGTGATCCGTCTGCTGGAAGGCATTCCGTATCATCAGCGTGTAACACTATCGGACGGCATCCAGATCCGTTTCCTCGATGCCGGTCATCTGCTCGGCTCCGCATCCATTGAGCTGTGGCTGACAGAGGACGGTGTGACGAAAAAACTGCTCTTCTCCGGCGATATCGGAAATATCCATCAGCCTCTGATCAACGACCCGGAGTACCCGGAGAGTGCCGATTACGTGATTATGGAATCCACCTACGGCGACCGCAGCCATGGCCCGAAACCGGATTATGTGCCGGAGCTGGCAAAAATTATTCAGGAAACGCTCGACCGCGGCGGAAACCTCGTGATCCCGTCGTTTGCCGTCGGCAGAACGCAGGAGATGCTGTACTTTATTCGTGAAATTAAGGCAGAACATCTGGTTCACGGCCACGGCGAATTCCCGGTTTACGTGGACAGTCCGCTTGCCGTTGAGGCAACCAATATTTTTCGCGATCACCAGAAAGAATGCTACGATTCCGATGCTGCAGCGCTCCTTGCGCAGGGCATTAACCCGATTCTTTTTCCGGGCTTAAAGCTCTCGATCACATCCGATGAATCGAAAGCCATCAACTTCAACGAAACCCCGAAGGTCATCATCTCTGCGAGCGGCATGTGCGATGCAGGCCGAATCAAACATCACCTGAAACACAACCTCTGGCGGCAGGAGAGTACGGTTCTCTTCGTCGGCTATCAGGCCGTCGGTACACTGGGACGGGCGCTGATCGGAGGCGCGAAGGAAGTGAAACTGTTCCAGGAAGAGGTTCATGTGAACGCGCACATCATCCAGTTCCCGGGCATGAGCGGCCACGCAGATCAGGAAGGACTGCTCAAATGGGCAGGCAGTCTGCAGGCAAAACCGGACCGCGTTTTCGTAACGCACGGCGAAGATAAAGTGACGGAAATTTTTGCAGAAAAACTGTGGGACGAATTCCGCTACCCGGCGATGGCTCCGTTCTCCGGTACGGTATTTGACCTGAAAGAAAATGAATTCATCGAAAAAACCGTCGGCATTCCGATCCAGAAGGAAACAACGGCAAACGCTGGAACACTGCGCACGAGAAGCAGCGGAAATGCCGTCTTCGATCGTCTCGTTGCGGCTGGTCAGCGGCTGCTCACCGTCATTACAAGAAACAAAGGCGGTGCTAACAAAGACCTTTCGAAATTTGCTGATCAGATCAACAGTCTCTGCGACAAATGGGACAGATAAAGCAGTCCGGTGGCTGGAAGAAAGACTGAGCTATTAATATAGAAGAAAAACCGGAAGAAAGCAGGCGGCAGGGAAGCTGTGCTGCATCAGAAAAGAAAAAACAGAAGTGGATAAATTACAAACTCCCCGGGGTGAGCATTCCCCGGGGAGGTATTATAATAAAAAAGAGCAAGCGTAAAAAAAGTTATTTCTGGATAGCCTGTTCCAGTGCTTTTGCAAGCTGGTCTGGACATGATGTTCCGCGTCCGTTGCAGTCGATGCCTTTCATGCGGGAGATGGCTTCGTTTACGTCCATGCCCTCAACGAGTCTTGCAACACCCTGTGTGTTTCCGTTGCATCCGCCTACGAACTGTACGTTGTGTACTTTACCGTCTTCTACCTCAAACAGAATTTTTCTGGAACAGGTACCTTTTGTTGTATATTCCATCGATAAGATCCTCCTTTGTGAATAAAAAATTAGAACATTATCGTGAACTTCAGCCACGATAATTCTTCGGTTCCTGCTATTATACCATAGATTACGAAAACAGCAAAGAAAAAAGATACCACAGATCCAAAATTTATTGTATACTGTAACAGGAATTACAAAGAAACCAGAAGGAAAAGAAAATGGACTCCCGGAGTTTTCCGTTTTTACTTTAGCGGCTGACCGCTGACAAAAATGATTTCATAAAAGCAAGAACAGAAAGAATCGGAGAGTACATGTAAAGTTATTGGAGGATATCATAAACATGAAGTTAATCGGAATTATCGGTGCAATGGAAGTTGAAGTTGCAAGCTTAAAGGAAATGATGACGGATGTTACAATCCGCACGAAGGCATCCATGGAGTTCAACCACGGTTACCTGAACGGAAAAGAAGTGGTTGTTGTGCGCAGCGGAATCGGTAAAGTAAATGCCGGTATCTGCACGCAGATTCTTGTGGATGATTACGGCGTGGACTGTGTCATCAACACCGGAATTGCAGGCTCCCTGCGGAATGAAATCAACATCGGCGATATCGTCATCTCGACCGATGCTGTTCAGCACGACATGGATGTGCGCATCTTCGGATACCCGCTCGGCGAGATTCCGCAGATGGGTGTTTTGAGCTTCCCGGCAGACGAGCACCTCGCAGAGGTGGCAGAGGAAGTCTGCAAGGAAGTCAATCCGGAAATCCAGGTATTCCGCGGACGCGTGGTCAGCGGTGACCAGTTTATTTCCAGCAAGGAAGTGAAAAACCATCTGATCGAGGAATTCAACGGTTCCTGCGCCGAGATGGAGGGCGCTGCGATTGCGCAGGGCGCTTATCTGAACAAGATTCCATACGTCGTACTCCGCGCCATCTCCGACAAAGCAGACGACAGCGCAACGATGGACTACCCGACCTTTGAGAGCGAGGCAGCCCGCCACTGTGTCAACCTGCTGCAGGAAATGGTAAAACGCCTGTAATCTAAAAAAAGCAAGAAGAAAAAATCGACAAACGGGCAGGCGAAAACCAGCGAAACCACGCGAACCGGCACGAAAGCAGTCCCCTGAAGGAGCGAAAAATAAAAATTCACGCGAAAAAGCACAGAATCACAAAGAATTTGACGAACGTTTTTTATTTCCAAATTTTTCCGGCAGTGTTATACTGTGGCACATCGGAACAAGAAGATTCTCACTACGGATTGCTCAGCAGTAAAACACTTGCTGTTTTGCTGCGTAAGAAAGTGATTCAGGTGTGAACAGCCCTCCTTTTGCGAAGCAAAATTTTCAATGAGGGCTGCGAATGTTACAGTTCACAGGTACCTGGGAACTGTAACACGTCTCCACTGCCGATATGCCAGCGGAAGAATCCTGTGCGCGCAAATTCTGCCGCGGCATCCGCCGATGCACCGCAACGGAACGGGAGCACCGGCATATGATCATGACAGGCAAATTCAAAAATCATCAGGGGGAATAAGAATGCTGGAGTTTTGTGTGAAACAAAATGTGTTCTTATACGCAATGATAGCAGCAGGAATCGCCGGTGTGTGGTGCCTGTTCTGGAATAACCGTTTCTACACCCGGGCCATCCGCGATCTCGGAAGGCTGAAGGAACCAAAGTCGAAATGGACCAGGTCGGTGCTGGAAACGTGTCAGAGAAAAGCGCATCCCTTTTCGAATGCCGGGGCGTTTATGCGCAGCCAGATTGCACAGGGCAGGTCAGCGGGAATGGCAGTCCCGACGCTTCTGCGCGGAAGCCAGAATATGATCCTCACGGTTCTGGCGCTGTCGATTCTTTCGCTGTGGGCGATCTACCGATACCGTTATGGAGAGGCGGAGCTGATGCGCTACCTCGGAACGGGCATCGCGCTCGCCGGAGGCCTTGTCTTTTTCCGGCTCTGTCTGGATTTCGGCGGAAAAGAGGAAATTCTGCTGAACGGCTGGACAGACTATCTGGAAAATGAGTTTGCAGCGACGAAACAGAGTGCGGTGCTGGAAACCGTACAGCAGACCGAACGGCAGCCGGTGCAGGCGGAAACCATGGCACAGGCAGGAACCGGAGCGGCGAAAGCAAAACCGCAGACTGCGGGAAGCGAGTCCGCCAAAGAGCGGAATGAACTGTTCGCAGACCCAGAAAAAGAAGCGAGGATTTCGAAAGTCAGGGAGGGCATCCGCCAGACCGCCGCGGCCGAGAGCAGGTTTGCCGGAATGCTGACGCCCGAGGAAGAGAAGCTGATGAGGGAGATTATCAGCGAATACGTGTAAATACCAGGGGATCAGGCCGGGGAGCATGGCATATCGACATGACCATATTTCCGAATCGGCAGTCCGCAGGTATCTAAGATAAAAATATTTCAGGCAGTGCCGTCTTTCAAAACAGACAGGCGGCACTGCTTTCCCGGATAAAGCAGAATCATCATCTGCAAAAGGAGGAACCAACATGAGACTTGTAATTCTTGAGGCAGAGTCACTGGGAAAGGACATGGATCTGTCCGGCTTTTCCCGTTTTGGAGAAGTGACAGTATATGAAAAAACAACGGAGGAGGAATGCCCGGAGCGTGTGCGGGAGGCGGATATTGTCATCTGCAACAAGGTGCGCATGTGCAGCCGCACCCTGTCCGGCGCGGAGAACCTGAAACTGATCTGCGTCACCGCAACCGGCATCAACAACATCGATCTCGATTATGTGAAGCGCCACAACATCGCCGTGACGAACGTCGCCGGCTATTCCACCGTCAGCGTGGCTCAGCACACCTTTGCGATGTACTTCTATCTGGCAGAAAAACTCCGTTATTACGATGATTACGTAAAAAACGGCAGCTACGCCGCCAGCAGTCTTTTCACCTGCATGGACAGACCGTTCACCGAGCTGGAGGGCAAGACGTGGGGCATCATCGGCCTTGGCGCGATCGGCAGAAAAGTGGCTTCGATTGCACAGGCATTCGGCTGCCGTGTGATCTATTACTCCACCTCCGGTGCACACGACGATCCGGACTACGAGCGGGTCGATCTCTATCGTCTGCTGAAGGATTCTGATGTGGTTTCCATCCACGCCCCGTTAAATGAGGCGACCGAGAACCTGATGAATATCGAAACGTTTGCCAACATGAAGCGGAACGCAATTCTGATCAACGTCGGCCGCGGCTCGATCGTGAATGAGCGTGACCTCTGCTGTGCCCTGCGCGAGGGCCTGATCGCCGGAGCAGCGCTCGATGTACTTTCCAGCGAGCCGATCCGCAGTGACAGTCCGTTGCTGAAAATGGCGGACGACGACCGCCTGTACATCACGCCGCACATCGCCTGGGCATCGAAGGAAGCCCGCACGCGCCTGATCGGACTGGTGCAGAAAAATATTGCTTCGTACCTGGAAGGCGGCATGGAAAACCGCGTGGTATAAAAGGGATACAAATCCAGGGACAAAATACATAAAAAGAGCCGGACATCCGACGGAACCGCAGAGGGGACTGTAAGAACAGCCGCTCCCAAGTTCCGCCGGATGCCCGGCTTTTGCATTTGCTTTATTCGCTGCAAAAACGAGAGAACATTATTCCTCTGTAATCTGAATTTCCAGATAATCAAACTCCAGCGATTCAATAAAATTATCTTGTGTGAACCGCGTTTTCGATCTCCGTTTAAACTCCGAAATATTCGTATCGAGCCAGATCGGCTTCGCCAGATTCCAGGCATCACAGATTTCATCGAGCGCACGGAAGACCTTGTGCGTTCTGGTATCCTCATCGTCGATGCAGACGGTAAGATCCTGAAGAATATGATTGTTTTCCACTAATTTTCCCCACATCTGAAACATATTAAAAATCCTCCTGAAAAGTACAAAGTGAACAGTGCATTTGGAACGACCGTGTTAATCGCTGGTAACGGTATGCAGTTCTTTAAAATCCTTCGGCGAGATCCCGTACTCTTTTTTAAACGCGCGGTAAAAACTCGAATAGTCGTGAAATCCGAACAGCAGATACACCTTCGTGACCGGTACATCGCCGAGCAGCGCTTCACGGCACCTTGCCAGCCGCTTTTTGGAAATGTACTGGTGGATCGACATGCCGATTTCATCCTTGAAAACGTGTGCAATGTGATATTTGCTCACAAAAAGTTCCGCCGCCAGCCGTTCGAGCGACAGATCCTCGGACAGGTGCTCATCAATATAGAAACAGAGCTGTTCATACAGCGAAAGCTGCGCCTTCCGGGTGAGCGGGTGATGCTGCTCATACACCGTTCGGTTGATCTGCATCAGCAGGTCGCTGACGTAGAGAAAAATCTGCGTCTCTTTTCCAAAATGATCGGACCGCATTTCTTCGATCAGGCGGATGGTGCGGTACTGGATCGTGTTGAACTCGACGGAATCGAGAGGGAACAGATATTTCTGATTTTCGCTAGCGTATTCCATCAGGTAAACGTAGTCGGCGGAACGGGCGCGGAGCTGCTCTGCAAAAGCGGCGCTGATCCAGAACACAAAGCGGCGGTACGGCACAGACAGGTCGTGCATCACCAGATGATGCGGCACGCCGGGCGGAATCAGAAGAAGATCGCCGGGCGTCGGTGTGTAGAGCACCCCGTCGATTTCCAGGGAGATCGCCCCTTCGAGAAAGAGATAGAACTCATAATGGGTATGCGTATGTTCTTTTACGCCGGGTACATCGACGGTGCTGTAATAGTATAACTCAAACGTATCCGAAATCATGTACTGCCGGGTGGCAAATTTCGTCTGCAGTTTTTCTTTCATAATAAAAGCATCCTTGCAAAAAAATGATATTTTTGAACCATAACAACAATTCCCAGCATATCACAAAACAGCAAGTTTTACAATGTATTCGACAATCCGCACAATAGAAAAAAACAACTTGTCCGGTTATGATACAAGGGAATAAAATAAAAACAGAATGCAGAATAAATTTCAGATAAAGATCAAAACGGAGGAACAGCTATCATGAATCGGATTCTCGAACAGCTCGGAACATACGGCATTGTGCCGGTTGTCGTTTTACAGGATGCAGCAAAAGCAGAGCCGCTTGCCGAAGCTCTCTGCAAGGGCGGACTTGCCTGCGCCGAAGTGACCTTCCGCACCGATGCGGCAGAAGAATCCATCCGCATTATGAGCGAAAAATTCCCGGAGATGCTGGTGGGAGCCGGAACTGTGCTCACAACCGAGCAGGCGGACCGCGCCGTGAAAGCCGGAGCAAAATTTATCGTCAGCCCGGGCCTCAATCCGGAGGTAGTAAAATGGTGCCAGGCACACGAAGTACCGGTGATCCCGGGCATCGTGACCCCGACCGAGATGGAGCAGGCGATCGGCCTTGGCCTCACCATGGTGAAATTCTTCCCGGCAGAACCGGCAGGCGGACTGAAATACATCCGTGCCATCGCAGCACCGTACACCATGATGAAATTCATGCCGACCGGCGGCATCAACCCGCAGAATGTAAGAGAATACCTGGCATACGACCGCATCGCAGCATGCGGCGGAAGCTGGATGGTAAAAAATACGATGATTGAAAACAACGAATTCGACCGCATTGAAGAGCTGGTGAAAGAGGCGGTTGAGATCGTAAAGGAAAGCCGGACGTGACGACATCCTTCCCGCAGCCGATCGGCATGAGTGCCTCGTGGGACCCAGAGCTGATAAAACAGGCTGGTGAAGTGACAGGAAACGAAGCGCGCGTCATCTGGCACCGTCATCCGGACTATGGCTTCAGCCGCTGGGCACCGACCGTTGACCTCGAGCGTGATCCGAGATGGGGAAGAAACGAGGAGGGCTACGGCGAGGACCCTGTGCTGACCGGAAAAATGGCCGGCGCTTACATCGAGGGAATGCAGGGCGACGATCCAAAATATCTGCGCTGTGCATCAACCCTGAAACACTTCTATGGAAACAACACCGAGGTCGGCCGCGGCTGGAAGAACTCTTCGATTGACCCGCGGAATAAATATGAGCTGTATCTCGAGCCGTTCCGCAGATGTATTGAGGAGAGCGGCGCAGAGGGCATCATGACGGCGTACAACAGAATCAACGGCACCGTCGG
>OBAG01001202.1_pt1 | contig 16943 bp, 8 predicted proteins | sample 1517701 | NCBI WGS metagenome assembly OBAG01 (sample SAMN04571702, study PRJEB22368) | human gut metagenome | biome: human gut; material: stool | host: Homo sapiens | place: Luxembourg | collected 2012-09-07 | reverse complement strand
TAAGCTGCTTGAAGTAGAACATGGCAGTCTTTCTGCGGATAGCTTCATGAATGAAATCAATCGCTTTGTGACGGAGCTTGTAAGTAAATACGGTTCTGTTGATGATTCCGTGTCTTTTGGCGAAAATCAGCCGAGTATCGGAAATTGTCCCAAGTGCGGCAAGCCGGTTATCAAGGGCAAGTATGGCTGGTACTGTTCTGCACGATGCGGAATGAATCTTACCAAAGTGTATGGCGTAGAACTTTCTGAGGGACAGTTGAAGTCACTGCTTTCCGGTAAAGAAACGTCGTATATCAAAAGCGGCAGAAAGACCATTGTTGTGCCAAAAGTAGCGGAAAATGCGTTTAACGGCAAGACGTATTACAATTGGGCAACAAGAAAGGAATCATCATGAATATGGAAACATTAAGAAAAGCGGCAAATGTTCTCGGCGTTCTCACTGACAGCCTGCGTTCATTTCCGGAAGAAATACAGGCTGAAATATGCGATGCCATGAAAAGCTATGAAGCAAGTGACGAACTTTCGGCACATAAGCAGTATGAAGAAATCAAAAAGCTGTGGCGAAAAGGAACACTCATTCTCGGTATGCACGAAATTGCGGAAAATACAGGCATGGAGATCAGCAGCCTGATGCAGCTTTCTGAAAATGAAAAACTGAATCTCATGTATGAATATGCGATCGGTACGGATAAGAACGAACTTGCCAGAATGGTCAATGAGCGATGAAGCCATATACAGAGGAAATGCTTCTCTTTTTGTCTGAACCGGACAGTAAGTACTATGCACGGCTGTTGCTTCCTGAAATTGCTGCGGTTTTGGGCGTAACGGTCGCACAATTGGAAAACAAGCCGATTGACATTCAGATCATGCTTGCACAAACCTATATCAACTGTTGGCACAGCGATAATTGCAGCATAAAGAAAGCACTGGAACAGGATTTGTATGTAGATGACAAATCTTCAAGAGAAGCTGAAATTGAGAATCAGGAAAATATAAAGCAGAAAAATCATGAAATGGAGCGAACAAGATGAATCATGTAAATATATTTCTTTGAGGGGTGACATAAATGCCGATACAAGATAACGAAGTTACAAAACAGCCGGAGCTTGAAGCAGATGCACACAAGAGTGAAACGCTGCTGCCGATTTTTCATATGGCTTACGGCAGCCATATGGACACGCTGGATCATCTTCAGGAACAGAAAGCTGAAACACAGGATCAGATCAGCAAGAGCGAAAACAGAATTGCGGTGCTCGAAGAAAAAGCTGCAAGACTTGAAGCGACAAATGCGATGCTGCAGGACTTAATGGACAGCGGTAAACTTCCCGGTGCTGTATCTGCGATCATCAGAGCAAATGAAACAAAAATCAATGCAATCCATGAAAACCGTATTCCGAAGATTGAAAACAGCATCAAAAAGGCAGAAAACAAAATTTCCAAACTGGATGACCGTATCGCTGTTTTCAGGCTGAAAGCCGAAAAACTCAGAAGTTTCAGCAACGTCATTCAGTCGTTCATGATACCAAATCCGCAGAAACGCAGAGAACTGTTCAAGGAATCCATGGAAAATTTGCGGAACAGCAGCAAAGGTCTGCTGTGTATCAGCATGAATGCAGAAAAGAGCAAGCTTTCCAAACTGTTTGAACAGTATGAAAAAAGTGATTCCATGGCAGAAAAATTCAAGCTTGGTCAAAAAATCGAAGCAGTAAAATCAAGTATCTCTGCTGTAGAAGCGAAAATCCATAAGCTTGAAAATGCTCCTGAAATGGAAAATGCAAACGATCATATTGTTGACAAAGCCATTGCACAAACAGAAGCCGAAATCGAAAATACGGACTTTTTGTCAAATGGCGATTTGTCTGATTTTGACAAACCGATTGAAACGATAACGCTTGATTCTGCTGAATATCTTCGTAATGCGGAAATGTCCATGGAAGATGACTTCAATATGATCGATGGCATCATCAACAACGGCAAAAAAGAGGAACGTCCCGATGTGCCGCTATTTCTGGAAGAAATCGATTTTAGCACTTGTGATGATGCCACACTGCAATCGTTTCGGGAATCTGCAAAGGCAAATATGGAATGTGCAAAGGAGATCTCACAGGCACTTTCCCAGAATTATGATTACGAGCGATATACCCTGAATTCTGAACAGGCACTAAGTGATGTGCGTGAGAAATTTTCTGATGACCGTATTGCCTTTGTTCTTGCCTGTGCGTTGAACGGTACAAGTGACGGCAGAATCGCAAAAGAAGTCAAAGATTTTGCAAGAGATACGCTTCAGAATGTGCCGGAACTCTACACGAAAAGAGGTCTTTCCCTCAGTTCCCATGCAGGACTGGTAAATCTGTTTGCGAAAACTGTCATGAAATCACAGCCGGAAAAGCAGATGGAAAAACCTGTACCGGAAAAGAAAGAACCGCAGAGATCCCGTTCGGGAGTACGAAAAATCAATCCCAACTATTACAGGCAGATTCCACCGGAGGACAGAGTGATTACTAACGAACCGGCGAAGGTGGGTGCAATCATAATGACAGAGTTGGAAAAGCAGAAGATTCCTTTTTCGGCGGTGGAAACCGATAAGGGTGTTACCATTACCGTTTCCAAGAAAAATGAGCGTGCTTTCCACGTTGCGGAGGAAAAAGCGAAGGATACACACGTTCGTCTTGTAAATCCCGAAGTGTTCCGACAGATTCCCAGAGAGGACAGAGCAATCCAGCCAATGTCGGAAAAAGATGCACAGGAAACCATGCAAAAGCTTGAAAAGGACGGCATTCCCTACTCTGCAAGATTGGACGGCGACAAATCTGCCGTAACCGTAAGAAAATCAGAAGCACCGGCTTATTTCAGCCGAAAGAAGATGAAAAAACTTGCGCAGGAAGTGAAGGCAGAAAGTCCGAAGCAAGGGGGCTCTAAAAGCAAAGGACAGGAACTTTGATGCGAGTTACGCCGGAACAGATCGAACGTGCCAATCTTGTTAATCTCCCTGATTTCCTGAGAAGTCAGGGATTTTCCTTAAAACAGGTCGGCAGAGAGTATATTCTGCAAGAACATGACAGTCTGCATATCAAAAATAACGAAGCCGGCGAGGTTGGAAAGTGGTTTCGCTTTTCCGAAAACAAGGGCGGCAACAACATCCAGTTTGTGCAGGAATTTATGGGACTTGACTTTATTTCTGCGGTGGAGTTACTCAGCAATGAAAAAGCAATTCCGTTTCACTCCCACAGTATTTCAAAAGCTGAACCGCCCAAAAATCGTGAAATCATACTGCATGAGAGCACAGATTTATCTAGAACCATGCACTATCTGCATGATGTTCGTGGATTATCTATCGCATCTCTTGAGAAATTGACTGCTGAGGGAAGATTATCACAGGAAGAAAAAACAGGCAATGCAGTATTCAAAATCTTCGACGAGAATGGCTTACTGGTCGGTGCGGAAAAGGTCGGTACGTCAAATATGCGTTTCAAATCCTTTGATAAAGGTGCAGCAGACGGCTATGGCTTTGAAATAGTCAGCGACAAACCTGCCAATACCTATTTTTTCGAGAGTGCGATTGATGCAATCTCATTTGCCGATCTGCACTCTGAACAAAGTGATTACAGGTTGGTTTCCATGGCAGGCGTAAAGCCCTCTGTGGTAACGGAAACGATGAAACGATATGCAATATCACCTGAAAACATCTATCTCTGCACCGATAACGATAAGGCAGGAAACGAGTTTGCCGAAAAACTGATTGCTCGGTATCCTATCATGAAAAGAGTAACACCAAATGGAGCAAAAGATTGGAATGACATATTACAAGGGAGAATGAACAAAATGAAGCGATACGGCAATCCTTATTGGCAGGAATCAACGGATAACAGAGATAAAACCGTTGCTGTCATGCGTGAAGATACATTTCAGCAGATACAGCAGGCACTTGATAAATCAGGGCTGAATTACTGTGCATACAGCGATGGCAGCAACACGATGATTGCAGTAAACAGTTCTGAAATTGACCACTTCAAGAATGTTACAGGTCTTGATGAATCCCTTTGCAGATTACAGAAGTCGGGCAAAGAACATATTCCGCAGGATAAAAATGTTATCGGCAATACAGACTACAAATATATTCCCCAGAAATCCTATATCAGCGAGGACAGAGAAACCATTCTCAAAATGGCGGAATTGGCAAACAAAGCGAACATCTCGTTTTCAGCAAGAATCTATCCCAGCGGCAAAGGGGTAATGACTGTATCTCAGGCTGATATTTCTCAGATAAGTGCTATTCAGGATGCTGTAAAGGTTATGAGAAAACCAATGATTCAGAATAGCCGACAGGCTTCACAAGAAATCATCGGTAACAGACCATACAGAGAAATCCGAAACCGACAGTTTATGATTTCGCCCTTGACACCTGACAAGTATCATAAGATGGAACCGAAGCTTTACGAGCGTGGTGCAGAATTTTCAGGACTAATTCGTGACGGCAAGGTTATGTTTACCACAGAAAAAGAGAATGCACCGCATTTTCAGGCAATTCTTCGTCAGACGATCTGTGAAAATCAAATTCTTGAAAATTTACAGAATATGGGGCTTGATAATCAGCAGATACAGGCTCTTTCTTCCTCTATTGAAATTGCAGCACGAAACAACATGGCAAATGTCATTGAAAACTATGTTTCTAAGGATTATGACATTACACATCTTGGTACAATGAACGATCTGCTGATTGGTTATCTCGACCAGAGCGATACCAGCCGATTTCTTGATAACGGCAGACAACTCGATTTACTTCTGTCTGCCAAACAGGAGTTTGACTTGCAAATTGCACAGCGTGAGGAACTGATATCAGCTGAAGAAATTATTCTTCCGGAATCGCCTGTAATTGCAACAACAGAAGATTATCTTGCTGACAAAGCACAGTCTACAGAACTGTCTGATTTGGATATTGCAAAACAACACATTGCCGACTATTATGACCGAGAATTCGGTGAGTTAGCTGAGTTTTCTGATTTTTCAAATATCTCGCTCGCTTATACAACAGACGAAGAACATAATCTCCCCATACAGGTGTATGCAGATCTGGAACAGTACAAGCTCATATTTGAATATGATGGCAATGTCGTTCGTGATGAACAGTATAACACCCTTTCAGAGATGAATGAAAATGCTCTGTCGGTACTTGATTTTAATGATTTGGTATCGCTTTCTGATGATGAGATCGCATCGGTTATTCCAACAAAAGCTTCTGATTTGCCATTCAAAGTTGGCGATGATATTGAATTTCAGGGAAAAGAGTGGCATATTGACAGCATCAATGAGGACAGAGGAAGAATCATGCTCTCACGAGATACCGGCAATGTCATCATGCCACAAGAGGGACTGGAAACGTTCTTGTCTGAGGTTGTTGAATCTGTCAATCATCATGCAGGTATTGAGAATTTGGAACAAAGTGATACCGAAAAAGTGCATGAGAGTATTGTAGATACAGATACACTTGATACGGCTGACAAGTCTATTGCAAATGAAAAAGAGCCTGAACAGAAATTCGGTTTACTTACTTTCGACGTATATATCTATGATAGAGAAAGCGGTACAAATTCACCGATGCGTTGTCAGGCAAAAAATACAGCAGAAGCGAAAAAGATAGCTGATGAATATATCAAGCGTTGGAATCTGGTCGATGCGGAGATTACCGATGTTCAGCTTGTAGCACCGGAAAAAGAACTTGTGAAAGATGAACCGATTACCGAAAAATCGTCTGAAACTGAAATTTCTGATGATGCACCGCTGTTTGACGAAAAAGCCATTGCCGATGCAGGGCTTGGATTTGTAGCGGATGACAAGGAGTTCAAACCTTTTGGAAATGGAAAACAGGAATATGAGCAGCTGACTCTGTTCGGAGAATCAGAACCTGTAAGCCCGTCTGCACCTGCACAAACTGTTTCTCCTGTTCAGTATGGTGAACCGATTGCTGATGTGGATCGTTTTCAGGAACTGCACAAGGAGATCATGCGTGGAAGCGGGTTCGAGAATGGGAAATTTCGCATTGAAGCGTTTTTTCAGGAAAATCACCCAAGCACTCAGGAATTTGCTGACTTTCTGAAAAACGAGTATGGCACAGGCGGTCATACTGCTGACGGCAATATCTTCTCCGTTGATCATGACTCAAAAGGCATACAGTTCACACTTCGAAGTGTTGATAATGGAATCAGCAAGGAAACATTTGATTTCAGTTGGACGGAAGTTGCCAAACTCACTGCTGACCTTATTCAACATGATAAATATATCACGCAGGACGATATTGACCGCAGGAATCAGCGTGGATCTAAAACAGAAAAATCGGATATTAAGCCGGAAAACATATCTGCTCCCGATGAAAAATCGGAACAGCAAATTAAAGTAGATGAAAAGACGCAGAATTTCACCATAACTGATGATAACCTTGGCGAAGGCGGTGCAAAAACCAAATTCAAGAACAATCTGCTTGCCATTCAGACATTAAAGCAAATTGAAAGTGAGGACAGAACGGCTACTCCAGAAGAACAGGAAATTCTGTCAAAATACGTTGGCTGGGGCGGTCTTGCACAGGCTTTTGATTCTGAGAATGAGCAGTGGAGCAAAGAGTTCGCACAGCTGTCTGACGCACTTTTGCCGAAAGAATATGAAGATGCAAGAAAATCTGTTCTCGACAGCTTTTTCACATCTCCTGCAATTATTGATGGAATCTACGAAGCATTGGATAAGTTCGGCTTCAATGGCGGCAATCTCCTTGAACCGTCCTGCGGTGTCGGCAATTTTCTCGGTAAAATGCCGTCAGAAGTGGCTGAACATACAAATATCTATGGCGTTGAAATTGACTCTATCAGCGGACGAATTGCAAAACAGCTTTATCCCGATGCTGACATTCAGATAACCGGTTTTGAAAGTACCCATTTTCAAAATGGCTCTTTTGATGCTGCGGTCGGTAATGTGCCATTTGGAGATCTGAATTTTCCGGATAAACAGTATGGCACAACCAAACTGCATGATTTCTTCTTTGCTCAGACTCTGGACAAGGTGAAAGAAGGCGGTATTGTTGCTTTTGTCACTTCTAAAGGAACGCTCGACAAGAAAGATGAGAGCTTCCGCAGACAGTTAGCAGAAAAAGCAGATCTGGTCGGTGCTGTTCGATTGCCAAACACTGCCTTTAAGGCGAATGCCGGCACAGAAGTAACTTCGGATATTCTCTTTTTACAAAAGCGTTCCGCACCGCCGGAAGAACTTCCTGACTGGGTGCATCTTGGCAAAACGGAGGGCGGACTCCGGGTAAACAGCTATTTTGCTGAAAATCCTGAGATGGTACTTGGTACGATCGTAGAGGGCAACAAGCTTTACGGCAGAAATGATGATACGATGTGTATTCCCATAGAGGGTGCAGATCTCCGTCAGCAGATTCATGAAGCGGTACAGAAACTGGATACGCAGATTTCAGCTGTAAAAACGAATGAGGTATTCCGATTCAGTGATAAACAGGTCACAATGACAGCTGCTGAACTTCGCCCGTTCAGCTTTTTCAAAGATGATAAGGGTGATATTTATCTCAAAGGCGGCGAAAGCAAGCTTGGAAATTTTGATGTTTCCAAAGTAATGGATACAAAATCGAAAGACTACGACCGTATGACTGCATTTATTGATTTGCGAGATACGGTTCGTGAACTTCTCAAAGTACAGGCAGATGACCGTCCTGAAAATGAGATTAAAGCGGTTCAGCAAAAACTCTCTGTTCAGTATGATGATTTTTACAAGAAGTACGGGCTTTTGCACAGTCGTAAAAACCGTCAGGTTTTGCGTGATGATTGTTCCTATAACCTGTTGCTCACCCTGGAAAAGGAATTTGACAAGGACAAGCTGATCGCAAAATCCGATATTTTTACCAAGAGAACGATAAGACCATCAAAACCGATTGAACACGTAGATACAGCACTGGAAGCACTTGCAATCTCTATGGCGGAAACGGCAAAGGTTGATCTTGAATACATGAGCAAGCTGACAGATATGTCACAGGAACTGCTGATTGCGGAGTTAAAGGGTGAGATTTTTCTTGTGCCGAACACCGGAGAATATCAGCCGGCAAGTGAATACCTGTCCGGCGATATTCGTCAGAAGCTGGATATTGCAGCAGCTTATGCTGAAAGTGACAGCCGTTTTGCTGAAAATGTCACGGCTCTTGAAAAGGCGATGCCGGAGCCGTTAAAGGCAGGCGATATTGATGTGAAGATCGGTGCGACATGGATTCCGAAAGAACTGTATCAGCAGTTTATGTATGAGCTTTTCCAGACACCGAGAGAAAATCGTGAGGACGTAAAGAAAGCGTTCTGGGTGAAACCAAAAAATATAACGGTGGACTATTCTGAACACACCAACACCTGGCATATTGAGAACAAGAAGGCGGACAGTTCAGTTTTGAGCCGCAGGGATTTTGGCACGAAGAATATGAGTGCCTATGAGATCATGGAACAGCTTCTGAATCTGAAAGAGCCAAAGGTGTATAAGTCGGAAACCTATCTGGATCTGAACGGCAATGAAAAAGAACGCAGAGTGGTCGATATCAAGGCAACGAAGATCGTTCAGCAGAAAGCTGCAAAGATCAAACAGGCTTTCAAAGACTGGATCTTCAAGGATCCGGAACGTGCCATTCCCCTTGTGGAACAGTACAACCGACAATTCAATTCCATTCGTCCCCGTGAGTATGACGGTTCAGCTTTAAGATTTCCGGGTATGAACTCTGCGATCACGCTGAAAGAGCATCAGAAAAACGCTATTGCACACGCTTTATTCGGCGGCAACACGCTGTTCGCACACTGCGTTGGTGCAGGCAAGACGTTTGAGATGATCGCAACAGCAATGGAATCCAAGCGTCTGGGCTTATGCACAAAGCCGTTATTTGCCGTTCCGAACCACCTGACAGAACAGATTGGTGAAGATTTTCAGAAACTCTATCCGGGATCAAATATTCTGGTGGCAACCAAAAACGACTTCAAGAAAGAAAACCGACAGCAACTGTTTTCCAAAATTGCCACCGGTGATTTTGATGCTGTGATTATCGGTCACTCACAGCTTGGCATGATTCCACTTTCTAAGGAAAGACAGGTATCTATTTTGCAGGACCAGATCGATGACATTATGGCAGGCATTGAAGAACTGAAAAAGGCAGAAGGTTCTCGTTTTCAGGTTAAACAGATGGAGCGTACCAAGAAATCGCTGGAAGCAAAACTGGATAAGCTGGAGAAAACACATGACGATATTCTTACCTTTGAAGAAATGGGCATAGACAAGCTGATCGTCGATGAAGCCCACGAATTCAAAAATGTTCCTACTCAGACAAAACTGACCAATGTGGCGGGTATTTCGTCCTCTGCTTCACAAAAGGCACTGGATCTATTTATGAAGTGCCGCTATCTCGATGAAAAGACCAGCGGCAGAGGTGTGATTATGGCTACAGGCACGCCCCTCAGCAACTCTGTAACTGAATTACATACCATGATGCGTTTTTTGGAGTATGATTTTCTAAAAGATCATGGACTTAGTAATTTTGACAACTGGGTAACCGTATTCGGGGAACAGAAAACGGAATGGGAGCTTGCTCCTGCCGGCAACAAGTTTAAGGAACGCACCCGTATCGCCAACTATACGGGCTTGCCGGAACTGATGAGTATGTTCAAACAGGTTGCTGATGTGCGTACAGCAGACACGCTCGACCTTGCTACGCCGGAAATGAAGTATCACATTGAGAACATCGAAGCAACAGAGTTTCAGAAAACACTTGTACAGGAGTTATCCGACCGTGCTGATGATGTACAAAGCGGAAATGTTGACCCTTCTGTGGACAATATGCTCCGTATTACTTCCGACGGCAGAAAGCTGGGACTTGACCCAAGACTGATCGACCCGTCATTTGAGGATAGCCCTGATACAAAGCTGAATCAGTGTGTCAGAAACGTTACGCAGATCTATCACGATACAGCAGAGGAAAAGCTGACCCAGATCATCTTCTGCGATTTGGGTGTTCCAAAGAAAAACTCACAGTCAACGGATAAGGGAGAAAATGCTGATGAAAAGTCAGCTTCTGAAAGAGAATCTTTAGAGGAAGAATGTGATTTCTGCGTCTATGATGATATTCGGGATAAGCTGATCGTAAACGGCATAAAACCGGATGAGATCGCCTATGTACATGATGCAAAAACCGAACAGCAGAAAGCTGATCTCTTCGACCGTGTGAATAAAGGTGAAGTGAGAGTTCTGCTGGGCAGTACAGGCAAAATGGGTACGGGTACAAACTGTCAGAAAAAGCTGATTGCATTGCATAATCTGGATATTCCTTGGCGACCGAGTGACCTGCAACAGCGAATCGGACGTATCGAACGTCAAGGCAACCAGAACAGCGTGGCTCATGTCTTTAACTATGTGACAAAAGGCAGTTTTGATGCGTATCTCTATCAGACACTGGAAGCAAAGCAGCGTTTCATCGGACAGATCATGACTTCCAAAACGCCTGCAAGAACTTGTGAGGACGTAGATCAGCAGGCACTCAATTATTCTGAGATCAAGGCACTCTGTACAGGAGATGAACGTATCAAGGAAAAGATGATGCTGGATAACGAGGTAAAGGAACTGAATCTTCTGAAAGCGGAACATACCAATACGGTATTTGATATGCAGCAGACAGTAGCTGTCACTCCTGCAAAAATTGAAAATGCTGAAATAAGACTTGAAAATCTCAAAGCTGACCGTGAAACACTTCGTCAGCTTCCGATAGATGAAGAAACAAAACTACCCGTATTCAAAATTACCATTGATGGCACGGAATATACGGACCGTAAAGAAGCAGCACAGGCTCTTGAAGATGCGGTACTGGATTTTGTCAAAAAGAGTTCCGACAGTGAAAAAGAAATCGGTGAATTTCAGGGATTCAAGCTATCCGTCAAGGCGGTGATGTTTGGCAATGAACCTGACATTTCCATTACCATGAAAGGCAACGCTGAGCATAAATGTGCTTTAACAAGCAGCTTTTCTGCCAATCTCAAGCGTATGGAATCTACACTCTACAAAATTGACCAGACGATCAGTGATGCACAGAACAACGTGAACAAGCTGAAAATGGATTTGGAAAATGCACAGCGTATCGTCAATACACCATTTCCACAACAAGCAGAACTGGAACAGAAAACAGAACGTCTTGCTTCTCTTACTGATGAACTTAATCAGGCGGCGATTGAAGCCAAAAAGAATGCTCCTGAAAAGAAACGAACCTGTTACTTTGAGAGGGCAAAACTGAAAAAGGAAGCATTTAAGGACAGACAGAAAACTACTAAGCCAAAAGAGAGAAGTCAGGACAAAAACGAAATAGAATGATAAAGCAGGCACTTCCAATTATTAAGAAGTGCCTGCTTTCGTTAATTCATATATTGCTGCACACAGCTTTCATAGAAGACTTTTGTGTATCGTTCTTTCAGTCTGATCGGACTTATGATCTCCACCTTTCCCCTGAATGAAAATATCCAGGAGAAGAACGGCTGCGGATATTCCGCTTTTACGGGGACATGAATGATAAAGTGATTGTCCGATTTCTTGTCCCTGAGCATGAGAACCGACTTTCCAAACCGATCAATCACGATGTTACAATATTTATTTTCCAGCGGCAAGCGTAGCGTAACGTACTCACTCTTTCCGCTGAACATAGAAAAAGATGATTTGATGTATTGCTCCAGATCCAGCTTTTCATTCGGATATTCTCTCGCTGAATTCACAAGTCTGATGTTTCGCATTCGATCAAGACGAAAATTGGTGTATGTATTGGCATATTTTTCATAATAGGAAACAACGTAATAGCATTCTCCACTCATCACCAATGCAAATGGAGAACAAAGCCGTTTCTCTCCTCGCTGAACCAAATGCTTGTTTATATCATAATCGTAATAATCAAAGCTGATTTGCTGATTGTTGCGGAAAGCAGAATTTATAACGTCAATATTGTCGAGGATTTGCTCGTTATCCGACTTTACACGATTGGTCAGCATGATTTTTCTTCTGAGCAGAGATGCTTCGTAAATACTGCACAGGCTTTCCAGCAGTTTCAGCAGCTTTTCTGAATCATCGACTGTAAGAAATCGAAAAGATGCGATTGCATCGGCAAGGATTTTCAAAATGCTGAGTGAAAAAGGGCGTGATCTCAAATGATAGCCTTTGTTGTGAATGTATTCAATGTCGTATCCCATATATATCAGTGCATCAATATCTTCTTTGATAGTTCTTTTTCCGGCCGAAAAACCATTTTTAGCTAAATTTGCTATAATCATTGACATTGATAGATAATGCTCGCTATCTGTCAGTTTTAGAAACATCTTTTTCAAAAAAAGCACTCTATATTTCCCATTCATTCTTTCTACCTCGTATTTGCTGTGGTTTATAAACTTATTCTATTATTATATCATATTTTAGTTATTTTTCATAGATATACGCAAAAATAATCATATATTCTTAGAAACTGCAATAAAATGCTTCATGTTATCATTTTGAATTTTGATATGGATAATTGTCAAAGTGAAACATAATAAATATGTTGTTGCTTAGTTGCTTATCATATCTCATCAGAACCATACAAATGTCACAAGAAAGTCAAGATAAAAGAGAAAGAAAAATACTTTATTACTAGATGTCCTTTTTGTTTGTGCTATCCTAAATAGTTTCATTAACTGTTTAGCGTAATTAATTTAAACATATACAACAATTTACTTGACATCAAACTATATAAATGATATAATATACAATAAGAATAGGCTTGTAAAGCAAAAAATGATAATAATATTGAGATGAGTGTACAGGAATACTGTATGATTTTATACATAAGAAATGATTTTATTCATTTTTTGTAAGTAAAAAAAGGAGGTTAAATTATGTCCGATACAAACAAAAAACTTGATGCCAATATGGCTGCTATGATGTACTATCAAATCGATAAACTATTTGGTGCAGGAAGTCAGTTGTTTACAATGGAATATCCGGGAAGAACTTTGAATCGTTTAGATTACGCTTATCCTATCGAGGACTACAACAGCAGCAGTTTATTAAAACCATATGTTGTTGCAGAAAAGGAATTTCGTTTATGTGATAATATGCTTGATTTGTCACCAATCGTACAGGGACCAAATGGTTCAAATTTGTCAGTAGTTTATAATACTGCAATAAATAATTATACTCCTAAGCTTGAAAATGTAAAAGATTTTGTCACTGACAAAATGGAACTTCGCCTTTTCTTGATGGAAAAGATTACTGATGAAATTGATGGTGAGCTAATAACCTGTAGTAGAATGGAGTTCTGTCAACGTACATATCTGCGTTATCTTGAAAAAAAGTACAAATGGGATCAGGAAAAGATTGATAAACAAAAGGAGTATACTACCAAAGATGAATTGGATGAGTATGCGAAATGGCTCTCAACCACGGCATGGACTAAAGACCACGAACTTGAATGCCTGTTTAATGATGCTGTGGTTAGAGGTTTCTATCATGAAATTATGACAATCCTTGGTTTTTTGGATGTTGCTTCACCGGCAGAACGCCTATCGTCTGCTAAAACAAACAGAAGAACTTCTACAAGACGTTCATTGGATGACAGCATGGATATTCTTCCTGTTCAATTTCAGCCGAGCAACTGGTTTCGCTCCCTTATGCCGAATTTTTCACCGCAGGATCTGACTTTGGGTACAGATTATCTGACGTTGGAATACCGTTCTAAAAAAGCACTGCTTACCAGTCTTGAATCCGAACTGCGAACTCTTGTGTCAAACAACATTGATTCCGATACTATTAAGCAATTAGAAGAACAAACGGTAGCTTTAAAAGAAGCTATGATTTCAGATGAAAAAAGTTATTACAGTGCATTTACAGATGCTCAAGTCAAGGCTATAAAGCTTGCTTTTGAAATAGCTTCCAAGGGTGAAATAGTTGGGTTCATAAGCGGAGGAAGTGCGGAAGTATTAAGTGCTTTAAAAAACGTCATCAATAATGTCGATTTTGCAGATTTGCTTGGAATTGATACTAAGGATAAAAACAACAATGGAATAATTACCGATCTGATAAACTGCACATACAATCTGTATGAAAAGCATCTTAATTATTTCAAATCGTTTGATAAACTCATGGATACACAACTGGCTCTGACAAATGCTCAAAGTAATGATTATCAGGATCAGATTGAGATTCTGAAAGAGAAAATCAGACTTTTAAAGCAGGAATTAAATCAGTTAGCTGTTGTATTAACCAGCAATGCCGTAAATAATCCCTATGTCAGTCCCGTTCAAAGTACAAAAACTGCGGTAAAAACATCATCTGACAGCAAAGGAGATAATGCTGAAAATTTCAATGAAGGTATCAATATTCTGGGCGATGACGGTGAGAATGATACAGATATTGATACGAGTATTCTTCCTACGTCAAAGTATGATGAGGATACTACATTTACAGATATTGTCTTTAACAGTTCTGATATAGAAACACTCAGCAGTGAAAACCAGAATTCAACCTATGCTAAACTTGGCGGCAGTATGGGAAACTTTTTCTTCAATTCAAGTTCAAATGTAGAATACTCTGCATCTTCTTCTCAGTTTGTGCAGGAGATGTACGATGAAGGATTTACCATAGGAATGAGGGTTACAAAGGTAACTATCGACCGGGGCGGTTGGTTCGACCCATCAATTTTTGAATTGTCATCGTCGTTTATGAGGCTGAATCCGAAAATATTCTCCGGCGTGGGATTAACAGTAAATCAGGTGCTTGAAGCGTATAACAGCAAAGACAACAAATATGACCGTGGTAATTATACGGAGATACAAAAGCTGATAACTACCTCCGATGGCGGAAGATATATTATCCCCGCATTTCCGACTTCATTTATAATAGTCAAAGATGTGGTTATAAAATCAACCATGAAAAACTTTAATGAAGAACATTACAAGGAATTCAGAAAAACTACAGCCAATACCACCTCGCATATTTTCGGTTTCCGTATGTCCGGCGGTTATACAACACAAAGCTATATGGGGTATAATAAGAGTTCAGATGATACTGTCAACTTCTATATGCGTATTCCCGGACCGCAGATTCTTGGTTGGTTTATGGAACTTACGGCTAAAGATAATGCGTCCGATTATGAAAGTCTTTCTAAGTCAGATTACTTTACTGACATTATGGTGGCTTTAAAGGATTACAGGGAGAAGTTAAAAGAAATAAATGAAAAGTCGGACTTCGGCAATATCACTATAGCTAGGAGTTAATAATATGGTTACTATGGATTTTATTATGAATGTAGTGGAAAATTACTTGATGTACAATGCCAACAGAGTGATGTTCAATTGGGCTGCTAATGGTGGGTGGGAGCGCTGGTTTCAAGGTGAATTAAGTTGGATGTTCTCTAAAAGTATTCCTGTAGTTGAAAATGAAGTTAAGCCTGACACTCTTGTTGATGTCGAAACATCACAACGAGTTGATATATCATTAATAGATTACTATAATAGTATTGCGTATATTGAATTAAAATGTTTTTCTTTTATCCAAATCACAAATGAAAATATAGAGCATTTCTATCAATCTGTGATAAATGACTGGAAAAAATTATGGTACATGGAACACAAAAAGTATAGTCTGGTTATGATTCCTAATGATGTTAACGGAGTAGGGAAAAGGTTGCAAGAACGATTAAAAAATATCGCTGTAAGTAATCATATTCATATTTTAATAAAATTGTGTAACAGCAATTATTGTAATAAATATATGTATGTGTGTTTATTTGAAATTTCCAATCAAAACATAAACATATTAAATCTTTAAAGGAGGTACTACATGACAAGAAAACTAAAACGAACCATCGCCGCATTGTCAGCAATAGCAATGCTGTTTGCGACAACAACGGTTCTGCCAGAAAAACTTCCCGTCGGAGTCGGAATAACGGCAAACGCTGAGAATTCTGAAATTGTGGAATCGAATTCATGGCTGGAAGTCAGCTGTGCCGAAAATAATTATAAGACGATAGACTATACATCTTCTGATGAAAACACTTACACTTGTTATGTGTATTCTTCCACGGAATATAGTGCGGTTTTAATCAGCGTTAACGGTTGGAGTTATAACCACCATAACGGAGTTTTAGGATATGATAATCAGGTAGCGGATTTGGCATCAAAAGGAGCTCGTATGCCCAAATTTGCGGAACTTCAAATTTTGCTTGACGCTGGTATGAATCTAAAAATAACCGATAATTTTAACTGTCAGGAATATGAAGTGGCGTGGGTTGAGAATGGAAAATGGAGAGGTCAAAAGGGCAATAATAAATATGCTGATAGTACATATCATGCAGTCTTTGAAATTAACCGCAATCCTATAGAAACGGTTTCGGATTCCATTTTTAAAACTGACAGCAGCCCTACCCTCTCCGCAGTAAAAGGAGAAGATTTTACTTGGCAGGGCAACTGTGATATAGAAATATCTTACTATAATTCAGACAAGACAGTATGCGATTCCGCTCCGGCAGCTGCAGGCAATTATTATGTTAAGGTTTCCACGCCTACGATTGAGGCTGACGAGGATGGCAATACTGTAAGGTATGAAGCAAGCGAATCTGACTATATTCCATTTACAATAGTTCATAATTTCCCAGACACTTTCGACAGCAACGGTTTCAAAAATTGCCCGAAATGCAACCGTATATCAGCCTGCCACTGAAACAACTGACAAATATGACATTGACGATGACAGCATGAAAGAGAATGTTTACGAGATCAGCAATGCAGGTCAGCTGTACTGGTTCGCAGGACTTGTAAACGGCACTCTTGATGGAGTTGAACAAAATACATTAGCCAATGCAATTCTGACAGCCAACATCACAGTAAATGAAAATCTTCTTGATTCCTTACAATACG
>OBAG01001185.1_pt1 | contig 17134 bp, 8 predicted proteins | sample 1517701 | NCBI WGS metagenome assembly OBAG01 (sample SAMN04571702, study PRJEB22368) | human gut metagenome | biome: human gut; material: stool | host: Homo sapiens | place: Luxembourg | collected 2012-09-07 | reverse complement strand
AGCAGGCCGGAATTGTTGGCGACATACAGCATACCGTCGGGTGTCAGCGAAAAGCCCCAGTTCTGGCAGCTCGCTTTATAATCGTCGACCGTATAGTTTTTTACGAATACATAAGGGATGGCTACTGACGCGCGCATGGCATGTGCCGTGAACAGAAAAGAAATGAGAATGGTCAGCAGTCTGTACATAAGTCTAAATGAATATAGGCACGGAAGTCTTAGAATTCCGTGCCTGAATGAGGTTACAAATATAATGAAATTCCTATTTACTTGTATTCCTGCCAGCTCTTAATCTGGATGTCTTTTTCGTCCATATTACAGAAAGCGCTGATGAAGGCACTTGCCAAGCGGGCGTTGGTGATCAATGGAATGTTGTGATCGATCGCTGCACGACGGATCTTATAGCCATTGGTCAGCTCGCGCTTGCTGTGGTCTTTCGGAATGTTGACAACCAGTTCGAACACGTGCTTGCTGAACATATCCATGATGTTCAGGTCGCCCTGTTCGTCCGGCCAGCAAACTGCTGTCGCAGAGATGCCGTTTTCATTCAAGAATTTAGCCGTTCCAGCCGTTCCGTAGATGTTGTAACCTTTGGCTGCCAGCATATGGCACGGTTCCAGCAGTTCAGCCTTGCTCTTGGCGGCACCGGAAGAAACCAGTACGTTCTTCTGCGGGATTCTATTTCCGACAGCGATCATGGCAGAAAGCAATGCTTCGTTGAAGTCGTCGCCGATGCAGCCTACTTCACCTGTAGAGCTCATATCTACGCCCAGTACAGGGTCGGCCTTATGCAGACGGGCGAATGAGAACTGCGAAGCCTTCACACCGATCCAGTCGATGTCGAATGCACTCTTGTCCGGTTTGGTGTAAGGAGCGTCAAGCATGATGCGGGTTGCCGTTTCGATAAAGTTGCGTTTCAGGACTTTTGATACGAACGGGAAACTGCGGGATGCACGCAGGTTACATTCGATAACCTTCACATCGTTGTTCTTGGCTAGGAACTGGATGTTGAACGGTCCGCTGATGTTCAACTCTTTGGCGATCATTTTGCTGACCTTCTTGATACGGCGGGCTGTTTCGAAGTAGATCTTCTGTGCCGGGAATACCAATGTCGCGTCACCGGAATGGACACCGGCAAACTCGATATGTTCGGAGATTGCGTACTCGACCACTTCGCCATTCATGGCTACCGCGTCGAATTCTATCTCTTTCGCCCCTTGCAGGAATTCGGAAACAACTACCGGATATTCTTTGGAAACCTTGGCTGCCAAGTTTAGGAATTCGATCATCTGCTCCTTACTGTGGCATACGTTCATGGCTGCGCCGGAAAGCACGTAAGACGGACGGATCAGGATTGGGAAACCGACCTTTGCGATAAAAGCGTCGATCTCTTCCATGCTGGTCAACTCGGCCCAACGTGGCTGGTCGATACCTAACGTATCCAGCATTGCGGAGAATTTGTGACGGTTTTCGGCACGGTCGATCGACAGTGGTGAAGTACCCAATACAGGTACGTTCTGGCGGTACAGCTTCATGGCCAGGTTGTTCGGTATCTGTCCACCTACGGAGACGATTACGCCCTTCGGCAGTTCTAAGTCCATGACATCGAGTACGCGTTCGAACGAAAGCTCGTCGAAGTACAGACGGTCGCACATGTCATAATCAGTGGAAACCGTTTCCGGGTTATAGTTGATCATGATGGATTTATAGCCTAACTTGCGGGCTGTCTGTGCGGCATTCACCGAACACCAGTCGAACTCAACGGAAGAACCGATGCGGTAAGCGCCCGATCCCAGAATCACGACGCTCTTGTCGTTCGGATAGTAAGAGATATCGTGCTGGCTGCCGTCGTATGTCATATACAGGTAGTTCGTCAGTTCGGGATGTTCCGATGCGATCGTATTGATGCGTTTTACACTCGGCAGGATACCTAATTTCTTACGCAGGTTGCGCACGCGGATATTTTCCTTTTCCATGTTGCCTTCCGGGTTTTCAACATAACGGGCAATCTGGAAGTCGGAGAATCCCAGGCGTTTTGCTTCCTTCAGCACATCTTCCGGCAGGTCTTCGATCTTATCGTAAGCAGACAATACTTTCGTATAGTCTACGATGTTTTTCAGTTTTTCCAGGAACCACGGAGTGATCTTGGACAGTTCGTGGATGCGGTCTACCGTGTAGCCTTTTTCAAGCGCTTTGGCTACGGCGAAGATACGGAGGTCGGTCGGGTTGGCCAGCGCGTCGTCCAGGTTATCGAATTCCACGTCGTTGTTGCCGACGAAACCGTGCATGCCCTGTCCGATCATACGCAGACCTTTCTGCATGATTTCCTCGAAGCTCTTGCCGATCGACATAATCTCGCCGACAGATTTCATGCTCGAACCGATCTGGCGGCTTACACCGACAAACTTAGTCAAGTCCCAACGCGGGATCTTTACAATCATGTAATCTACTTCTGGTGCTTTGTAAGCGGAGTTGGGAGTTCCCATCTCACCGATTTCGTCAAGGCTGTAACCTAATGCCAGCTTGGCAGCCACGAATGCCAGCGGATAACCGCTCGCTTTGGATGCAAGTGCGGAAGAACGGCTTAGGCGGGCGTTTACTTCGATCACACGGTAATCGCAAGTATCGGAGTTGAATGCGTACTGGATGTTACATTCGCCGACGATACCTAAATGGCGGATCGTCTTGATCGAAAGTTCTTTCAATAGATCTAGTTCTTTGTCTGTCAGTGAACAGGTAGGAGCGACGACGATACTTTCGCCTGTATGTACGCCTAGCGGATCCACATTTTCCATGCTTACAACCGTGAAGCAGTGATCGTTCTTATCGCGGATTACTTCAAATTCAATTTCCTTCCAGCCTTTCAACGATTCTTCCACCAATACCTGGGGAGAATAGGCGAAAGCGCTTTCTGCCAGCGTACGCAGTTCTGCCTCGTCTTTGCAGATACCGCTACCCATACCGCCCAATGCGTATGCGGAACGGATCATGACCGGGAAGCCGATCTCGTAGGCTGCCTTCACGGCATCTTCCAGGTTTCCGACAGCGTGACTGACCGGAGTTTTTACTGCTATCTCGTCAAGTTTCTTTACAAACAGGTCACGGTCTTCCGTGTACATGATCGCTTCGACTGAAGTTCCCAGTACCTTTACACCATATTTGGCCAGTGTCCCGCTGGTATACAGTTCGGTTCCGCAGTTCAGGGCAGTCTGTCCGCCAAAAGCCAGCAGGATACCGTCCGGTTGTTCTTTTTTGATGACTTCTTCAACAAAGTAAGGAGTGATCGGCAGGAAATACACCTTGTCGGCTACCCCTTCTGATGTTTGAATGGTTGCAATGTTCGGATTGAGCAATACGGTGCTGATTCCTTCTTCTTTCAGCGCCTTCAGTGCTTGTGAACCAGAGTAGTCAAATTCTCCGGCTTGTCCGATCTTCAGGGCACCCGAGCCCAGAACAATCACCTTTTTGATACCACTTTTCGACATAGTAATTTGGGTTGTTTAATTTATTGATTTTATAGAATGTTATAATTGCCTTACGAGATCACAAGGTGCAAAAAAAATGCGTTAGTAAAAATAACTAACGCATCCTATATAACCAAATGATAATCCTTTAAAATAAAAAAATGAGCTTCATTGTCCGACATATAACCGGAAAAGTACGCTGGATTATCCTTATGTGCTTTCTGTGTCATGAAACTCTATCTTCAAAATTTCGGCAAAGATAAGGCTTATATTTCAAACATGCAAGAGATGGTGGTGCCCTCTTTCTGAAAAATACTTTTCAAGTTGACCGAAATGTCCGGAAGATAATTTTATTTTCCTATCTTTATCCCCATCAATCATTCAAATAATTCTGATATTATGAATAAGACACTTTATCTCATTTTTATTTGTCTCCTTCTATGTGCCGGCACCCGTCTTGTTGCCCAGACTTTTGATTATAACCGAGTGAGTGGCCATCCCCGCTTATTGATGAAGCAGGGTGAGGAGCAGCAGATACGAGAAAGCCTGAAAGATAACCCCGAAATGCAGCGCGTCTATAAGCAGATTGTCGGAGAAGCCGACCGGCTGTTGGTCTGTCCGACGTTAACGTATAAGAAAGAGGGACGTCGTCTGTTGGCCGTTTCCCGTGAGGCTTTGAAACGTATTTTTGACCTTTCGTTTGTATACCGGATGACCGGCGAAGATAAATACCGCTTGCGTGCCGAGCAGGAGATGGTGTCCGTCTGCTCTTTCGGCGACTGGAACCCGTCTCATTTCTTGGATGTCGGCGAGATGACGATGGCGGTTGCGATCGGTTATGACTGGCTGTTCGATAAGCTGTCTCCGGAGACAAGGAGAGTGGTACGTGAATCGATTCTTCAGAAAGGTTTTGCTCCGTCGAACGACAAACAATATAACTGGTTCCTGAAAGCAGAAAACAACTGGAACCAGGTTTGCAATACCGGGCTGGTATATGGAGCCCTTGCCCTTTTGGATTCGGATAGCAAAGAAGCGGCTGCCGTTATTGAACGGGCTATGTCGTCTGTTCCTCTGTCGATGAAAGTGTACGCGCCTGACGGCAACTATCCGGAAGGGTATAATTATTGGGGATATGGGACGAGTTTCAATGTGATGCTAATCGCCGCTTTGGAATCGGCTCTCGGTTCGGATGGAGGACTGAGTGCGGTGGAGGGCTTTATGTCTTCGGCCCGGTTCATGCAGTATATGGCGGGAACGACCGGTCTTGCCTTCAATTTCAGTGATGCACGCGAAACGACTCAATCTTTCCCAGCCATGTTCTGGTATGCATCCAAATTAGGCGATCCTTCCTTGCTCTGGAACGAAAAAATATTCCTGACACGCGAGGATACGCATTTTACTGCGGAAGAAGAGCGTTTCCTGCCGATTGTCCTGATCTATGGTTCCCGCTTCGATATGAAGGAAGTGACGCCTCCTGTCTCGAAAATCTGGACCGGACATGGAAAAGTGCCTGTAGCTCTGATCCGTACCGGATGGGATAAGGAAGAAGGTTTTTATGTCGGGATAAAAGGAGGAACGGCTTCGGCCAACCATGCTCATATGGATGCCGGATCATTTGTGTTTGAAGCTCAGGGAGTACGCTGGGCACAGGATTTGGGTATGCAGGAGTATTATTCGCTGGAAAAGAAGGGGGTACGCCTGTGGAACGGCAATCAGGACGGGCAACGTTGGGATGTCTTCCGTTATAATAATTTTGTGCATAATACGTTGACGGTGAACGGAGAGAAACACCAGGTAAAAGGAACGGTTCCGATTCTCGCCACTTATACGAAAGATGCACGGTTGGGAGCCAGCTTGGATATGACTTCTTTGTTCGGTAGTAATCTGAAGAAAGCGACACGCGAGGTCGTGCTTGTGAAGGAACGGTATTTGCAGGTAACGGATCAAGTACAGGCTGCCGGCCAACCAGCTTCTGTCCGGTGGACGATGGTCACCTCCGCCACTCCCAAGCAACTCGATTCCCACACGATGGAATTGACGAAAGAAGGTAAGAAATTACATGTGATTATCGACAGTCCTTCGGCTGCCGTCTTTTCGGTGGTCGGTAATGTTCCGTCTCACGGCTACGATGCTCCGAATCCCGGTTCTGTCCGGATTGTTTTTGATGTTGATGTGAAAGCCGGTCGGAAGGAAACATTGAAAGTGCGGCTGGTTCCGGTTGTGGAATAATACATGAATGTACCGATATGCCGGGGTACGACAATACCGGTGAATGGGCATATCGGTATGCTTCAATTCCTATTTGTTATTTGCCGAAATTCGAGTTCCTGATGATTTGCAGCATTTCCTCTTTCATTTCCTTCGTTATGTTGTTTTGTGTACTGGGCTGGAAGGCGAGAAACCTCTTGGCTGCTTTATGGAATTTGTCCGGATGTAAAAAAGAGGGGTTTGTATACAATTTGGCGAGTAGGAAGTAGGTATATCCCTGTTCCGGTAAAATCCGGCTGATTTCCAGCAGGTAACTTTCCGCTTTCCGGTATTGCTTGATCGCCTTTTCGTTTTCTGCAATTGCATAGTATAGTTCGGGGGCTGCACTTAGTTTTAATGCCCTGTCCAACCATTTGATGGCAATATCGTGCTGTCCGGTCTTATAGAAACATTCTGCTCCCTCATATAGAAAATCTGTCCGGTGGTATAACTGGACAAACAGACCGGCATACCGGCTGGCTGCTTGTTCGTACTCCTGATTATGATATAATTCCTGAAGCGTCTTCCATTCCCTATAGGTATAGTAGGTATCTTTCTGTCCGTAGAAAAGAATGCAGGTAAGAATGGCGGCGATGGCACTGATATACGGGATACTCCTCTGTGCTCGCTGCTTGTCATGCTTCGGATTGGTCACACATATGGCGGTCAGGAATAAGAGCAGAACCCAATAGGTCGGGAGTTGGAGCGGATAGGAATAAAGGGCGAAGATTCCGAGTGCCAGAATTCCGCCGGATGCTCCTATCTGTCTGTGTCTGATCCCATAATAAAGGGAAAATGCGAGCCAGAAGATAAAGAACAGCAACCCCGTAATACCTAACTCAAGTCCTATTTGCAGATATTCGTTGTATGCATACTGGGGACAGGTTGCGGTTTGTTTTTCTTTGGAAGAAGCGGTATCGGTTTCAAAATAGGCAGATTGTTCCTTTGCGTATGTGGCTGGAAAGCCGCCTATACCTATGCCGGTTACTGGATGTTCCATGATGGCCTGGGTCGTGATATTCCAGATCAAAAGCCGGCGATCTCCGGCCTGGGCTTTTTGGATATTCCCGACCAAAATGACTGCCGTGATCGCAACAAACAGGATAATCGAAGAGATGGCAAACAGCTGGATGTGTTTCTGTATGGCTTCTTTCGTCTGTTTCCATCCGATCAGCCTCATCCAGCAAACCCAGATTCCGGAAAGGAGGGCTGCAAGCCATACGGGTTGGTCTGTTTTGAATATTAAGGTAGTGATAATCAAAGTAGATCCGAGAATGGAAAAATAGAACAGGAAAGTACGGGATTTCCACAAAGCGACTTTGTCGCAATTCTTAAAACGGAGTAATGTGTTCAGACAGACTGGAAAAATGACTGCGATATAGCCATAGAAAGGCTCTGGTTTCAGCGATGTTTCAAGCAACCTGAAGACAGGATGGGTGATGGGAGCAGGATTGATGGCATGGCTGATCCCCCAGATGGCCGGAACGATTCCGGTAAATATGATGATTGTAATGAAAAACGGTCGTAATTCCTGATGCGCCTGTAAAGCACCTCTGAGCATAAACCAAAGGGCGACCAGTTGAGCGATGAAAAGGAAACGTTCCGGCTGAAGATTCTCGTCTTTGTCGTAAGAAATCAATACGATACCGAATAGGAGCAGTAATAAGGCATCCGGTAATGAAAAGATAAAACGGCTTTTCTTTGTTGTAAATTCCATAAGTAGAACCCCACCGGCTAACAATAGAGATGTGAAATGAAACCAGCAAATTTTTCCGGACAGCGTGCCGTCTGCTAATTCCGGATTCATGGCGAAGATTATACACAATAGTAACATTCCACTCGTTGCGAGTAAAAGTAATCTCAGATAACTAAAAAAATTATTCATAATTATATTTATTAAAATGTGAAAAAAACTCTGCTTTCTGTGGGTTGAGAGGCAGAGACCTTCTCACAACTTATCTGTCAGGCATTGCCAAATGGATGGCAAAGAAATGGACCGATGCAAGTATACCCTATTTAAACAGAAAGAGAAGCCAGTGTGTTTTCCTTTTGGGAGGAAAGATTTGAACAGGTCTAAAGAGGTCGCAAAAGTATATTTTGCTTTATTGGAGGGTGAATGTTAGAGTTGACATTTTGTTGACAATATGCAAACGGCTGGCATACAAAATATTTTGATGATAAACGGTAATCCTTATTTGAAAGGGGAAAGTTAAGGTTAGGGTTGTTTTTTTAATGTGAAAAGAGGTAAATAGAGGAAGATTCCTAATATAGACATGGCAAGCCCGCCGATGGTGCCGGCGGCCAGCGGGAACCAAAACGCTTCCTTATCCGGACCTAACATGAATGGGATGAAGCCTAAGATGGTCGAAACGACTGTGAGGAAAATGGGCGTGATCTTAGCATTCCAGGCTTTCAGATATGCCTTGTAGGGCGACATCAACGGTTTGCGTTGCCGGATTTGGTTGTATTCATTCAAAATGTAGATGCTTGCGTTAACGGTTATGCCGCACAACAGGACGAAGGAGGCAAATCCTCCTTGGTCGAAATTCAATTTGAACCAATAGAACGTGAGGAATACGCCAATGTAAGAGATCGGTATTACAAAGATAACGGCCAACGGCTGTTTCAGCGAATTGAACAGGATACTGGTGGTAAAGAAGATAATGACGATGATCAGCAATAACAGAAGATATTGTTTATTGTCCTTTTTGTCCCAATACCAGTAAGCGCTTTCCGACTTGGCGGTATAACCCATCGGCAGTATGGCATTGATTTCCTTCAGGTCGCGTTCCTGTATCTTATTTCCCTGATTGGAAGCCCCGATATATTCGTATTGCAGACAGAGGCGGTATTGTTGGTTTACTTTGCAAACCTTCTGCGGCATCTGTCCTTTTTCGACACTTGCAAGCTCTGCTAACTTGTAGGGCTTGCCGTCAATAGTCTGTGGAACATACTGCATGCTCCACACATCGTATTCCTGTGACTGGCGGGAGGAGAGTTTCAGTTTCTCTGTCTCTTCGTTGACGACGATCGTCCCGGTATAAATGTCCTTTCCGAAAACGGGATTGATGGAGGCGAACAGGTCGATCGGCTGTATGTCCTCTTGGGTCAGTCGGGCTTTGTTGAGGTTGAAGTAGAACTCCTGGTAATCGTCTTTCCACCACGAGAACTCTGAATTGATCAGCACTTCCTTGATGCGGCGGTGGGTGAGCAACTTGGCTTTCAGCTGTTCGGCCCATTCGTACAGCTCGTCGTAGTTGTAACCATACATCACGATACGGAAAGAACCGGCTCCTTCGCGCACATCGTTGCTGAATCCCTGGTCCTGCAGACCGTAGACTTGCCAGCTTCCCCCCCCCAATTCAAGTGCTTTGCTGATGATTTTGCTTTTCAATGTGTACGGGAAACCGCTCCGTTCACTCTCTTTCGTAAAATAGATGCGGATACCGGCCTGGCGTGCGCTGTAGACGTTTGTTTGGAACTGTCGTATCTCTTTGAAGGTGCTGAGATAGGCTTCCATCCGGCTCATCAGGGTATTCATCTGTGGCAAGGTTGTCCCGTTCGGGAGCGATGCGCTGACAGACAGGACCGTTTCTTCGTTGCGGGTGAAGTAACTTCCTTCATAAACTTTTTGTACGAACAGACGTAGGGTCCCGCCCAACGCCTTATCGACGATGGGTTTGATCTTCTCCTTGTACGTCTCGTTGGAGGCGAATTTATTATATGTATCGATTAGCAGGGTGTCTGTTGCCGTGTAGATCTTCTTTTTGTCTTTCGTGTCGTATTCGATTTTTTCCGGTAACAGGAAAACCGGGATGCCGAATGCTAACAGTAAAATGAAACATGCCAATTTCTTCCATCCGCAAAGGAAATCGATCTGACATTGATAGTACCGGTTGTAGTAGACAGGGAAACGTTTGAGAAAGCGGTTCGTTCTTTTTTTGATCCGGCTTTTCCATGTATACTCGGTCTCTTCTCCGGATATGTTCTTTTTTCCGCTTTTTTTCCATTCCAGGTTCATCTTATCGATCAGGGCGGGAACCAGGAAAAGCGCGATCAATAGGGAGACTCCTAAATTGATGATGACGACAGCCGCAAAATCCTGCAGATTGAGGCGTATCTTTTCATCTAAGAAAAAGATAATGACCAGTGCACCTATCGTTGTCAAAGTGGCTGCCAATATGGATAGGATCGCCTTTCGGTTATGTCGGTTCCGGATATGTTCCGTCATGACGATCGTGTTGTCGATCACCAGGCTGAGTGAGATTGTGACGCCTGCCAACGAATAAAGCTGCATTTCCAGTCCTGACAGATAATAAAGGATGACAGCAATGCTGAGGTTGATCGAAAGGCTGATGATGATCAGTAACAGATATTTTATCTCGCGTGTGATCAGCAAGACAAACATCAGTAGGATCAGGACGGTGAGCCCCGTACGGACATAAATCTTGTTCAGTTCGTCCTGAATGAATTCGGTCGCGTCATAGCTGGTATGTATTTCATAACCGGGTGGAAGCAAGGTACGGATATATTCCATTTCGGCTCTTACCCGTTTGGCAAGTTCCAGCTGGTTCGCCGTCTCCTCGGCGCGGATGGACAGATAAATGGAATTCAAGCCGTTGATACGGTAATAACTCTGTGGAGCCTCTTCCTGACGGGTGACTTTTAGCAGTTGGTCCAGGCGGATCAGCTTGCCGTCTTTGTTCAGGACGGTTATAAGCGATGGGTTGAATCCATCTGTTTCGTTTTCAGGAACCAAAGCGAGACGTATCCACTGGCTGCTTTGTCCTCCTTTGCACGAAGTCGCCAACTGGGTTTCCACGTTTCCAGTTCCTAAGAATTCCTTTTGATAATACTGGCTGATCGCTTTCTGTATATCCGGGATGCTGATACCTAACGTTGCCAGCTGACGGCTATCATATTCCAGTCGCCATTCCATCGGGGTGGCACCGCTGACGTCGATGCGGTAGATGCCGGGAATCCCGCTTAGGCGAGGTTTTATTTGGTCTTCGGCAAAGCGTTGTATAAATATGGGTGTGGCTGCCGCATTCAGTGTGTAGCTCATGAAAGGCCGTACTTCCTTGTCGTCCGGCCGGCTCATTTCCAGGACCGGATAGCTCAGTCCGTCCGGTAGGCTGGGCCATGTCTGTCGGATGATGGTAGACGCTTCGAAACGGGCGGCATCGATATTGGTATGCTTGTCCAGCTCGAGCGTGACATATCCCCATCCGTTGCCGGAAGTGGAATTGATCTCCTTGATCCCCTTGATGCGTGCCAACATCGCTTCGAGCCGCGAGGTCACTTCCATCTCTATCACGCGTGCCGAATTGCCCGGCATGTTATAGCTGATAGTCAACTGTGGCAGCGTGCGTGACGGCGACAGCTTGATCGGCAGCAGCGGTATAAAGGCAATCCCCGCCAGCGCCACGCAAAGGAAGGTGACGATGATGGTGAAAGAGGATATTTTAGGAGATGCACTCATTATTCATTTTTTGTTACAATCCGTATTTATATTCGAACTCGTTCGAAAGGGAAACTCCCGTTTCGAAATCGTGCAACGTCAGTTTTCGGATCTTATAATAGCTCAGCCAGTAGTTCTGTAAAGCCGAAATATAGTTCCGCTGCGCTTCCTGTTGGCGGTTCAGCGACAGAGTAAGACTGTTGATATCCGCTTTTCCGATCATGAAGCGTTGCTTGGTTTCGCTGTAGGCTGTTTCTGCCAGGTCTACCGCTTCTTCGGCACTCCCAATCAGGGCTTGCTGGATATTGAAGTCGCCGACTGTCATAATCACGTCTTCTTCTACTGTCAATTCTTTTTGTTTGGCGGATGTTTCGGTGACAAGCAGGTTGTTCTTGGCAATATTATGTTTCCCTTTTCGTACGCCCCAGTCTACCAACGGGATCGAAACAGACAAAGAGACAATTTCCTGCTGTTGCAGATTTTTGTAGGCGTCCTGTATGTTCTTGGACACTTGGTTGAATCCGACGCTGGCATTGATCTGGGCGTTGAACATCGCTTCTTTCTTGGTTTTGTCTACCTGCTGCTGGGCTTCTAATATTTGCTGGCGCAACTCCAGAAAGGTCGGGTTGTTTGCACGTGCCAATTCGAGTGCTTTGTCGACCGAGATTTCCATATTGCGCGGGCGGCTTGGGAGGCGCAGGCGTATTTCTGTATTCTTGTCGAAGTTCAAGTAAGAGGCGAGGCTGAACATGGCACGTTTCAGGGCGATTTCCGCATTTTTCAACGTGTTGCGTGCGTTTACGGCATCCAATTTCAGTGTCAGCAAATCTGCTTGGCTGATAGAAGCTATCTTATGCCGTTCCTGCCCTGTCCGGTACAGTGTGTCGGTCGTGGCGACATTTTCCTTGGCCAGATCATATTCCACCTGTGCCATTGCCAGAGCGAAGAAATAGGTCGTTGCTTGCTCGCTCATTTGCTCTACATTATATAATAGTTCTTTCTTGACCTTCTCGTATTTCAACGGTTCGATTTTCCGTTCCCATTTAAAAGCGTTATACCCCAATAAGTCTTGCTGGTAGCCGAGGCGGATCGGAACCGATGAGAACTGGTTATAAGTTTGGTCGCCGAAATAGCGCATATAATCCAAGTCTGTATCCAAATAGAATGTACCGCCTAAGAGGTCGAAATTCTGTTCGATCTCCAATTGCCCGCCCGCATAAAACGATTGTTGTTTTCTATATACGTCGATATCAGCCTCCGAGTCATATCGTTGGGTAAAATAACGGCGGTATTGTGCCGGCGTCAGATTTAGGGTAAGGCTTGGCAGACGGCCGGCCTTGTAAGTCCGGTATTCCCAGTAGCCGGCCAGATACATATTTTTGTATCGGAAAGCGTCCAGCGAACTGTCGGCCGCCAGTGTGATAGTTCGTTCCAGCGTCAGTGTGAGCTGCGCTTTTCCTCCGAATACGCATGCAAGCATCAACAACGTGATGACATATCTATAAATGAATTTCCTGTCCATAACTTCCAATTTTCAATTTTCAACATTCAAATTACCAACCTCATGTTTGCGATAAATGAACCAGTATATCAGTGGTATGACAAAAAGGCTGACTGCCGTACCGATCAGCATGGCCGAGATCATGGCGATGGAAAGCGGCTTTTGCAGTTCGCTGCCCATATCGAATGTGAAAAGCAGCGGAACCATTCCGAATATTGTCGTTAATGATGTCATGATGATAGGACGCAGGCGCCGCCGTCCGGCTTCATGTATGGCTTCCATAAGAGGAACCCCTTCTTTGCGTAGTTCGTTGATAGCATCCAGTTTCAGGATGGAGTCGTTGATGATGATACCGCAGGTCACGACGATACCGATGGCACTCATCAGGTTCATGGTATGGCCGCATATCCAGAGCACCAGCAAGGAGGCTGCCACATCGATCGGAATTTCAAGCAGCACGATGAGCGGCTGCAGGAAACTTTCAAACTGGGCTGCCAGGATGAAATACATCAGCAGGATCGAAATGAACAAAATCACGACCAGCTCGTTCAGCATCTGCCGGTTGGAAAAGAAACTTCCTGAAAAATCGATATCCCAGTCAGTATCGATTTCTTTTTTTACATTTTCCATCAACTGTTCGGCATTGTCTATATCATAGAAACTGAATGGAATGTATTCTCCGTTCTTTCCTGCCGTGATCGTTTTCAAGTCCTCTCCCGGAGTGACACGCACCAGCGATTGCAGCGGGATATATCGTACGTTGCCTTCCGTGTCAGGAACAGTGTTTACCAATGTTTTCTGTAAGACCTCGTTAACCGTTTGTTCTTCCCCGGCCAATGCGATTGGCAGATATTGCTGGTAGGAGCGGAGCGTTGCTACTTCATTCTCTTTGAATGCCGTTTTCAGCAACCGGTACACTTCGTTGTAGTCGACGTTATAAAGCAGAAGTTTCTGTCTGTCTATCGTGATATTCAACTGGTTGTCGAAGGTGATACCGACAGGAGTATGTCCTGTTTTCGCCTCGATTTGCTGTTCTATTTTATTCAAGACGGAGGCTTCCGGTGCTTCAGATTTATTGCGGGTGTGTAATTCGGCGACAATGTCGGCTTCACCTGTCACAAACAGCTTTTCAAATACTGTTTCGGGAGGCGAGAAGGATATCACTGCCATGGGGTAATGCGTTTTGATCCATTTTTCCACCGATTTTTGCAAAGGAGCGATTCCGGTTGGTTTCTCCGTCTTGAAATATAACTCGCTTTCGGAAACCGACATCTCGCGATCCCGGTTCAACAGGAATTGCTGCTGCCCGACATAGGCCGTGTGTTCTTGTACCTGATTGTCGATAGAGGCGAATAACTGGCTGACACGGCTCTGGTTTTCATCGATATGGATGTTTTCGTTCCATTCCACATGAGCGATCAGTTCGTTCTGGTCTATCTCCGGCATACGGCTTTTCGGTATTTCGTAGAACAGAAAGGCGCAAAGCGGGAGCGTAATGGCAATGAAAATCAGACTTGCCGTTTTGTGACGGAACACAAAATCCACTCCGGTATCATAGAAGCGGTCCAATGTATGCTCTTTTACCAGATTATTGATTCGCATATTGAAACCCTTATGTTTGATGTCCGGAATACTGTATACCAGTTTGTAGAGTACCGGCAGCAGCATGATTCCCGTGAAATAGGAAACCATCAGACCGACGGTGACGGCAAAGGCTTGGTCGAAGAAGATCGCTCCTGCTATTCCGCTCATGAACACAAGTGGAACGAAGACGGCAATTGTCGTAAAAGTGGAACTCAGCATCGGAGTAATTACTTCGGTCGTCCCTTTATTGCAAGCCTCTTCCAGCGAGTATCCTCGTGTCCTGTATTGGGTAATGTTTTCCGTTACGATGATCGAACTGTCGATCATCATACCCAAAGCCAGGATCAGCCCGGAGATGGAGATGATATTCAGCGACATCTTGCAGAGGTAGAAAAAAAGGAAACTGATGATCAGGCTCACCACCATACTTAACCCGATCACTGCCGGGCTCTTGATATCCCCTAAGAAAAGGATGGCGACGATACAGATGAAAAGGAAACCCAACGACAGGTTTTGTTTCAGGTTCGAGATGGTATAATCCAGCAATTCCGTCTGGTTGCGGCTGATGCTGAAATCGATGTCCGGGTAGACGGAAGCGAAATAATCCGTCACTTCTGCCAATGCCTCTTTCATGTTATCCATATTTTCATCCGCCTGTTTGATCACAGCCAGTGTCACTGCCCGTTTCCCGTTGGAAAGGGAAGCTCCGGTCTCTTTTTCTGGCACGACGGAGATGCGTACCAAATCTTTCAATTGAAAAATATGGTTATTTTTCCTGATATAAATATTCTCGACATCTTCCGGTGTGCGCAGCAGTGTCGAGAACTTGATATTGTACTCGTAATAGCCGTCACGTACGGTCATGCTACCCGGTTCTATATTGTTAGATGTCAGTGCGGCCTCCAGATCGTCAAGTGTGATCTCCGACATTTTCAGCAACTTCATGTCCGGAACAATCTGTAACTGCCGTTTCAGAATTCCGGTCACATCTACCATTGCCACTTCGGGCAACTGTTCGATACGACGTTTGATCACCGTTTCGGCAAACTGGCAAAGGTCGAGGAACGATCCTTCGTTTATTTCACTGTAAGCGCTGTCGCTTTTCAATGTCAGATTCAAGCAGAATACGGGAATATCAGTGGCACTGGCTTTGATTACCCGTGGGCGTTCTACTTCACGTGGCAGGTAGTTCATAGCTGCGTCTATCTTTTCGTTGACTTCGATAAAAGCCAGATCCGTATTCGTTCCGAAATCGAAGTTTAGGCGTATGATGGCAGCACCGTCGCGTGTTTCACTGTGGATGTCGCGTAAACTGGCAACCTGCATTAATTGCTGGCGGATGGTTTTTACTACTGTGTTTTCCAATTCGCGTGCCGAAGTGTTCTGGCCGGATACCTGTACGGTGATCTCCGGAATTGCAATATCAGGCAGCAACGACACCGGAATGGTGAAGTAAGTAACCAGTCCCACGATAAAGCAAGCCGTAAAAGCCATCAATACCGCGATAGGGCGTTGTAGTAGAAACTTTATCATGTATTAGAACTATGATTTATGATTTATAAATTATGATTTCTGAATTGTCAATTGTCCATTTTCAATTGTCAATTACTTTGACCGGTGCTTCGTGAGCCAGGTTAATGTTACCGCTTGTAATCACGATATCCCCTTCTTTCAGTCCGTCAATGATCGTATAGCTGTCGGCATTTTCCAACCCTGTATGTACATAGTTCCAGTATGCTTTGTCTTCCGTTAATGTGAATACAACCTGTTTGCCGGAACGGAGTACGACAGCGCTTTTGGGAACGACCAACTGTTTACCCAGCGAACGATGGATACTTACTCGTACATTCATCCCTTCGAACAACTTACCTTTATCGTTTACGGCAGCTTTCACCTGTACCATCCCGTCTTTGTCTACCAGCGGGTTTATTTCGGATATACGGCCGTCAGCCGTGACATCGGACAAGGCAAAAGGAGCTACCTCTACACGATCGCCTGTTTTGATAAGCGGCAGTTCGCTTTCCAAAACTGTGAAAGCGGCTTCCAATGTGCGGGTATCGATAATGGAACAGAAAACATCAGAGGTAGAAGCCGTGTTGAACTGTTTGGCGAACAGGTTAGCGACGACACCGTCGAAAGGGGCGGTCAGGACTGCCTTTCGTTGTTCGTATTCGGCAAGCTGCCAAGAGATCAGTGCCTGGTCATACCCGCTTTTTACCTTGACTAACTGCATGGTTGCGGGCGGTACTTTTGTAGAATCTTCCAGTTTGTAGCCCTGTCCGATCAGTACGTCTTGCAATTCCAGTTTGGCGCGTTCGAGTGCATCTTTGGCTTGCGCTGTCTTGTTGGCAAGGCGAAAGGTTGAGAGTTCTGCGAGCTTTTGCCCTTTCGTCTGGCGATCGGTTCTGCCGATTCGAATTTTAGGTCGACAAAGTTTCGGGCTGACAGTTTGCCGTTACTGATCAGTTCGTGGTTGAAATCAGTAGTATTCAACTTCATCACCGTCACCTCGTTTGTCTCATCCGGCAGAACGGTTTCTACGCTTTCTTCGGAACCTTTCTCTTTCTTTTCACCGGAGCAAGCCATCATCCCGGCCAGAATCAGTATAGCAAACAATTTGTAGTATTTCATATTTTATTGTTTTTATCAAAGTTGTTTCGCAAATATACAAACATATTTTAGTTACGAGCCTTTCGTAATTACTTTTTTTCTATTATCTTTTTTACTTCTTCCCTCATTTCCCGGATTGCCGTACTTTCCACCTTCGGCTTTTTGGCCAGCACGACACTGGCGGCAGCCCGCAATTTATCCGCCTGGTAGAACTCCGGCTCTGCATATAGCTTGGCTAACAAATAATATGGATACAATCTCTCCGGCA
>OBAG01001112.1_pt1 | contig 18123 bp, 10 predicted proteins | sample 1517701 | NCBI WGS metagenome assembly OBAG01 (sample SAMN04571702, study PRJEB22368) | human gut metagenome | biome: human gut; material: stool | host: Homo sapiens | place: Luxembourg | collected 2012-09-07 | reverse complement strand
TTACTCTGTATAACTTCGAACTAACCTCGGCGAGCCTCGCTAAGGTCTCAGTTACGAACGTCGGTCCTTAACGAACCACCGTTAGGTGGGAGTTTAGTACCGCTACGTGAGAAATAGAACGAGAGTGTTCTGCGTAGTGAAAGGGTATTGTTCTTTTTTTAGATGAAAAATTGGTGCTGTTGTCTTTCGCCCGTTTATTCCTCGGAAGTGTCGGCTTCCGTAGCGTCAGCGGTCTCAGTGGCGATCATTGCCTGGTCGATCTCCTTCAGGCTGTCGGATGAGATGCTGTAGTATTCACCGTCATCGTTGATAAGTGCCTTGATGACTACAGGATCCTTGTACTGTGGTTTTTCGGTATGGGAAGAAAGGATCGATGCAATACCGTTTGCAAACTTTTTATCATATTCCTCTTTCTTAACGTCATTATAGACACCGTCGTCTACGTCTTTATTAAAGGCTTCAATATAAGCAATAATTTCATCGTAGGACTGGTCAAGGATTGCCAGTGGATATATGGTTACATCCACATAGTAGTCCCCGTTTTCTTTATAGCTTTCCGATACTTCATATCGTGCATCATTGTAAATAGCGGCAGCAACAGTGGTAAAAGTCTGGTTTACTTCAACAGACTGGTTGGTATTCAGATTATAATGTGTGATCAATTGGTTTGCGAGATTGGAAAGGCAGTCCTGATACAGTGCAAGTGCATCGGTTTCATTTCCTTTATTCTGTTTCACATAATTGGTGTAATCACCTTTATAATTAACATCGAGAAGATTTTTTACATACGATTGGTATGCGGTAACTTTTTTCTGACCACAGCCGGTAAAAGCAAAAAGACAGATCAGGATCATAAATGCAGTGGTCAGGCATTTTCTTGTGTGTTTCATAGTAATAAAAATTCCTCCTAACAGTTCGGTTTGATTTCCTTGTCCAATATAGCACAAAATATGTGCTTTGTAACTAAATTAAGAAAAAATAATTGTGCAAAACTATAAGGGTGTGTTATAATCATTTCAATTAGTGTTTACAGAAAATGAGCATCTGTACTGGAATGCATAAGTATAACACACAGAAATAGATGACGATGGCAGGTGCAATGATCGCCCTGACGACAGGAAGATGCTTAAATAATAGATTATTTTGGAGGGATCATCGTGGCAAAAGACAATAATTTTGATGAGGAAGAAGTAAAGACAGAAGCATCATTTAAGACAGTAACATTTGGTGGATATGATAAGAATTCAGTTGATTATTATATTGAAGAGTTAAAGGCTGATCATGAAAAGGAAGTCAATGAGTTAAAGGCAAATGTAAACAAGCTCAGCGAAGCCGTATTAAGCCTTAAGACTATGAGAGAAGTAAACCTGACAGAGTCAAATAAGACAATTGATGGCTTAAAGGCAAAGAATGCAGACTATGAAAGTGAGATTGAATCTCTGAAGGAGCAGGTAAACGCTTATAAGCAGAAGGAATTCGAATCCGCAGGAAGATATGAATCCATTTCAAGAACACTCTTAGAGGCAAGAGAGAGCGCAGATGCGCTGATCGCCCAGACGAATAAAGAGTGTGAGGCGCAGCATGCAGAGATGACTGCAAAGTGTGAAGCAATGGAGAAGGATACAACCGATCGTTGCAATGCACTTGAGACAGAGACAAATGCAAAGTGCAAGCAGATGTATGATGAGACGGAAGCAACCTGCGCAAGTCTGAAGGAGCAGGCTTACAATGACAGCGAGCGTACAAGAAATAAAGCACATGAAGCTGCAGAAGCTTTAAGTGCAAAGACAGATTATGAGTGCAGAACCCAGAAGGAAAATGCACAGAGGGAAGCAGAAGCTATTACAAACAAAGCGACTAGCGAAGCATACGTTCTCAGAAAGAATGTAAAGAAGGAATGTGATGCAGTCAGCAAATATATGGGAGAACTTCTGGCTGCCTTAGATGGTGTTGTAGATGCATGTTGTGTAACAAAGGATATTGCAGATAAGGCATTTACAGGTCTGAAGAGTGAAGCAACTTCAATGGTGTCATCCGAGGATGATAAAGAAGCTGCCGGAACGGAAGACGACAAAACAGAGGAATAATATTAACAGCGATATTTAACATACATGAAACTTTTCTATGGCTGACATGGAAAAGTTTTATGTGTCTATGGGGTTACATAAGAGAAAAGAGGGATACATTTGGAGATAGGCAAAATCAGCAATTATTCAGATTTTCTGAGCCATATTGAATATCCCGCAGTTGTATTCTGCGAGGATGGAGAAGTTTTAAGTATCAATAATGCGGCAGTAAAACTGGTCGGCAACCAGATCGATTCGATCACGATGGAGCCGGATAAGTTTATGTCCAGTGATGAGTTTTGGCCAATTTTAAATGAGAAGAAAACGATTATCTGGCATCGGCTTCTTCTGAATATAAATAAGAAAAAAAGACTGGTTGTAAGTGGATTTGTCAATCAGTTTGAATATAACGGGAAAAAGGCATATATGGTACTGTTTGAACTGCGCTCTGATGTAGCAATCGGAAGTATGAGTCTGGAACGTATCATTAACCATGCGGGCATTCTGGCACTGTATCTCTACAAGCCGGACAGCAGATGGCAGACTCGTTATGTAACAAAGAATATAACGGAATTCGGATATAAAGAAGGTGACTTTTACAGTGGAGCAGTAGGAATTCGCGATATTATAGTTAAGAATGACTATGATATTCTGATCGGGAATCTCTATAAGGCGGAGAATACAGGACATACGGATTTTGAGATGAAGGTACGTTTTGTATCGGCAGAGAGTGCAATCACTACTATGATGCTGAACTGTCACATCGTAAAGTCGCCGGATGGATGTGCTGATGGCATTGAATTATTATTTGTAAAAGAAAAAAAGCATTCCTATGATGGGGAAAAAGGTGAATATATATTATCTGTTATGAACAAGATCAAGAGTCTTGTGATGGTAAAATCCATTAGCAGAGGACACAGCACATTGAAATACATTACACCGAATGCCAGATTACTTGGAATGAATGTGGATGCACTTATGGCGGGAAATAAACTGACAGAAGACTATATTCATCCACAGGATCGCGCAAGAGTTATTCAGAATGCGAAGAATGTGTTAAAGAGTGGTGGATCCGATTATGAGGACGAGTATCGTATCGTAGATGATTATGGAAATGTCAGATGGGTTCGTTCCCAGAACAGTATCACACAGGCAGAGGATTCTTCTTATACGATTGAGTTCTTTATAACAGATATTACAGAGAACAAGAAGCTGCAGAACAGTGTAGAGGAGGCTAAGAAAGAGTATGAAGACAAGCTTTCTTACATTATGAACACGAATGTAGATGAGAATGAATATACGAGCGAGAGCATCGATAAAGACAAATGGAACAGTATTGTAAAAGCATTTGCAAGCTTAAGCGGGCTATATTCAACGGTTGTATCTCCGGCGGGAGATCAGCTTGTAGAACCGGCAGGACCGTCTCTGCATATGGGAAGCTTTTATGATCTTTTTGAAAAACCTCAGTATAAGAGCATCATTGTGAAGTTAAATGAAGTGGTCCTTCAGAACAATGTTCCGGTCATTATGGAGATGGATGATGGTATAGATGGAAGTATTATCTGCGGAGCCCCGATTAAGATCGGAGAGAAACACATTGCAACCTGGATCCTGTGCGGATATGATACAGCAGATGTTACAAAGATGAAGAAGGTCTATAAGATCCAGTGGAATATGTGCAATATCTTCTCAGAATATGCATATAATGACAAGGTCCTGTCCAAAGAAGCAGAACGGAGCAAATCTGTTGAGATGTTGTTAGAAGAGAAGATCCAGAGACAGAAGATTCTGACAGAAGCACTCAGTTCCATGGACAGTGATGATAATAAGACAATCAGCAATATTTTGGAAAGAACCAGTGATTATCTGGGAATCGATGTTATGGCGATCTATTCCCTGAACGAAGATCAAGAGTATATGTGCAGTCATATCTGGTCAAGAGAAAAGAGCATGTCTGCAGAAGAATATGTGGAAGAATGGCAGCGAGGCAAGAAATTCTTTGCACACAGCAAGGAACGTTCTTACGACTGCATTGTAGCAGATAAGAACCATAACTTTAAGAACTTCCAGAGCAATATGGAGCAGATCGGTGTAACGAGTTTTGTCGCACTCAGCATAGAGATCAATAATATCATCAGCGGTTGTATTGTTATGGCGAACAATCATACAGATAAGATATGGTCAGAGGATGATATTGAATTCTCGAAGGATATTCGAAACGTCATTCAGGGTATCCTTGCCAGAATAGAGGGTGATGGCAACATTCGAATGGTAAATAAGCTTCTGGTAGATACATATAACCATATCAAGATCGGCATCTTTATCCGTGATGAAGAGACCGGAGAGGTATTGTTCTCCAATCAGCCGTTAAACGATATGCTTGGATATGATTTTACAGGAAAAGATAGTAAGACACTGATCCGTGATCTGAATGATACATTTAAAGGTGTGTCAACGGTGCAGAAGCCATTTCTGACCGAACGGAAAGAAGTGAGCTGGAGAAGTTATATCAGACAGTTCGATAAGATCATGGATTTATCCGAAGTCAGCATGAAATGGCTTGACGGAAGAAAGGCATCTCTTGTAATATTAAGGGATGTACAGGATTAACAGTAACCAGAAAGGGGACCAATCATGGCAAGTTCAGATATCGGTATAGATTTAGGTACCGCCAGTATATTGGTATATGTAAAAGGCAAGGGCGTTGTATTAAAAGAGCCGTCCGTAGTTGCCTATGACAGAGATACAAATAAAATAGTAGCGATCGGTGAAGAAGCCAGACTGATGCTTGGAAGAACACCGGGAAATATCGTAGCGATCCGCCCACTTCGTCAGGGCGTTATATCAGACTACACAATAACAGAAAAGATGTTAAAGTATTTTGTCCAGAAAGCAGTGGGAAGAAGTTACTTTGGAAGACGTCCACGTATCAGTGTATGTGTGCCTTCGCAGGTAACGGAGGTAGAGAAGAAAGCAGTAGAAGATGCAACTTATGCAGCAGGTGCAAGAGATGTATCGATTATAGAAGAACCGGTGGCAGCAGCAATCGGCGCAGGAATTGATATCTACAGACCATGTGGTAATATGATCGTCGATATCGGTGGCGGAACTTCAGATATTGCTGTTATTTCCCTTGGCGGCCCGGTTGTAAGTGCTTCCATTAAGGTTGCCGGAGATGATTTTGATGAAGCAATCGTGCGTTTTATGAGAAAGAAGCACAATCTTCTGATCGGTGAGAGGACCGCAGAGGAGATTAAGATCAAGATCGGAACCTGTTTCAGAAGACCGGAGAACATCACACTGGATATCCGTGGCAGGAATCTGGTAACCGGACTTCCAAAGACAGTAACAGTAACATCAGATGAGACAGAAGAAGCGCTGCGTGAGCCTGCATCCCAGATCTGTGAAGCCGTTCATTCCGTTCTGGAACGGACACCTCCTGAGCTGGCAGCAGACATTGCAGACAGAGGTATCGTATTGACCGGTGGTGGAGCATTGCTCCACGGACTGGAAGAGCTTCTGGAAGAAAAGACAGGAATTACAACCATGACTGCAGAAGATCCACTTCGTGCAGTTGCTATCGGAACAGGAAAATATATCGAATTACTCAACAGTAAGACAGAGTAACGCAGGAGACTTGTTGTGATAAAAGAAGGTTATGTTGAAAAAGTTATCTATAAAAATGACGACAATGGCTACGCCGTTTTCACTGTAGAAGGTGAAGACGGCGAAGACATTTTTGTCGGAACCCTTCACGGTATCAGTGAAGGAATCTACATATCTGCAGAAGGGGAATATGTCAATCATCCCCAGTATGATCTCCAATTCAAATTTACATCCTATGAAATCAAGATGCCGGACGATATGGTAAGTGTAGAACGATATCTGGGTTCTGGTATCATTAAAGGTGTCGGTGAGGCACTGGCAAAACGTATCGTAAAGAAATTCAAGATGGATTCTCTGCGTATCATTGAAGAAGAGCCGGAACGACTGGCAGAGGTCAAGGGTATCTCGGAGCGGAAAGCAAGAGAGATCGCAGTCTCTTATAATGAAAAGAAAGAGATGCAGGATGCGATCATTTTTCTGACCGGATATGGAATATCGATCAATCTGGCAGTGAAGATCTTCAATGAATACGGTCAGGAGATGTATAAAATCATCCGGTCAAATCCATATAAGATCGCTGAGGATATCAGTGGTGTCGGTTTTAAGACGGCGGATGAGATCGCTGAACGAATGGGAATCAGCAGTGATTCGGATTTTCGTATCAGGGCAGCATTGTTATATACATTGTTAAATGCGAGCCAGCTTGGGCATATGTATCTTCCGAAGCAGATGCTGGTGGCAAAGACGTATTCACTTCTGGTGGATGACAATGTGCCATATAATGAAGAACTGGAAAATGAGATCGGAAGCCAGATTATAGAGCTTCAGATGGCAGGCAAGGCGATCGTAAAGGAGCTTGACGGAGCTGTAATTGCGGTCTATGCTACGGCAAATTATTATATTGAGCTGAATTCAGCAAGAATATTGTCAGATATCGATCTGGATTTCACATCAGAGGATCGTCCACTGGATAAGATGCTTGCACAGATCGAGGAAGTAGAGAAGATTACACTGGAAGAAAAGCAGAAACTAGCGATCAAGAATGCAGTCAATAACGGCGTGGCAGTGATCACAGGTGGACCGGGTACGGGTAAAACAACAACGATCAATGCCATGATCAAGATGTTTGAGAAATTGAATCTGGAACTGTTGCTTGCAGCACCGACCGGACGCGCGGCAAAGAGGATCACCGAGGCAACCGGATATACGGCACAGACGATCCACCGGCTTCTGGAACTGTCCGGTGGCGGGATTGATGAAGAAGGAAACAGTTCCACCTATACATTTGCAAGAAATTCAAACAATCCGTTAGAAGCGGATGTAATTATCATAGATGAGATGTCGATGGTAGACAGCAGCCTGTTTTACAGTTTACTGCAGGCGATCATGCCGGGAACCAGACTGGTGCTGGTAGGGGATTCCAACCAGCTTCCATCTGTCGGACCGGGAAATGTATTAAAGGACATCATTCGTTCGGAAGTATTTTCCGTAACAGTGTTGGATAAGATATTCCGACAGGGCGAGAACAGTGACATTATCACGAACGCCCATCTGATCAATGCGGGAAAACAGCTTGCGATCAATAATAAAAGCCGGGATTTCTTCTACATACCAAGACAGGGATCACAGGATATTATCGCAGAATTGAAACATCTGATCTTAGACAGTCTGCCTGGGTTCTTCCAGGTCGATCCGATGAACATTCAGGTGCTTACTCCGATGCGGAAGTATGAGCTGGGTGTTGAGAATCTGAATAAACGGCTGCAGGAGATCCTGAACCCACCGAACAGAAGCATACCGGAGAAAGAGAAAAATGACGTTGTATTCCGTAAGGGCGACAAGGTCATGCAGATCAAGAACAATTACAAGCTGGAATGGAAGATCATGGATGCAAAAGGACGCTTCGTGAAGGAAGAGGGGGTAGGTGTATTCAATGGGGATGTCGGTTTTGTAAAAGAGATTGATGAGTTTGATCAGAAGATTGTTGTCGAATATGATGATGGAAGACTGGTAGATTACCTTTACTCCCAGCTTGATGAACTGGAACATGCATATGCTATCACAATACACAAATCACAGGGAAGTGAGTATCCGGTCGTGGTGATTCCGCTTCTTACAGGTCCGGCAAAGCTGCTGAACAGGAATCTGCTCTATACGGCAGTTACAAGGGCAAGAAAGGGTGTTGTGATCGTAGGCAATATAGGTCTGGTTAAGACGATGATCGATAATATCGACGAACAGAAGCGGTATACGACATTTGCAGAACGACTGGTAGAACTGGCATAAATCAGGAGAGGGATAATTTCCGAATGCATTGAATGTGCGAAGCACATGATATAACAGGAAAAGCAATAAAGGGGGCTATATATGCAGATACAGAACAAATGGAACCGGGCAATGATAGATCTGGTATTTCCAAGACGATGCCCGATCTGTGATGAGGTTATGCCGTATGGTGCAAAAGGAATCTGCGGAAAACATGAGTTGCTGCCATATGTGACAGAACCCACATGTATGAAATGTGGAAAAAGTCTGGATGACGAGGAGTTGGAATACTGTGCAGACTGCAGGACGCATATCCGGAGCTTTGAACGGGCATATCCGGTCTTCCGGTATGTGGAACCGGTCGCATCCAGTGTGCTCGCGATCAAATATCACAATAAACGGGAATATGTGGAATATTATGGAAGCCTTGTTGCAGAACGGATCCGGAAAGCGGGACTTGCAGAACGGCTTCAGATCATTTTGCCCGTACCGGTTCACAGAAGTAAATTACGGAAACGGGGATATAATCAGGCGGAGCTGTTGGCAGATGTGGTAGGACGGAGACTGGATATTCCGGTAGATAACGGACATCTGCTCCGTGTGTCGGATACGACACCACAGAAGGAATTATCACCGCTTGAACGTGCAAATAATATAAAACAGGCATTAGAGGTCCGGACACTTCCGGCGGAATGGAAGACGGCCTTATTAATAGATGATATTTATACGACAGGTGCGACAGTGCAGGCATGTACGGAAGCATTACAGGAGGCTGGCGTGGAACAGGTCTATGTCGGAGTGATATGTATAGGAGAAGGTCGATGAGCTTGCATCGGCCTTTTCTATTTGTGTAAGTTATGAGTCATGATCTGAGTCTGCATGAATTGGACAACTGCCGCAGGTTTTTATATGACACTTGGATTATAGAAGGTTCTGTGTTAGAATAAACAATGTCTGCGGACACTTTGTATTTGCAGACATTGTAACGATATAAAAATGGAAAAAGGCATATTGCCTGGGAGAAAACATGAGATTTCGTCCATGCATCGATATACATAATGGAAAAGTGAAACAGATCGTTGGCAGCAGCCTTCAGGATGAAGGAAATGCTGCAAAAGAGAATTTTGTATCTGAGTACGATGGCGCAGCATTTGCCCGGATGTATAAGGATGCGGGTATACAGGGTGGACATATTATCCTGTTGAATCCGGCGGGAAGCGAGTATTATGAGGAGGATTGCTATCAGGCAGAGCTGGCACTTACGGAATATCCGGGAGGCTTGCAGATCGGTGGCGGTATCAATGCGGAAAATGCCGGACGGTTTCTTGACATGGGGGCATCCCATGTGATTGTTACATCGTATGTATTTAAAAATGGAGAGATCAACTATGACAATCTGGAAGCCATCCGACGGGCAGTTGGCAAGAATCATCTGGTACTGGATCTGAGCTGCAGACGATGCGAGGATGGTTATTATATCGTGACAGATCGCTGGCAGAAGTTCACAAAGGTAAAAATGACGGAAGGAACACTGGATATGCTTGCCGGTTACTGCGATGAATATTTGATCCATGCGGTGGATGTGGAAGGTAAGGCGTCCGGAATCGAGACACATATTGCCGAGCTGCTTGGAAACTGGGGCAGGATCCCTGTGACCTATGCAGGCGGGATCGCGTCCTTTGAGGATCTGGATAAACTGAAGCTGCTTGGCAGAAACCGGGTTGATTTTACAATCGGAAGCGCACTTGATATCTTTGGCGGACATATGCGGTATCAGGATGTCGTGCGATATCCGGAGCAGTAAGAGCTGGCTAATTGTTATGGTATAAAAGTGAAAGACATATGGAGCCGGGAGGCGACGTGTTATAAATATATGTACAGTTGAGAAGGTATCGTACATAAAGAAAATATGGAGGGATAATAAAACATGAGAAAAATGAAAAAAGTTGCTGTTCTTTGTCTGACTGCGGCGATGACCATGTCACTGCTTGCAGGCTGCAGTGGTACAAAGAAAGATGCAGATGGAACGACCGCTGAGACGACAGAGGTTACGACGGAAGCCGAGTCCACTGAGGAAGAAGAAACGACAACGGAGAAGGCAACCGAAGAGGAAACAGAGGAGCCAACAACAGAGGCACTGGGTGTTTCAGATGGTGATAAAGTCATCAATATCAATTTTGATGATAAGGATACGGATGGTTTCCACACCTATACGAATGGTGGAAATGAAGAAATGACCAATGAGGATGGAGAGCTTCACATCAACATTAAAAAGACAGGAAGTGCGGATTATGCAAACCAGATCTATTACGATGGCTTTCGTTTGTATCAGGGATGCGTTTATGAATATTCCTTTGATGTAAGATGCGATATTGAGCGTACGATCGAATGGAGATTACAGATCAATGGCGGAGATTATCATGCATATACCAGTGATGTGATCACGATCGGACCGGAGACGCAGCACATTACAGCACAGTTTACGATGGAAGAGGATTCCGATCCTGCACCTCGTCTTTGCTTTAATATGGGAAAGCAGGAAGGTATGACCGGAGACGAAGCAGAGCATAATATTTATTTTGATAATATCTTATTAGAGGCAGTTGATGCTTCCGGTGCACAGCAGGTAGAAGCAACACCGGATCCTATGGCTATCAATGTGAACCAGGTTGGTTATCTGACCGGCGATTCCAAGGTTGCTACTGTGATCGGAAAAAATGCAAAGTCATTTGAAGTAATAGATGTAACATCAAACAAGTCCGTATATTCAGCAGATCTGCCGGAAGAAGCTACCTACGATCCACCATCAGAGATGTTCTGCAAGCAGGCAGATTTCTCATCCGTAAAGGATGCAGGAACCTATAAGATCAAGACAGATGATGGAGAAGAATCCGCAGAGTTCAAGATCGGTGATGATATCTATGGTGACTTGTATAAGGATGTTGTACTGATGCTGTATAACCAGCGTTGTGGAGTAGAACTTGACAGCAGCATTGCAGGCGAATTTGCACATCCTGCCTGCCATACAGGAGAAGCGGTTGTATACGGGACTGATAAGAAGATCGATGTGACAGGCGGCTGGCATGATGCCGGAGATTATGGCCGTTATGTTGTATCCGGTGCCAAGACGGTACAGGATCTGTTTATGACATACGAGGATAATGAATACAAGGCAGATGATATTGGTATTCCGGAAAGCGGAAACGGTGTTCCGGATATCTTAGATGAAGTAAGATATGAACTGGACTGGATGCTTAAAATGCAGGATGACAATGGTGGTGTATATCACAAGGTAACCTGTGATGTATTTCCTGAGACAGTTATGCCGGAGAAAGAAACGGCACAGTTGATCGCATGTCCGATCTCAAATACAGCCACCGGAGATTTTACAGCTGTTATGGCAAAGGCGTCTGTTCTATATAAAGAATACGATGCAGATTTTGCAGCAAAATGTCTGGAAGCATCAAAGAAAGCATACGAATATCTGAGTGGCAACATGGATGCGCACGGATTCTCCAATCCGGATGATATTGTAACCGGTGAATATCCGGATACCATTTTCCGTGATGAAGCAATCTGGGCAGCAGTAGAATTGTATGCAGCAACCGGAGATGATTCCTATAAGAAAGCAGCCGATGCGATCATTGAGGGCGACGATATTGTAAACTACGGACTTGGATGGGCAGATGTCGGATATTATGCCCTGTACGATTATATTAAGTATGACGGCGGTTCAGCTAAGGCAAACGAACTGTTCTTCAATGAAGTAGATAAGACGGTAGAACAGATCAAAGACAATGGTTTTGGCGTATGGGTATCACCAACTAAGACATTTGCATGGGGAAGTAATATGAACATTGCAAATAAGGGAATGTTACTTCTGATGGCAAACAAGCTGAAGCCAGATGCAGACTATGTAAAATATGCTTCCTATCAGAGAGATTACCTGCTTGGAAGAAATGCAGTCGGCTATTGTTATGTAACGGGCTTTGGTACAAGAACTCCGCTTCATCCACACCACAGACCATCTCAGGTATTAGATGTAGCAATGCCGGGTATGTTAGTTGGCGGAGCAGACAGTAATCTGGAAGATCCATATGCGAAGGCTGTTCTTCTGGGCAAAGCACCGGAGAGCCGCTATGCAGACAATGCACAGTCATTTTCCTGTAATGAGATAACAATCTACTGGAATTCTCCATTGATCTATCTGCTGTCAGGTCTGGGTAATACAAAATAAAAAAAGAATACACACACATGAACATGCAGCCGGCAGGGGTATCTGTTCGGCTGCACTGATATAAGAGAGTTATAGTTATGGACACAATAAAGAAGTTATTAAAAAAAGAGATTGTAAGATATGTAATAGCGGGTGTAGCCACGACAGTTGTAAATATTGTTTCATTTTATCTTCTGCGGATGTTCACCGGCTTATCCAGAAGCGGAGCGAATGTCATAGCGATATCGCTGGCGATCCTGTTTGCATTTTTTGCAAATAAGTTTTTTGTATTTACGGAGAGTAGTAAGAAGGATGCCGTGACTTTAAGCCGGGAATTTATATCCTTTGTCGGAACCAGGCTTCTTGCCATGCTGGTCGAAGTAGTTGGAACGAATCTGTTATGTGATTCCTTCCGCTGTAATGAATTCTTATCCAAGATCATTATTCAGTTCTTTGTAGTTGTGATCAATTATGTATTTGGCAAATGTTTCGTCTTTAAGAAAAAAAAGCCGTCTATACGGTTGTTTATGAAGAAAAACTATATTATTCTTCTTGCCGGACTGCTTCCGGCTTGTTTCCTGCTGGGAGTATGGATAGCAGAAAAGATCGGACCATTTGGCGGGAACAGTCTGACCATGGTGGACAGCCTGCATCAGTACCTTCCGTTTTTTTCTGATTATTATGATAAGCTTCAAAATGAAGGAAGTCTGTTTTATACCTGGGATATCGGTCTTGGAAGCAATATGTTGTCGATCATTGCCTATTATATTGCCTGCCCGATCAATTTCCTTGTAGTATTGTTCAAGCAGGAGCATATCTATATTGCGATGAGCTTGTTTATCGGAATCAAGATCATTTTATCCGGTATGTCATTTGCTTATTATATGCGGGAAAAATGTGAGGAACAGGGGAAATATCAGGCAGTGATTCTGATCTTTTCAACGGCATATGCATTAAGCAATTATATTATCGGTTATTCCTGGAACTTAATGTGGATGGATTGCATCCTGATCCTTCCGCTTATTATGGCGGGCTTTGAACGGATGACAGAAACCGGGAATTATAAGTTATATGTGCTGTCCCTGTTCTATGGATTGATGTGTAATTATTATATTTGTTTCATGATCTGTATTTTCCTCGTTATGGAATTCCTGCTGACCAATCATAAGAGCATAAAGAAATTCTTTACGGATGGTTTCCGTTTAGCGGGCTGTTCCTTATTGGCGGCCGGAATGGCAGCATTTCTTCTGATTCCGGCGTACCTTGGACTGAATACAACCGCTTCGGCAAACCGTGTATTTCCGAAAGCGGAATGGTATGGAAGCATCTGGGATCAGATCAAACAGCTTTTTTATCTGACAAAGCCGATCAAGAATCAGCAATTTGACGGCGGGCTGAATATATACTGTGGAACGATCTGTTTTGTTCTGCTGTTTGTATATCTGCTGAACCGTAGGATCAAGCTGTGGGATAAGGTTAAAAATGTGATCATACTTGTAGTTATATTTGCAAGTTTTAACAACCAGCTTTTGAATTATATCTGGCATGGCTTCCATGATCAGTATGGAATCCCGAATCGTTTTTCATTTCTGTTCATTTTCCTGCTGCTTGCCATGTGCTGTGAAGTGCTGATGAAGCTTCAGAAGAAGGATATCCTGTCAGTTATGCTTGGAATTGCCTGTGGATATGCATTCCTGATCCTGGCGACAAAGAAGTGTACACTGGAAAAGGAAACCTTGTTATGGACAGAGATCTTTATAACAGCATACGCAGTATGCATGGTCGGCTTCACATTGACGAAGGGTATGTGGAAACGGATCATATCCTATGTGCTTCTGATTGTCTGTCTGGTTGAGACAACGATCAATGGAATTAAGGGATATGACAGCAATGGTTATGTAGATATCAGTCAGTATTTTGGTCTGGAATCGGAGATCCGGAATGCAATTGATTATCTGGACTGCAAGGATAAGCCATACCGGGTAGAGATGATGAATACAAAGATCGTAGACGAACCGACCTTTTATAATCTGAAAAGCGTCTGTCTGTTTGGATCGACAGTATCTGCAGATCTGGTTGATATGATGCATGATCTGGGATATTACACAGGAGCAAATGAGTTTCTGTTTGATGGTGGAAATACAGTATCCAATTCCCTGCTTGGTATAAAATATCTGCTTCAGAGGGATGGCGAGTATAATTATTTTGATGTGAATTATGTAAATGAGGTGGATGGTATACGGTTATACGAGAATCCGTATGCATTGAGCCTTGGTTATATGGTCAATAATGATCTGTTGGATTATGATGGCGATATCGGAAATATGTTTGAGACGCTGAACCAGTTTGTGAAGCTGTCTACCGGTGTGCCGGGAGTATTCTCTGAATTATATCCAGAGGTATCCACATACAGTGATAACTGTGAAGTAACGCGTCAGGGAGATCTGAGTGAGTATTATTCATACAAGCGTACCGATAGCAGCACCTGTAACTTCCAGTTGAGCTTTGATATTACGGATGAGACGAATGATATTTATATCATGGCGAATTGCTCCGGTATCAACAAGGTTCGTATCTATATTGACAATGAAGAGAAGAATTATGAAAGACTTCAGAATCAGACCTATCATGTCGGACATCTGGTAAAGGGACAGAAGGTAACGGTTGAGTATTGTTTCCGCGATACCCAGGCAAATACAGGAACTGCCCGGCTGATCGTTGCAGATATGAACTGGGAATCCTTCCTTCAGGCATATGATATCCTGCAGAGCCAGCAGCTTCTTATCGGAAAGATGGAAGATGGATATGTGAAGGGTTATATTACGATCTCATATCCGGGACTGCTGTTCACATCGATCCCATATGATGCCGGATGGACAGCATATGTCGATGGCGAAAAATATGAGATTGACAAGGTTGGAAATGCATTTATTGCATTGAAGCTTGCTGCGGGTGACCATGTGATCGAATTCAAATATTTTCCACCTGGTCTGAAACTTGGACTGATCCTTACCTTTGCATGCTGGCTGCTGTTTGGTTTCCTATGTGGAAGAAGACAGCTTCAGAACCGGAAGGTGGAGAACGCATCAGGCAGGAGAAAACGCAGAACACAGAGTGCCGGCATAAATGAAACGGAGTCGGATGCAACAAGTGATCTGCCAGAACCGGACGACCGGAGCCTGTCAGTAGATGAAGCGGTGGAGCAGACAGAACCGGAGACTTTAGATGATGATTATTATAAGCATGTAGATGAGATCCTGAAGGATGTATTTGATGATGATCCAAAATAAAGAACAGGCAGTACAACCATAATGCGTACACTTTTATGAACTGGGAATTGACAGATGTATAACATATATAAAAAACATGGCATGTGGAACCTTGAAATTTGTTTATATCTGCCAGATTCCTGGAGATAGTGTAATCAGTGCATTAGTGATATCTAGTAAAAAATATCAAAAAAGGCCTATAGATTTTATGAAAAATCTATAGGTTTTTTTATCATCTCGTTGACCTTAACATTCATTTATAATATAATAACATGTGGAGTCAAAGTATTAGATTCAAAAAAGTAGAAATAGAGGTGCATCAATGGAGAAAATTAAGGAGTTGGGTTGGAAACCGGTCGCAGCAGCCGGTGCGGTACTTGGTCTTCTGGCAGGTATCTTAGGTGTTGCAGGTGTAGGAGTGGGTGCTCTGATCGTTGGAATACTTGCTGCAGTTGTAACATTTGGAGGAGTATTCATCATCTGTGGTGACGGTACGAGTGGAAGTGGCGGAAAGGGAGATAAATATAAAAAGTTATTTATGAACCTGCCAATCGGTTTTGCACAGGCAAAGATCATAGATGATCCTGTAAATGGTGTCAGTTATCAGATCGTAGATGCAAACGAGATCTTTGGTGAGTATTTCAAGCTGGATGTCAGTGATTACACCGGCAAGAACCTGAAAGAAAGCAAGATCGAGGTCCTTCAGGATATCAATGCCTGGTTTACGGCATATAATAACTCCGGAACAAAAGAAGGAGATCTGATGGATGTTGAGATCACAATGGAATCTCTTCAGAAGGTATTTAACACCGTAATGTATAAGTCAGAAGCAGATTACATTAACATGGTGGTTATTGATATCACAGATCAGAAAGATACAGAGAACAAATTGTCCAAGGCAATTGTTGATGCGAATGCAGCCTATAAGACACAGGCTGAGTTCCTTGCAAATATGAGCCATGAGATCCGTACACCTATCAATGGTATTCTGGGTATGCTCCAGCTTACACTGATGGCTGATGATCTTCAGGCAGATTACAGAGATAACCTTGTAACAGCAAAGAACTGTGCGGATACACTGCTCCGACTGATCAATGATATCCTTGATATCAGTAAGCTGGAAGCAGGAAAGTACAAGATCAAAGAAGAAACATTTGATATCAAACAGGCGATCGAGGAGACGGTTGCTGCTCAGGTACCACTTGCAAATAATAAGGGGTTACAGCTCGACTGTTCATTTGGAAACAATATTCCAAAGCTGGTAAAGGGCGATGGACAGAGAATTCAGCAGGTATTAAACTGCCTGTTATCAAACGCGATCAAGTTTACGTCAGAGGGAAGTGTACGTGTTAAGATCGCATCCATGGATATGGAAGGGGAAAATAAGGTTAAGATCCGTATGGCAGTTGCAGATACCGGTATTGGTATTTCAGAGGCTAACATGAGCAAGCTGTTTATCCGTTTCAGCCAGGTTGATTCTTCTGATACAAGAAGATATGGTGGATCCGGCCTTGGCCTTGTAATCACAAAGCAGATCGTTGAACTGATGGGTGGCAACATTCAGGTTCAGAGTAAGGAAGACATTGGTTCTACGTTCATCGTAGAAGTACCTATGAAGGTTGTAAAGGCATCGGATGATGCATCAGTAGAGATTGAGCAGGAAGAAGAACCGGCTGTATTTTCAATCAATGCACACAGCAAGGCAAGAATCCTTGTAGCTGAGGATGAACCGGTTAATCAGCAGGTAATCGGTAAGTTACTTGGTATGGCAGGCTTCTCTTACGATATTGCAGAGAATGGTCAGAAAGCAGTTGAACTCTTCAAGCAGAAGATTTACGATGCAGCGTTATTTGATGTACAGATGCCTGTTATGGATGGTATCGCAGCTACACAGGAGATCCGTGAGATCGAGCAGAAAGAGAAGAGAAAGAGACTTCCAATTATCGCAGTAACAGCAAGAGCCATGTTTGGTGATAAGGAACGTATTCTTGAGAATAAACTGGATGATTACATAGCAAAACCATATAATCTGAACGATGTTGTTGAGACATTGAACAAATATATTGATGATTAACATAAGGAGGTCATTTGACAATGGCAGGTAATTTTTTTCAGAATGCATTTGAAAAGACAAAGTCATTAGCTAATCAGGCAGTTGACAGCACAAAGTGTGCTGCACAGAAGACAAAGATAAAAGGCAAGATCTCATCTGAGAATTCCAATCTTGACAGAATCTATACAGAGATCGGAAGATATTATTACAACCTGAACAAGGAAGAAGCACCGGAGGAGATCAAGCATCTGTTTGACAGTGCTGCAAAGGGATTAGAGAATATTGCAGCTCTGGAGAAGGAATACAGAGAAGTAGAAGAACAGGAACACCGTATCATGAACAGTGGCAATCAGTATCAGCAGACACCACCACAGGGTATGTATAATCCGCAGATGAACGGAATGCCACCACAGGGTATGTACAATCCACAGATGAATGGAATGCCACCACAAGGCTACAATCCACAGATGAACGGAATGCCGCCACAGGGCATGGCACCGCAGATGAACGGAATGCCACCACAGGGTATGGCACCACAGATGAATGGAATGCCACAGCAGGGCATGTATAATCCACAGATGAACGGAATGCCGCCACAGGGTATGGCACCACAGATGAACGGAATGCCACCACAGGGTATGGCACCAC
>OBAG01001108.1_pt1 | contig 18207 bp, 17 predicted proteins | sample 1517701 | NCBI WGS metagenome assembly OBAG01 (sample SAMN04571702, study PRJEB22368) | human gut metagenome | biome: human gut; material: stool | host: Homo sapiens | place: Luxembourg | collected 2012-09-07 | reverse complement strand
AGATGTACGCACTGCTTGCCAACACGAGCGCAGAGGATGCGGGAATGGTTGTGGAGCGTTTTAGGAGCGCAGGCTTTCCGTGCAGGATGAAAGAGGAGATGGAACTATGAGCAGGATCGAAACGTATTTTCTGCTGCTTGTGGTATTGAATCTGTGCATCACGGCGGCGTATGTCCTGTGGAATGAGCAGCACTGGAGAGAAGAGCCCGGAAAGCGCACCGGCGGAAGAATCCGCGCGGCGGTTATGCTTTTGGCACCGGTGATCGGTCCCGTCTTCTTTGTGGCGGGAGAACTCGCGCGGCATCTTTTATTCGGACAGTCGGCGGATCTGGAAGATGTTATTTTCAGTAAGGAGCGTGTCAGAACACACTTTATGGCGGATGAGGAGCAGGAGCGGAATGTGGTGCCGATCGAGGAGGCACTGGCGATTTCCGACCGGGATAGTCTGCGCACACTGATTATGAATGTGGTCAGAGGAGATGTCACGGACTCTCTCGGATCGCTGGCGCTGGCACTTGACAGTGAGGACACCGAGACCTCCCACTATGCGGCGTCGGTGCTTCGGGATGTGCTCAACGATTTCAGGCAGCATGCACAGAAACTCTACCGGCAGATGCAAAAGGACGGCAGAGAGGCGGGGGATGATGCCTGCCTTCTGATCGAGTACATGTATGTCGTCTTAAAACAGAATGTTTTTCACGAGACCGAACAGCGGACATTTGTGGATATGTTTGAGGAGGCGTGTGAACTTCTCTATGAAAAAGATTACCGGAAACTCACTGCGCAATACATCGAATGGCTGTGTGAACTGCTGCTCCGCTTAAAGGAATTCGGGCGGATGCATTACTGGTGCAACCGGAGCCGGGAATTATATCCGGATGCGCTTTCCACGTACACCTGCTATTTGAAAATGTATTTTACGCAGGAGAAGAAAACCGAATTTTTCCGGGAACTGGATCGGCTGAAAGCGTCCAATATCGTCATTGACAGGGAGACGTTAGAGCTGATCCGGACGTTCAGTTAGTCCGGCAGGAAGGAAATGACATGGTATCACGCAGAAATTATCTGACGATTGCAATGATGTTTGTGATTCTGCTTTTTATGTTTCAGTTTACAGGCGTCATGAAAGAACAGTTAAGTGAATATGAGAGCAACGAATATGCAGACGATACCACAACATCCTTTCAACGGTCGGATGCATTTCTGGCAGAACAGACATCTGCCGACGCCTGCGAGGTGATCTATGTGGGCGAAGCAGGGGGAGCGGAGGAATCCGTGGTAAAGACATGGTGCAGCTACCGCAAGCGGACGTTTTTTTGCAGCAGCTCCCTCGCACTGCTTGACAGCCTGCAGGATGATGCACTGCAGGTGCTGGTGGTGGACGGCAGCAAGGTGACGTCGGAAGAAGAGGTGGCGGTGCTTCGCAGAGAGGCACAAATGGGTGTGACTGTGATTTTTGCAACCCTGCCGCAGAGCTCTGTGATAAGGGAGTACCGGGATTTAAGGGAGCTTCTCGGAATCCGCGCGGTGATTGCGGATGAGATACCGCTTGCGGGCATGCATCTGTTTTCCGGCTTTCTGCTCGGCGGGGAAGAGATCTATGAGGTCACGGAACCCGGGGAGGAGGAGCGTCAGGACATGAACCCTTCTGTTCCCTGGTATACGACCGGCGCGGGAACCAAGACCTATATGGTCGGCACGCTGTCCGATGAGACGATCGAACAGACGGTGGATGACGAAATACGGGCACAGTATATGGGAATGGAGGGAGAGGCGGCAAAAAACAGCCTTCTGCCTGCCATTCTCTGGAGAAACAGTGTGGACACGGCAAAGATTTTCTGTGTGAACGGGGATTATCTTGCAGACATAAGCGCTGTTGGGATACTGGACGCCATGATGGGGGAGACATACGATTACGATATCTACCCGGTGATCAACGCACAGAATCTTGTGATTGCAGATCTGCCGGCGTTCGTCTCCGAGAACGAGGAGGAGATGCAGAAGCGCTACAGCCAGTCCGCACAGGCAGTGTATCAGGAAATTGTGTGGCCGTCGCTGACCTCCATTGCCTCCCGGACGGGGGCAAAGATGACCTGCATGATGACGCCGCAGTTTACGTATACGGATGAGGAAGAGCCGGATGGAGAGAACGTCACCTACTACCTGAAACGTCTGAAGGAGGAGCACGCGGAGGCGGGGCTGTCCGCAAACAGCAGGGAAGGGATTCCGCTCTCAGAAAAAATAAAGCAGGATCAGACGTTCTGGCAGACCTATGCGCCGTCCTACCGGTTTTTATCCCTCTACGCGGACGGAGTAAAGAGCATCGGGGAGGAGAGTGCCCTTCCGGCAGAAATCCGAACGGTTGCGCTCGGATCAGGTGCCAGCGAGGCGGTGGGGTATCTCAATGAGAACGTCACACTGCAGCCGTCGACGAGTTCCGGAATCCGGCATACGTTTCTGGATGATTTTAAAGTGAAATGCATGGAGACGGCGCTCGGCTATTCCAACATCACACTCGACCTCTATAGCGTGACTTATCCGGAAGGGGACGAGGATTCCTGGGAGAAAATGTCCAAGAAGATCGCAGCAAACCTGGGCACCTACTGGAAAGCGTATGAAGCGTTTGACGCAACCACCCTGACAGAGAGTGATGTGCGCATCCGCAGATTTCTGGCACTTGACTATAAGCAGCAGCGCGCGGGCAATGTGATTACGCTTTCCTTAGAGCACCGGGAGGATGCGGCATGGTTTCTGCTGCGCCTGCACGGAGAGAAAGTCACAGAAGTTGCGGGCGGAAGCTTTGAAGAGATAGAAGACGGCGTCTACCTGATTCTTGCAGAGGAAGATGAGGTCTCCGTGGAAGTGCAGACCGGGGAAACATGGCAGTATCAGGACGGCGGAAAGCGTGGTGACGGCACATGAGAATATGTATTGTGGCAGAGGGATGCTATCCCTATGTTGTCGGGGGTGTATCGAGCTGGATACACAGTATGATAAAAATATTTCCGGAGTACCAGTTTGTCGTGCTGGCGATTGTGGCGAACCGTTCGCTGCGCGGAAAGTTTGTCTACGATCTCCCGGAGAATGTGGTGGAAGTGCACGAACTGTATCTGGAGGATGCAGACTGGCGGCCAAAAGAACTTAAAAGAGCAGCCAGACTGAAGTTAAATGAGCGGGAGTACGCCGCACTGCGGAGCCTGTTGATGAACCAGAATGTAGACTGGGATACCCTGTTCTCCTTTTTCGGGGAGAAGGAATTCTCTTTGAATGAACTTCTCATGGGGGAGGATTTTTTCCGGGCGGTGCAGGAATGTTATACGGTGCGGTATGCGGGGGCGGTGTTTTCTGATTTCCTCTGGACGATGCGCTCCATGTACCTTCCGCTGTTTCTGACACTTGGCATGCGGCTGCCGAGGGCGGATGTGTATCACTGTGTGGCGACGGGATATGCGGGCGTGCTGGGCAGCATGGCAAAGCGCAGGTTTGGCTGCAGGCTTCTGATCTCGGAGCATGGAATCTACACCAGGGAGCGCGAGGAAGAACTGATCCGTGCGGACTGGGTGTCCGGCATCTATAAGAATATCTGGATTGAGCAGTTCAAGAAAATGTCGAAGCTTGCATACGACAGGGCGGATCTGGTGACAAGCCTTTACGCGCACGCGAGAGAGCTTCAGATCGAACTGGGATGTCCTGCGGATAAGACGAGCATTACCCCGAATGGGATTGATCCGGCGCGGTTTGACGGTTTGAAGCGTCCGGAAGCGATGGAGCCGGATATGGTGCACATCGGTGCGGTACTCCGCGTGACGCCGATCAAGGATGTCAAGACCATGATCCGGGCGTTTGCGTATGCAAAGCGCGATGTGCCTAACTTAAAATTATGGATCATGGGGCCGACGGAAGAAGACGAGGAATACGCGAGAGAATGTTTTGATCTGGTGGAGCTGATGGAACTGCCGGATGTGGTGTTTACCGGAAGGGTGAATGTGACGGAATATCTCGGCGGACTGGATTTTACCATTCTGACCAGTATCAGCGAGGGGCAGCCGTTAACGGTTCTGGAGGGCTATGCGGCGAAGCTTCCGGCGATAGCAACCGATGTCGGAAACTGCCGCGGACTGTTGTACGGCGAGGACGATGATTTTGGCGAGGCGGGAATTTTGACGCACATCATGAATGTGAAGGAAATTGCGGATGCCATGGTGAATCTTGCCAGACATCCGGTCCGCAGAAAACAGATGGGAGAAAACGGTTACCGCCGTGTGATGGCAAAGTACAAGATTTCGGATATGCAGCAGACGTACCGGAAGATCTACGAAATGTTTGAGAACATAGACTGGTAGAAGGGAGAGAGACTGTGGCAGGAATAGGAATCAAGCTCCAGAAAATATATGAGAAAAAAACGATTCTTGCATATCTGACCGGATTTGGTTACAGTGCGGTCGTGACGGTCGCACCGATGTTTGTCGTGATCGGAACGATCATGCTCATGAGTCAGCTCCTGGGATATGAGAATGTGGGATATGCGAGGAGAGGACTGTTTTCCGGAACGCTGCTTTATATCTTTATCTTTTCACTTCTGACGGCAGCGCCTTTTAATGCAGTGCTGTCCCGCTATATGTCGGATGTCATCTATGAGGAGCGCTATGAGGATATTCTGCCCTGTTACGATGTGGGGCTGCTTTTAAACATTCTGCTGGCAAGTCTTCTCGGAATTCCGTTTTGCGCATGGGAACATCTTGTGGGACATGTCAACCTGATTTTTGTGTTTACCGGATTTTGCGGTTATATCGCACTGGTTCTCGTGTTTTATTCGATGCTTTACCTCTCCATCTGTAAGGATTATCAGAAGATATCGCTGTACTTTTTGACCGGGATGGCGGCGGCACTCGCCTGCGCCCTCTTTTTTGTAAAAGTATGCGGTAGGGAGATTGTCTACAGTATGCTGCTTTCCCTCACGATCGGATTCTTTCTTACGGCGGTGTTGGAATACGCCACGGTGAAGCGGTATTTTAAGAGGAACAGCAACCGGTACAGAAGAGTTTTTTCGTATTTTGGCAGGTACTGGAAGCTGGTGGTGATCAATTTTTTGTATACCCTCGGTCTGTATATTCATAATTTTGTGTTCTGGAATACGGATTTACAGATGCGCGTGGCGGATACGTTTGTCTTTGCTCCGACGTATGATCTGGCAACCTGTCTGGCGATGTTTACGAATCTGTCGTCGACCATCATTTTTATCACGCGGGTAGAGATGCATTTCCACACGCGTTACAAGGCGTATTCGGAAGCGGTTATCGGAGGAAGATGGGAAGATATCAAAAATACAAAAGACAGAATGTTCCGGCAGCTTTCTGCGGAGCTTATGAATCTGGTGCGCATACAGTTTATCATCTCGACGGCAATGTATCTGCTCTGCGTGGTGGTGCTTCCGCAGTACGGGTTCTCGGGAAGAGTGATGCAGATCTATCCTTGTCTTGCCGCCGGATATTTTATATTATTTATTCTGTATGCAGAAATTATTTTTCTGTACTACTTTAACGATCTGACAGGGGCGCTTTTGGCAACCCTCGGCTTTTGTCTGGTGACGTGGGCGGGAAGCGTGCTTTCTGCCGGCGGGAGTGACCTGTGGTACGGCATGGGGCTGGTGGCGGGCAGCTTTACCGGCTTTACCATTGCCTATTTCAGACTCAGGTTCATGGAGTGCCATATGGATGAACATATCTTCTGCGGCGGACAGCTGTTTACGGTGAAGAGAGAGCGGATGCCGGAGAGTATGGTATATACAAAGAAACAGAAGGAGCGTTAGTATATGAATGTGATTTTAATTCTGCGGATTTTTCTGACGGCAGCGGGAGTGTTGTTCCTTTTGGGGGACATCAATGCGTATGTGAGACAAAAACTGACCGATACGATTGGACTTCTGTGGGCATTTGTCTCGGTGGCGCTGATTTTAACGGGCGTGGTCTCCGTGCCGGGGGCAAGGGAGGAGGAATACCTGGTGGTGCTTCTTCTGGCAGTCTGCCTGCTGCTTTTGATCCTGCTGTTTAAGTTAAGCAAGGTGGTGTCGGTTCTTTCCATGAAAAATCAGGAGCTTGCCATGCAGGTTTCCCTGCTCAATCAGGAAAATGAGAGAATATTGCACAGGCTGGGGATTTTGACAGATGAAAAAAAAGATATTGTTCGTGATTAATACATTAAGCCGCGCCGGAGCGGAGACGGCACTGTTGGAACTGCTTGCGCAGCTTGCTGCCGAGAGGGGGGAGGACGGGCAGCCCAGATATGAGCTCTCGCTCTTTGTCCTGATGAACCAGGGAGAACTTGTGCAGCAGATACCAGAGGGGGTGCGGCTTGTCAATCCAAGGTATGCCCCGGTCTCGGTGCTCGAACCAAAGGGAAGAATCTATATGGGCATGACCGTTGTAAAATGTCTGCTTCACAGAGCCAACCTGATCCGGCTGTGGCGCTATCACTGGAGGGCCGCGCGGGCAATGCGCAAAGAGGGACGGCTGATGCCGGACAAGCTGCTGTGGCGGGCAATCTCGGATGGCGCCAGACGCTTCCCGGAGGAATATGATCTTGCAGTTGCATTCCTGGAGGGCGGTTCTGCATACTATGTGGCAGACCACGTCAGGGCGAAAAAAAAGGCGGCGTTTATTCATATCGACTATCAGAAGGCGGGATACAGCAGGGAACTGGACCGCGACTGCTACCTGCAATATGATGCCGTATTTCCGATCGGGGAACAGGTAAAGCGGGCGTTTCTCGCCGTGTATCCGGAGTGCAGTGCACGCACCAGGATCTATCACAATCGGATCGACTGTGAAAAAATCCGGAAGATGTCCGTGCAGCCGGGAGGATTTACGGATGATTTCGACGGAATCCGCCTGCTTACAGTGGGAAGACTCACCCCGCAGAAGGCATATCCGGTTGCGATCGAAGCGATGCGGCAGTTAAAGGCGGAGGGATACCCGGTCCGGTGGTATGCGCTGGGCGAGGGAAGCAGCCGCAGGGAATTAGAGCAGCACATTGCGTCGTGCGGATTAAAGGAGGATTTCCTGCTGCTTGGAGCGGTTGAGAATCCCTATCCGTACTACCGGCAGACGGATATCTATGTGCATGCGACCGGATATGAGGGGAAAAGCATTGCGATACAGGAGGCGCAGACGCTTGGCTGTGCAATCGTTGCTTCCGAATGTAACAGAGAGCAGATTACAGACGGGGAGGACGGGATTTTGTGCGCGCTTGACGCTGCGGCGGTAAAGGAAGCTGTGGGCTTCCTGATCCGGAATCCGGACCGGCGCAGGGCGTACGCGCAGGCGGCGTTAAAGCGTCCTGTAAATTACGAGAACGAGGAACGGCTGTTGGAGCAGCTGCTTTCCGGGAAAGAATAAGGAAGATACGATGGTAGAGAAGAAACAGAAAGAACTGCTGATTATCATTCCGGCATACAATGAGGAGAAAAATATAGAGCGGGTGCTGGAGGAGCTGGAACGCCCGGAGATCGCGGAGATTGCGGATATTCTGGTCATGAATGATGCGTCCTCGGACTCTACGAACTGGGTCGTAAAGGCACACGGACATACGCTGGTATCCCATGTCTTTAATCTGGGGTACGGGAGCGCCCTGCAGCTTGGATATAAATACGCGATCCGCCGCAAATATTCCTATGTGATCCAGATGGATGCGGACGGACAGCATGATGTGTGCAACATACCGGTGATCTATCAGAGACTAAAACAGCAGGATGCGGACGGACGCTGCCCGGATATCGTGCTCTGTTCGCGTTTTATGGAGGGAAGTGCAGAGTATCCGGTCTCCGCTACGAAGAAACTGGCATACGGATTCTTCCGCTGGATGATAAAGATCAGTACCGGACGAAAGATTGCCGATCCGACGACCGGTCTGCAGGGACTTAACCGCAGGGCATTTTTATATTACTCGAAGTATAAGCACTTTGACGACAAGTATCCGGATGCCAATATGATCATTCAGATGCAGCTGCTCGGATTCCGCATAGATGAGATCCCTGCTGTCATGCATGCGAGAAGCTGTGGCACCAGCATGCACTCCGGACTCAAACCGGTGGTCTATATGTTCCGCATGGTCTTCTCCATCATCGGCGTGGTATTTCGGATCAAGGTGCTTGGAATCGATGCGGGGGCAGGAGAGCGGGATGTTTTCATGGACAAAAAGGAGTAAGCGTTCTTTTCGCGCAGAAAATTTAAAAAGACAGCAGAAGCCCTATATTGCTCCGGGGCGTGGGTGGTATCACATCTACACGTTCCGGCTGGGGAGACCGGAGGAAGTATCCTTAGACTGGCTGCCGGATTATCCCGGGGAGACACTTGCTCTGGTCCGGCTGGACATCCGCGATTACGCTTCGCGTGAACTGGACACTCTTGCACTGGACTTTGCGGAGCAGATTTTTCGTGCCTTTCAAGAGCGGAAAAAAGAGATGATCCTGCGCGTCTGTTACGATACGGAGGGCGCGAGCCGCAGCGCATTTTTGTGGTGCAGAGACACATGCAGGCGCTCGGTAGTCTTGCGGAACGGTATGCGGATGCCATTCTGACCGTGCAGGGCGTGTTTGTGGGAAGCTGGGGAGAGATGCATACCTCCCGGTTTTTGCGCCCGGATCAGATCTGCCTGTTGGCGCAGACCTGGCAGGAGGCGACGCACCATGCGCTGACACTCTCGGTGCGAAAGCCGGTGCATCTGCGCATGCTGGCGGGAAATAAGCCGGTGCGCGGACTGGGACTATACGATGATGCCATGTTTGCCGGAGCCGACCATATGGGGACGTTCGGGGATGTGCCGAGGGAGGCGGCAGATTGGGAAGAACCGTGGTGTGCGGCAGATGAGCAGACTTATCTGAGCGGACAGGATGAAAATATTCTGTGCGGAGGGGAGGCGCTGGCGGGAATAAAGCTGTCCGCGGAGGCAGTCTTAGAGGAACTTCAAAAGATGCAGGTGACCTATTTAAACAGCATCTATGACCCGGCGCGGATGGCAGAGTGGAAGGCATGCCGTCTCCCGTCCGGAAAATCGCTGTATGAGGAGATCGGCAGCCGCCTCGGTTACCGGATCTGCGTGCTTTGTGCAGAGTGGAAAAAGGGAAGCCTTTGGGTGACACTGAAAAATGAAGGATTTTCCACCGTATGCCAGAAAACGGATCTGCTTCTGATCCGGGAGTGTGATGAAGGCACAGAGCAGAAGGTGCAGAAGGTTCCTTATGAGATCTGCGGATTAAAGGGCGGTCAGACGGACGTGGCAAAGGTTGAAATTGCGGCGGGAGAAGACGGCGGGGAAGGACCTTTCCATGGTGCGGAAGAAAGACGGAAAACCGCTGCCGTTTGCGAACGAAGGCGCGGGAAGCCGGCTCTTGATCGGCAGATGGATGGTGCAGGGAGGATTGCATGGAAGAGAAAAAGGAAACACAGATTGATTTTGTGATTGCCTGGGTTGACGGCGGAGATCCGGCATGGCAGAGAGAGCGGGACCGCTATGGGAAGATGGGGGAGAAAACAGCGGCGGAGAGAGAGAGAAGTCCGGCGTTGCCTGCGATACCAGGGATGTGCGCTACCGTGACTGGGACTGCCTGCGGTTCTGGTTCCGCAGTGTGGAACAGAATGCCCCGTGGGTGCACAAGATCTATTTTGTCACATGGGGGCATGTGCCGAAGTGGCTGAATGGGAATCATCCGAAGCTTGAGATTGTGCGCCACGAGGATTATATCCCGGGAGAATTCCTGCCGACGTTTAATTCCCACACAATCGAACTCAATTTTCACCGCATCCCCGGATTGTCGGAACAGTTTGTCTATTTTAACGACGATATGTTTCTGCTGCGGCAGGTAAGCCCCGGACAGTTTTTCCGGGACGGAAAGCCGCTTGACATGCTTGCCTTGCAGCCGGTCGTGGCAAACCGGGAGGATGCCGTCATGCCGTATATTTATCTGAACAATGCGATGGTGCTTGCGAGGTATTTTGACAAGCGGGAAAACATGAAGCAGCAGCCGGGAGCCTACTGGCATCCGGGGTATCCGCTCTTATATTTCGGGTATAACCTGCTCGAGCGCATGTTCCCGCGGTTTACCGGATTTTATACGGTGCACGGTCCGTCGCCGCTTCTAAAGAACACCTACGAGGCGCTCTGGCAGCGGGAGGGAGCGCTTTTGTCGGAGGTTTGCAGCCACAGATTCCGCAGCAGGGAGGATGTGAGTCAGTATCTGCTCAGAGAATGGCAGAAGCTGGAGGGTAATTTTTATCCTGTCAATGCCTGCCGGTTCTGCAGGTATTATGATCTCTCGGATCAGAATACATCGCTGCTTCATGTGATTGAGAAGAAAAAAAGCCCGGCTGTCTGCATCAATGATTCCCAGAAGGTGGAGGCGTATGACAGGGTCAAGAGGGAATTAAACGAAGCATTTTTAAAAGCTTTTCCGAAAAAGAGTTCCTTTGAAACGGGCGGAGCAGGGGAAAAGCACTAAGACAGAGAGGAGACGCCATGGAAACAAAGAGCAGAACAGAATATTCGGCAATGAATACAACCGTGGCGGTCATCTCCAGAATGACGGCGATTCTGATGGGATTTGTGACGCGTGTGATTTTTACGCATACGCTGAGTGAAAACTATGTCGGAATCAACGGTCTGTTCACCGATATTTTAAACGTGCTTTCGTTGACCGAGCTTGGCGCAGGCACGGCAATCACTTACGCCTTGTACCGGCCGATCGCGGAGGGCAACATCAAAAAGCAGCAGCAGCTGATGAAGCTTTACCAGACATTTTACCGTGGAACCGCGGTGTGTGTGGGCGTGCTGGGACTGGCGCTGATTCCGTTTATGGACGTACTCATGAAAAACAGACCCGAGGTGGAGCATCTGACGTTTATTTACCTTCTCTATCTCGCCAACTCCGTGCTGTCGTATCTGCTGGTGTACCAGAGGACGCTGATTGAGGCGCATCAGATGAATTATGTGGTGCTCATCTATCAGACCGGCTTTCTGGTGCTGCAGGATCTGCTGCAGATTGTTGTGCTGCTTACTACGGGAAACTTTATTCTGTTTTTGCTGATGTATCTGATGTGCACGGTTCTGTCAAATGTGTGTATCTCGCGAAAGGCGGAAAAGCTTTTCCCGTATTTAAAGGAAAAAGAGAAGGAACGTCTTCCCGCAGAGGAGCGGACGGGACTGTTTCAGAATATCCGCGCCATGATGATGCACAAGCTTGGGACGGTCGTTGTAAATAATACCGATAATTTACTGATCTCCGCGTTTGTCGACGTGGTCAGTGTCGGAATATATTCCAATTATTATCTTCTGATCGGTTCCGTCCGCCAGGTGTTGGACCAGGTCTTTGCGGGAATTACAGCGAGTGTGGGCAATCTGGGAGCAACGGAGGACCAGGGCAAAATCCGCGAGATTTTTGAGACGGCCTTTTTTATCGGGCAGTGGCTTTACGGGTTTGCGGCGATCTGCCTGTACGAATTGCTCAATCCGTTTGTGGAGCTGGCTTTTGGCAGACAGTATCTGTTTGAACGCTCCGTTGTCATGATCTTATGCCTCAACTTTTTTATCAACGGAACCAGGAAAGCGGTGCTGACCTTTCGGGATTCCATGGGATTGTTCTGGTTCGATCGCTACAAGGCGCTGGCGGAGGCGGCGCTCAATCTGGTGCTGTCGATTCTTCTGGTAAGACAGTATCAGACGCTCGGCGTATTTATCGGAACGTTTTTGTCAACGATTCTCACGTCGGTGTGGGTGGAGCCGTTTGTCCTGTACCGGAGAAGACTGCATCTGCCGGTGCACCGGTTTTATCTGCGCTACCTTTTGTATGCGGTCTGTGTGGGAGCGGTATGGATTGTGACAGACCTGGTCTGCGGACTGGCAGAGGGAAGTCCGCTTACCGTTCTTCTCATCCGGCTGCCACTCTGTGTGGTGCTGCCCAATCTGTTGTTTTTTATGGCATACGGCAGGACGAAAGAATGGAAACGGGTGTTGGAGCGCCTGCGGCGCATCGAGTGGGGCAGGCTGCATCGGGGAGGAATGTGATGAGACAGCAGATGGAAGAAGAACAATGGGATTTGTGCAGGCTGCTGGATGCGGCGCTGCACGGCAGACCGGCGGAAATGCTCCCGCCGGCTGAAAAATACGAAGCCATTCTTGAACTGGCAGACCGGCATCGCGTGCTGCCGCTGCTGTACGACGTGCTGGCACCCAAGCTGCCCGAGGAGGATGAGAACCGGAAGCGCCTTGAGAAGAGAAGCGCAGAGACAGTGCGGCAGAGCTACCGCCTGCTGTTCCTCGGGAAATATGTGACAGGACTTTTGCGGGAACATGGAATCGAGACGGTTCTTTTAAAGGGGAGCGGCACGGCGGGACTCTATCCGGTGCCGGAACTTCGCAAGTCTGGGGATATTGATCTGCTCGTTGCGGATCAGAAAGCGGGAGAAAAGGCGTATGAGGTGCTGCATGAGCATGGATTCCGGAAAGCCTCAGAGCAGCATGCACACCATCATATCGTCTGCGTTGGCACAGAGCAGATTGGAATAGAAATTCACGTTGCGCTGGCAGAGCCGTTCGACTCCAAAAGCGTCAACGAGTGGCTCGCCGCACATCAGGCGGAATTTCTGGCGCACTGTGAGAGGACGGCGGTGATGGGGGTGGAGTTTCCGGTGCTGCAGCCGGCATATCATGCGTTTTACCTGCTGCTTCATATGCTGCAGCATTTCCTGCGTGCCGGATTCGGGTTAAAGCTGCTTTGCGACTGGGTCGTATTCTGGGAAAAGGGATACGGCAGCGGGGTAGAGGAGCATTTTTGCTCCATGGCAGAGGAATGCCGCGTGATGGGATTTGCGCGTCTGGTGACGGCGGTCTGTGTAAAATATCTGAGACTTTCCGGGGAAAAAGTGCCCCTGCTGCTTTGCAGATTTGACTGGGAGGCGGAAGCTGCCAATCTGGAAGCGTTCCTGACAGAGATTCTGGAGGCGGAGGAGTTCGGCAAGTCAAGTGCCGACCGTATGGTGGCGCTGCGGGGAACCGGCTGGCGGGATTATTGCAGGGAATTTCATCATCAGATGCTGCTCACCTATCCAGGGGCAGGGCGCTACCGCATTCTGCATCCGGTGTTGTGGGTGATGATGTTCTGCGGTTTTGCATACCGCAACGTTAAGATGCGCCGGGTATCGGGGTACGCGGTGTTAAAGAAGGCGAGAGCGCGCGGAAAGCTTGTGGAGGAGATGAAGCTGTTCCGCTAGAAAATAGGATGTTCGACGGGAAAGGAGGAGAGCAAAATGGATACATGGTACTGGGCACTGGAATATGTCAGGGTATTTTTTGCCTATGTGATGATTCTGTTTGTGTGGCCGTCTGTGGTATTCCGGGATTATTTAAGAGGCAGAAGCCGTACGGTGCGGTTTGCTTTCTGTGTGACGGTTCCGGTTGTGCTGCTCAATACGGTGGTACTAAGTCTGGGCGTGTTTCATATACTGTACGGATGGCTGATTGCCGTGCTGTTTTACGGCACATTGCTGCTTGGCTTGCTAAGATGGCACCCCGTGCGGCGGGAGCAGATCAAAAAGATCTCCCGCCTGTTTCTGGGAACCTACGGCATCCGGCTTTTGCTGCTTCGCCTGCGCAACAGGGTAAAAGACGGGATCGGGCATGTACATGCACAATTCAGGCAGAGCATACGGGGACGGCGCTGCGTCTATCTGATGCTTGGTGTGGTCGTGTGCTTTGGCATGGTGTATTTTTCCTACGGGGCATTCCATGATTACTCCTACGGGTTTGGCGATATGTACCGCCACCACTCGTGGATCTACGGGCTGTTAAACGGTACGCCTTTTTATGAGGGAATCTACCCGGAAGCCATGCACTGCTTTATCTACGCCATGCGCGTGCTGTTCGGGGTAAAGATTTACAGCAGCCAGCTGTTTCTGGCGGGAATCCACGTCGCGGTTTTTCTGGTCAGCGCGTATCTGCTGCTGAAGGAATTATTTGCATGGGATGGAACCGCGGTGCTTGCACTGGCGTTGTTCCTGACCGTGGATCTTTTGTGCATTGACGAGATCTTTTCCATGTCCCGTCTGCAGTGGACGCTGCCGCAGGAGTTCGGACTGTATACACAATTCCTGTGCGCACTGTTTCTGCTTCGCTGCCTTAAGACGGACTTTAGCGACAGATCCGGCAGCCGGAGAGAGCGGTTCAGAAAGTTTTTGACGGATGAGAATCTGCTGCTGTTTCTGCTGTCGCTGGCGGCTTCCATTGCTATTCATTTTTATGTCACGATGATGGCGTTTTTCCTCTGCGTGGTGATTGCCGCGTGCAGGTTTCCCTCTCTTTTTCAAAAGGGAAGGTTTGTATCTCTCGTAAAGGCGGTCTGCCTCGGTGTGCTGATAGCGGTGCTGCCGATGGGAATTGCGTATGCGAAGGGTGTACCGTTTCAGGGATCGATCGGATGGGCGGTCAATGTCATAAACGGTATGGATACCGCGGAGGGGCGTACCAGCCAGGCGGAACAGATCTTAGAACAGACGCAGACATCGAGTGAGCAGACATCGAAGGAGCAGACATCGTCCGGTGAGAGGATGACAGAGAGCGGCGGTGCAGCCGACGGAACAATCCCACGGGGGGAACGGGCAGATACCAGATGGCGGGATTGCGGATGCGGGACAAAATAGCGCTCCGAAACAATCCGCCGGTAATCATATGCTTGCGATGGCAGAACGGATGGCGGCATCGTTCGCCGGCAAGGCACAACTGGTCTGGAAATACGGGTATGTGCAGCTGTACCGTGAAAACCGGGCGGAATGGATTGTGTTTTTTAGCGGTCTGGCACTGATCCTCTGGGCGGTGTACCGGATGGCGGCGGGGATTATCGCCGGCCTGCTAAAAAAGGGAAGAGACAGCAAAAAGATCCAGCAGCTGTTTGACGGATATCCGGTGCTGGTCGGAATATCGGTATTGCTTATGATTGTCTATGCGGCGCCGTTCCTCGGGCTGCCGGAGCTTATTGCAGGCTCCAGGCTATGCTCTACGGAACAGCTTTTCATTCTGGCGGTCGTGGTCATTCCGGTGGATCTGGCTGCCGGGGCAATCGCCCTTACGCCCGGCAGACGTGTGCTGCCGCTTGCGCTTGCCGCGGGAGTGGCGGTGATCTATGTGGGGACGAGACAGCTTGGCATTTTTCACGGATACCTCTACTATGAACTGACCAGATACAATGCGGCGGTGATGGTGACACAGGACATCACGGATAAATTCCCGGAGAACAGCTATACGATTGTGTCTACCACGGATGAACTTTACCAGGTGATCGAACAGGGACGGCATGAGGAGCTTTTGACTTTCCTGAACCGGGTGAACGGAAGCGGCTATACCCTGCCGACGGAATACATTTTTGTGTATGTGGAGAAGCGGCCGATTCAATACGCACAGAGCCATTTCTTTATCGGACCGGACTGGCTGGCAGAGGAAAAATACACTTCTTACTATACGACCTATTTCAGCGAGGGGAACAGCATCAATGCCTCGGAGATCTCGCGGGAGCAGGCAGAGAAGGAGATGATGACGTTCTCAAAACTCTCGCAGACCTATTCCAATCTGGACAGCCGCACGATACTGGAATCCAAAGCGTACGAATGGTGCAGGAGGTTTGAAGCATCCTATCCGCAGGAGATGAAGGTATATTATGAAGATGAGAATTTCTGCTGCTATATCATACGGCAGAACACCTATCGGTTATATCAGCTGGAGGGATCATGAGTGGACGTTGGAAAAGGATTTTGGCGCTTGGCGCAGCGGTTGTTTTGTGTCTTATAGCAGCAGCTCAAATGGGCAGTCTGTTTCACTGGAAGGTGACATGTACGCCGGCGGCGTTTGCAGAGTCATCCAGGAGGCTTTCCAATCCGGACCGCGGATTTTATTACATTTACGGCTACCGCATTACGGATGAACCAGTCGACTATGCCACAGATTTAAGAGACAGGACGAGGGAAGATGACGCGACGCGGCTTGGAATGATGCAGATCAATCTGCGGGAATACCGGACGGGTGCCATATCGGAGGAGGGGCTGTCAAATGTCCGGCAGTTGTTTGCAGCCATGGCGGACAGCGACAAGAAATGGATCGTCCGTTTCCTCTATGACTGGAACGGGGAGAACGAGCAGTATGAACCGGAGAATCTTGACATTATATTGCAGCATATGGAGCAGGTGGGAGATGTGCTCCGGGAGTATCACAGCTGTATCTATACGCTTCAGGGACTCTTTATCGGCAACTGGGGGGAGATGAACGGAACAAAATACACGGACCCGGATTCTATGAGAGAACTGGCGGCACGCCTTGCCGATGTGAGCGATGCGTCCACGTTTCTCTCCGTGCGGACGCCGGCGCAGTGGAGAAATCACGGGGGAGGCGGCACCGGACGGCTGGACAGAGAACCCGCTAGCCAAAAGGCTTGGACTTTTTAATGACGGCATGCTGGGAAGCGTGAGCGATTACGGAACTTACAGCGATAACACCAGACAGGACGCCGGGGATTTTTCGGCGTGGACGCGGGAGGAAGAACTGGCATTTCAGGATGTATTGTGCAGCAGTGTGCCGTCCGGCGGGGAAGTGATTGTCGATAACCCGTACAATGATCTTGAAAATGCGATCGCGGATTTAAAAACCATGCATGTGAGTTACTTAAACGAGGACTATGACAGGAATGTCCTGGATAAGTGGGCAGGGACGGTCGTGAATACAGATGACTGCTACGACGGAATGGACGGCTGGTCTTATGTGGAACGGCATCTGGGGTACCGCCTGTGGATTGCCGGTGCCGCTTTGAGCCATTCGTTCTGGGCGGATACGGTGGAGGTAAATGCTGCTTTAAAAAACAGCGGGTTTGCACCGTTTTACCGGCAGACAAAAGTCTGTGTGAGCGTTACAGATGAGGCGGGGGTAGTCTGCTATACGGATGAATGGGAAGAGGAACTACTTAAGCTTTCCGGCGGAAATGAGGACGACAGGGAACTGGCGCTCACCGGAACCATTCCGATCCGCGGCTGGGAGAGCGGGACTTACCGGGTATATATCAATCTTAGCGATGCAGACAGCGGGGAACAGGTTTTACTTGCAAACGAAGCGGATGCCACAGAAAACGGATACTGCCTCGGTGAGGTGGCAGTGCGATAGGTGCACAACGATGCAAGTATAAAGGCTTACAAGTGCAAAATCGTACAAGAAATCACAAGTTTGTACGAGGAATCACGCCGCAGAAACCACTATAATGAAAAGAAAAAGAATCCTGTATGTGGTGGGATTGTGGAAGGTGGTTTCTTATGCAGAACTATGAAAAACCGGAAGTGATTTTGATGACGGAATGTTCGGAGGGCGTCTATCTGGCAAGCGGCGGACAGACCGGGGAAGATCCGACGGCAGGTGGATGTGACAGCCGGTACATGAAGGGAGCCTGGAAAAAGCCGGATTACAGCAACAGCAATGTGCAGATGCGTGCCTATGACAGAAAAGGCTGCGAGGGCTGTGCGGCGGATGACGGTGACGGCTGCAAGCTGCAAAAGGGTGATGCAAAAGTCGCCGGAAATGTCTATCAGCCTGTCTGGGAACAGCAGGGACTGACCCCGGATACCATGGTCTGGTAGAGAAAATGCCGGCATGCCGTTCTGGCAGAAAATTCATGCTTGACAGCGCAAACACAGAATTTTATACTTAAAATATGTGTATGAGTCAGCGGCAGAAGTGCCGCAAAAAGTGTTAGAAGGTGGCTGGTTTTATGAAGAATTATGAGCGTCCGGTGATGATACGGACGGAGGAGCTTGCAGAGGGGGTTTATCTTGCGAGCGGAGGCATCAAGTGTGACAGTGTCTACATGAACGGTGTGTGGCAGGCGCCGGATTATTCCGACTGGAATGGCACCACACGCGGATACAAGCAGCAGTTCGGATGTCTTGGATGCCCGGCGAATACTGCTTCCGGCTGCGGTCTGTTGAGCCATTATGTGGATTCCGGGTATGCGGGAAGTTACGATGTGGATAATGGTAACCGTAAGCCGTCATGGGAGAAGAAGGGCTATGGTCCGGATGATGCGGTCACAGACTGGAACATGTAACAATCTTTAAAACGGGGGGAAATGCTATGACGAATTATGAGAGTCCTGTGATTCTTAGAACAGAAGAGCTTGCGGAAGGGGTCTATCTT